>Ga0209395_1000607_pt1 | contig 52126 bp, 43 predicted proteins | sample GOMGulsemesocosm_3_FD_184635 | JGI IMG/M metagenome (GOLD analysis project Ga0209395, IMG submission 184635) | Methane-oxidizing microbial communities from mesocosms in the Gulf of Mexico - GOM9D Gulf of Mexico (SPAdes) (version 2) | ecosystem: Environmental > Aquatic > Marine > Cold seeps... | reverse complement strand
ATTCGGCGTTGGAGTTTTAAAAGGTAGTTTTGTGCTTTTTTATTACCGCGAAGATGCAGTACGATGGCTTCTGAGAATGCCCATTTAAGGTGCGCATTACCGATTTTGTTACCTGATGTGCCATAGGTTTTACCTGCTGATTCCGCTTTGCATTTGACTAGTCGAGCATAAGAAGCGAATTTTTGAACGGATGAAAATCGATTAATATCACCTATTTCATAAATGATGGTAAGTGCTAATATTCGACCGATACCGTTAATGCCTTTGAGTAGCTGAAGATGAATGGGGTTGTGTTTTTTGGCTTGTTGTTCGATAAACCATTCCACTTTACTTAATTCGGCCTGATAGCATTTAATCAGCGTCATATCTAAGTCGACCGTTCGTTTAACGACAGGATCACTAAAGTGTTGGTTGATCAAGTGCTGCGCATCTTTGTTCTTTAGAATGACTTTTGGTGGCGGCAGATTATATTGGCTAGCTGTATTGGTGATATGCGCTTTTAAATCAGCGCCATGCCTGACTATTTTCATGCGTCTTCGCAATAAGTCACGTGTCGCTCGCATCGACTTGGGATATACGTAAGCTAACGGGAAGTTACCGCCGCGCATGAGTTTAGCAATTTTATAAGAGTCAATTTTGTCGTTTTTAGCTTTACCACCGTGAATCGCTTTCATATACAGCGCGTGGCCGAGTATAAAGTCGACACCAATGTCATCACAGAAATCTGAAACCCAGTACCAACAGTGCATACACTCAACTCCAACGATGATATTACCGATGTAAGGTTCGAGTATGGCGAATAGTTTGTGAGGGTCGTCTGATATTTCCTTATGGACGATCGTTTTACCCTCTTGGTCTATAATACAAACGTACAGGATTCTGGCGTGTAAATCGATGCCGCAATAATAGGGATGCGTGTTATTGTAGAAGTTCATTGAGCGTTCTCCTAATTGAGTTTTGTCGCCCATTCAGCTTACCGCGAACTCGGCAGGTTGAGGAGAGGGCTCAATGAGTATCAAGGTAGTTTTTGTGACTCAAAGTAGCTTGGATAAAAATAACCGCAGTGGGCTTTATTATCGGTATGACAAACATTGGGTGAAATTATTTAATGGGTTATTGTGTGCTAACCAGCAAAAAGTTTAATTGATCTTATAAGCAGGGCAAATGCAGATTTTTATAAATACATTATTGATATTGTTCTGCTTGGCGGTTCTTTATGTATTAAGTTCACTCTTCGTATATCGATTGCCGAGTCGTAAAAAGGTTGAAGTGTTTGAAAGTGAGGTTGTTTTTAACTACGTTGACATTAGGTTTACGGCGCGTGAACTCTTTGAAACGACAGTGCTCAGCAATGGTGTCGTCTCGTTAGCGGTTGGCGCTCAGCGCTTTTATCTCACCAGAGAAGACAAAGCCAAGTTGTGGCAAGTGTCTCCCCGTGAGCTGTCAAAAAATGGCTGTAGCCTCAAAATAAAACTTAAAGCACAGCCGCTATTATTTGGCGGTTATGGCCTTGGCGTTATTGAAGAAATTATCACGATCAATAAAACGCCAATTATTACCAAGTAAGCCTAATTAAGAGGTTTGTGCTTCAACGGTAAAAATTCGCTGACCGTCATATTCGGCAACCAGTTTTTCTAACTCCTTAAAACAGTACTTGTAGGTATTAAGAGGATCGGTTGAGCCATCAGGTTGCACAATTAAAATTTGAGCTATCCGCTCATCTTGCCCTAAAAAAGAACAAATTGTGCTGGCCGTTAAATGGATATTTGTAGCCGAACAAGAGATTTGAGCAAAGAGTAAGTCTGCCGCGACTTCAAAACTCGCCCACTGTGTTTGATGTCCTTCAATGGACTGCTTAACAATCTGTAGCATTGACTCTTTGTCGCCATCGAACCGGATCAACATGAAAAACGGTAATTCATGCTGACTGAGGTTGCTAAAAGAGGCCTGTATTTCATCGCTTAGATATGCAGTGTTAAACATTAATTTTCCCTTTAATAGTTACAAATATAGAGTCTTTCTAGTGGTGTTTGTCAAACGAGTGTCCACGCCAACTTCCGATAGCTGGGGCGGATTGTCAACTGATTATAGACCCAAGTAGTGGTTTCTATTTTTAATGTTGTGCAATAGATGCCTTTGAATGAATCAGGTCCGGCTAATATCCCTAAAATATTATGACGAGTTTGATTTGGTTTAGGCCAAGCGAATGTAAGCCAAGTGGCTTACATTGCCTTACAAACTTCGGTCTTAATTTTAGGTACATTGGTACTCCTGAAGCGCTAAAAAAGGAATAAACAATGGAAATCGGCAAAGCTATAGGTGCGCAAAATCTAACGGTCATCGAGTCAAAGAATAGTATTTCAGCCATCAATTCGTTATCGCAGGAAGGTGATGGCAAGGTACTGTCGGGCGGTGGCAACACATCTAACCAAATCAGCTTATCGTCATCAGGGAAGTTAGCTCAACAAATCGATCAGTCATCAGAGCAGCTTGATGACATTTTGTTGCGTCATGTAACTGCTGAGCAAAAAGACACGCTTAATGGTATTTATCAAAAGTTAGACAATCTTTTTGATAAGGGAGAGCTCACCGAGAAAGATGAAAAATCTGCCGATGAATTATTTGAACAGGTTCATAATATTCTAGAAACTAGCATCAACAAATTATCAGAGTCTGAGCACCAGCAGGTTGATAAATTAGTAACTAAAATGGACGGGTTGATGATGCAATTAGATCAAAGTGATGCTAACCGTTCACCAAGCGACAGCACCATCAACGGGGCTATGTTAGCGAATAATACTAGCGTCGATAGCTTGCTAAGTTCATCAGGTAGAACTGAGCCAGAGAATAAAAAGTCAAAAAGCGTCGCTGAGCTCAATGCATTATCAGCGCTTGAGCTAAATAAATTATCAGCACAGCAATTAAAAAAGTTAAATTCGAAGCAGCTTAACAAACTAAACTCTTCACAATTGAACAGTTTAGGCGTGGCCCAGCTAAGACAGTTGTCGCCAAGCAATGTTGAAAAACTAAATGCGTCACAAACCCATAAACTTAGCTAAATATAAAATAATCGCGCTAAACTGTGAGTGTTCACTAACGCTAATTCCGAACCTACTACGTCATAGCTCAGGTTTTATAGGAAAATAATTGAATAATTTTGAAATATTACTGATTGAAGATGACGCTGAAATATCGCGCCTAACGACAATGTATTTGGAGGTTGAAGGTTTTCAGGTCACCACCGTTGATGACGGTGCCTTGGCATTAGCAGCGATAAAAGATCACCAGCCTGATTTGGTGATCCTTGATTTGATGCTGCCTAACATGAGTGGCATTGAAATTTGCAAGCAGGCGCGAGCATTCTATCACCAGCCTATTTTAATTCTAACGGCCTGTGACGATGATGTCAGTGAAGTGAGTTTGCTAAAAATGGGCGCTGATGATTATTTGGTTAAGCCATTACGTCCGCATGTGCTTGTTGCACGAATGGAAGCACTGTTAAGGCGTCAACAGCATAACAGAGCCTTATCGGCAGCAGCTTTAATCATTAGCGAACAAAGCAACCAAGTCTCATTTAAAGGCAAGTTATTAGAACTGACTGATGCTGAGTATCAAATGCTAAAATTATTACACCAAAACGCAGGTCAGGTTATTTCACGAGAGCAATGCTGTCAGGCATTACGAGGGATCGATTATGATTTTAGTAATCGCTCGATCGATATGCGAATTTCCGGATTAAGGAAAAAACTAGGGGATGATCAATCACCATATCAAGTCATCGTGACAGTCAGAAATCAAGGATATAAGTTAATTAATGAATAACTTATCGTTATCACTCTTTGCCAGACTTTATCTCAGTATTGTATTGACGGTCATTTTCAGTGTGGTTTTGACATGGGCAGTATTAGATCGCTACGAACAACAGGATGAGTTTAATTCTTTTGCTATGGAGTCTCATTTGTTTTTTGAGCGATTCGCTCTAGAGGCGGCCAATGAACCGGTCAAAGTTGAGCAAGAAATCATCCTACCTTTTCCTTTTAATCTCGACCTTTCAGCCAAATTGATTGCCGTGCAGTCGTTTAACAATATTTGTAATTCATGTCGTTTGATCAAAACGGTTAATCAACATGGTTATTATGAGCGAGATGACGGCCGGTGGTTGGCCAAATTTATACTGACAGATCCAAAGTATCTTGTTGTTATTTATGAGAAGCTTGAAAGTGATTACAGTGACGATTTATGGTCACAAGATTTGTATATCGAGAGTGAACCTGAACTGATATTTTTGTTGCTACTGCTTATCACCTTTGTATTTTTAGCTATTACTATTTATTGGCCAATCAAAAGCTTACAGGGTCAGGTTAAATCGCTTATTCGCTCGCATCAATTATTCGGCGACGGTAAAATGAGCGAGAAAGCCGATGAAAAGATTCAAAAACCATTAGATGAATTAGCATTCAGTTTTAATGAAATGGCCCAAGCTATTGTTGATAACGTAAAAGAACGGGACATTTTTTCACAGGCGATCCCACATGAAGTCAGAACGCCCTTAAGCCGCATTCAATTAGCGTCTGGGCTTATCCGTAAAAAAAGCACCGATTTAGATGTGCTGGCATTAGTTGATGATTTGGATAATTACGTGGTGGATATCAATGAGCTCATTAGCCAAATAGTTGAGTTTTCACGGATTAATGATCACAAAGAAACAACACTAGCAACTGAACAATATCAATCCATCGTTGTAATGGATTTTGTGCGGTCTCGGCTTAAGCTATTAGCAGATCCGTCGGACATCAAAATTACTCTCGCAGGCAATGAAGCAGCAGAGTTAACCACCAACCCGATTTATTTAAGACTACTGGTTGATAACTTTATCAAAAATGCGCTTAATCATCGGGATGACAAAGTTGAATTGTCAGTGCTTATTACTCGCAATCAATTGTCGATTACCGTTGAAGATGATGGTGTTGGCATACCGATAGATGATCGCGCGACCATTTTTATTCCTTTTGCTCGACTTGATAAAAGCCGTAATCGTAAAACCGGCGGCTTAGGCCTAGGTTTACCCATTGCAAAAGCAGCAGCGACAAAAATGGGCGGGCGTATTGTCGTTTCACAGTCGTCGTTAGGCGGTGCGATGTTTTCATTTACGACCGATATATCAGGCTAAGTGTCTATCGACAATATCATCGAATCTTATACCTATTTGTGACACTCATCGTCATCATTACATGGATTAAAGCGTCGTTCGGCGCAGGTATAGGGTTCGATGTGAATGATGACATCAACCACTTCATCTTTTTGTTTTAAGATGTCACTTTTAAAATTTTCTGCGATGGCGTGGGCTTTATCGATGCTCATTTGTGGATCGACCAGCAGGTGAAGATCTAACAAAATTGTGCTGCCAATGCGACGGCTGCGAATGGCGTGAACCTCTCGAATTTCACTATTTTGCTGAGCATAACTTTGAATTTCAGCTTCAATCTCGCTATCCGCTTGCGCCTCTGTGATTTCTACTATTGCTGGCCACAGTATCTCGAAACCGGCTTTGAGGATCATCGCGGTAACGATAAGCGCGGCAATTTGGTCAAGGTAATACAACTCTGGCAGTAAGTAGTTACCAACAACTGCGATAGCGACAGGTACAGAGCTCAGTGCGTCAGACCGGTGGTGCCATGCATTCGCGTACAATGCACGACTCTTGATCTTTCTCGATTGAATAACGGTCCAACGATACAGGGCTTCTTTAACGAGTATCGATACAATGGCAGCACCAAATGCTAGCATGCCGGGAGTGCTTGTTGGTTTGTCACCGATAGAAACAATCGAACTCCAGCCAATGCCCAGCCCAACAATCGTTAGTGTTACTCCAATAAAAATATTAGTTAAGGTTTCAAAACGGCCATGGCCGTAGGGGTGTTCTTTGTCGGCTGGCGCTGTCCAGTATTTTGCACCAATTAAGATGACAGTATCGGTTATTAAGTCTGAGAAACTATGAATACCATCGGCAATTAGTGCCTGACTACCGGTCAGTTTACCGACTGTGACCTTTAAAACAGCTAAACAGACATTGGCAATAGCGCCAACCCAAGTAACCTTGTGGATTAACTTAACCGATGAGTCAGACATGATATCTCCATACACTGGTGTGCAAGTAACTAAATAATAGTGTTATTACTATAATAATTTACATCGCTGTAGCTTAAAGTACAGCATCAATTGATCCCAAAAATAATTATTACTCAATTGTGTCGTTAACCCTAATGTAAATTTTACCATGGTTGCTGCTCACTAAATATGTGGCCTATATCGGTATATTTTCATCCGCTTACATCCGCTTACATTTGTTACACACTGACCGTGACATAATCGCGAGATTACTTATGTCAACGAAGGTAAAAATAATGAATATTAATAATATCTCACTAACCAGTGGCGTATTGGCTGTGCTGGTTAGTTCAGCCTTAGTCGGCTGTGGTAGCAGCAAAACTACCACGCCTACAACAACGCCAGAGCTAACCCCATTACAACAGCAGATTGTTGCTGCATTGCCTCAATCAACAGAGGTCTTTGGTATTGGCATTCGTGCTACAAGCGCAACCCCAGCCGATAAGATTTTGCACGCTGCCAATGTTATGGCGAAATACCTCGATAATAATGAAGATGGCGTCGCAGACAACAAAGACGTTGTTGCCAAAATGGTCGAGAAAAATGCGACGTTAGTTATCGCTCAAACAGAGGACGAGCTATCGGCTGCGCTAGCGGGAGTTTCGATGACCGAAGAGTCGGCAATACAAGATTTGTATGGTAGTGAAATTCATCTTCCTGATAGTACTAGTGGTCAATTTGACGCGACTTTTGAAGAGGTGCTACACCTTATAACCCATGAGGGTTATGCCGCCGTCTACCCTGAGGTGTTTGGGGAGAAAATAGATAGCGAAATTGCGGATGCGATGGATATTGCACGTGGGGACCGGTTCACCAGCATTCCAGCAAGTTATCCGAGCGGTGCTTGGTATACTTATGACGATGAGAGCTGCGAATATGATTGCATGGTGACCGAATATACTTATTGGGCCTTGACCTCAATTCTTGGTGCGCAGCAAGGGGCTGGACGTTTGGCACAAATTAGCCATGAGTGGCAGCTTAACACCAAAGTAAAAGTCGAGCTGCAAGACCCCGTAATATATAACATTTTAACCGACCCATCTTACGCCTTAGCCACGCAATTACCCGATGGCAAATACCAACCGAAGAAATTTATCATTAGTGTCGATGCCAAAAATCCATCAGGAAATGTTGCCGATGCCAACAAAGCACAAGCCTTTGACTATATTACCGAGCAAAGCGAACAAAGCATTGCGGTATATGGCAGTAAAAGCATTGAGCAAGCCGCTTATGATCGTGCGCTCGCTGATATCAGGCAAATAGTCAGTACGTTAGATACCGATGTCAGGCAAGGTTTATTTAATGCTGGGGTCAAAATGTTAATCGTCAGCGATGAGGCAGAGCTCGAGGATAATATTGATTACTTTCAGTCATTACTGCCGGTCGAGGCAATCTATACCAATATTGAAGGTGTCGACGAAACATTAACTTCTGCTGAAAACGGCGGTTTATCAACCACTAAGTTAGAGTTAATGTATCTAGTGGTCTACTACTCGCTGCTGACAGAAGATAAACTCGCCCCTGTTTATACGGCATTAAAAGCCGCCTATGAACAAGCCACTAGCGCAAATATATTTAGTCCCAGCGAAGCTTATCGTGATGGTTATGTCGATGAAATACATCAAAATGCTTCAGATCAAAATGCGCTAAAATACGGTAGTTATTTATTTAATCTGACCAAACTTTACTTCGGAGACGATACCGCTCCTGCCGGTGAATTTACGATCACCACCCGTGCACAACTGCAAAGCGAAAACCTATTAGGGTTTCAGATGATGCAACAGCTGTTTCCTGCTGGCTAAGATAATAACCACATTTGGTTTTTATAAAGACCCCGCGCAGGCTGATTTCTGTGCGGGACTAGGTTAATACTGCGCAGCTCCCAGTTGCCACACCTTGGTAGATGTAATCTTTTCGTGATTAGATAAAAATGCTGACAATATCACATTCATATTGGCTGATAACTCGATACTCCTCCTCTTTTCATCATGAGAATCTAGCTTTAAATAGCGTTTTTCACACTAAAAGTGACGATAATACAACCTGAAAGTGACGGTAATACAGCCAAAGGTGTCGCTAATGGTGTCTGTGTTTGGGTTCATTGAAGGCATAATCGTAAGCAGGAGGCCTTTATAACTGCCCTAAATACTGGTTGATTAGGCAAGTTTTAACCCAACCCGTGGCGTATTGGCATCTCCATTATTTTGTTTTGGCATAGTGAATTGTTAATTGACGTGATAAATAAATAAGGGTAAATATACGGTATGAATTTTAATCCCCTGTATGTTAAACGTCACGATTGGTGGCCACCCCCTCATTTTTGTACTGAATAATCTCTCAGTCAATTATATGAACTGTTGTCCTTATTTTTGTTATATCTTGAAGATATAACATCTAATTGAGGCGGTTTATATTTTTAATATTAGCAATAAAAATTCTTATTTAGGATACTTATTCCTGTGATTAAACATGTGCAAAGCGTAGCCAGTGCTCTACAAGTAACGTGGCTTGATAATACCCATTCCTTTTACCCTTATATCTGGTTAAGAGATGTTGACCCAATAGGCTTTCATCCACAAACCGCCGAACGATTATTTGATCTCACGCAAGTGTCGATAGAAATAGAACCATCGAATGTTAGCTTTGACCAGCAAGGCATCAGTTTGCAGTGGCCCAATGAAGCAGGAATATCTTTTTTCCCCAACCAATTACTAAGTGATTACGCCCAATTATGTCAGTTAACTGATCCGGCCGAGGTTATTTCGAACTGCTGGCTTAACGATGCGGTGCCTGCAAAATTTAGTGCCGCAGATTGCAATCAGTCCAACGCATTGAAAGAAATGTTATTAACGCTAAAGAAGAATGGGCTAGTTGTTATTACCGATTTGGTCGGCACGCCGGGGGGCGAACAATTTGGCGATTTAATTGGTTTTAAGCGTGAAACAAACTTTGGCGTTATGTTTGAGGTACTTAACAAGGCAGAGCCCAATAATTTGGCTTATACCGCCGTTGAATTGCCATTACATACTGATTTATCAAATCAGGAAATGCCACCGGGTTATCAATTTTTGCATTGTGTCATTAATAACGCCCAAGGTGGTGAATCACTATTGGCCGATGGCTTTGCTATTGCAGAAGATCTACGTCGCGAAGAACCTGCCTTGTATCAAATGTTGTGTCGCCGAAAAATGCCGTTTCGTTTCCATGATAAACACAGCGACATTCGTTTTTCTCACCCGCTGATTAGTGAAGAAAACGGTCAGATTAGTCACTTTATTTTTAATGCCCATTTAGCCGATTGTGTCGATACCAAAGATGAGCAATGTATTGATTATTATCGTGCTTACCAAAACTTAATGCAGCGGATCCGTCAACCAAAATATGCACTTAAGTTAAAGTTACAGGCAGGAGAAATGATGATTTTTGATAATAAACGAGTGTTACATGGCCGAACCGCGTTTGATCCAACTACGGGCGATCGACACCTTAGGGGTTATTATATTGATCATGGCGAGGTGGACAGTAAGATACGGATGTTATCTAACCTGAGTTCAGGTTATCTGGGTAATTTAGCAAGATAACTTAGATAAGTGGTGCATATAGGGTATGGTACCCCGCATGTGCCCTTCATGCTGCGTAGGAGATAGAGAAAAAAGAACAAGAGAGCGAAAACAATAATTAATTAAAATGCTTAAGGAAACTTTATGTATAGCGAAAAAGAGCTAAATCAGCTCATTGAAAAAAGAGGTATTCTCAAGGGTTTAAACGCTACCCTTGGTATTACAGCGATCGTCATGGTGGCAGTGTTTATTCTCTACACCATTTTATTAGGTAAAACAGCCAGCAGCCAATTCTTAGGCATTAAAAGCTGGATAGAACAAACGTTAGGCTGGTATTACATTCTAGTGATGATGGCCGCCTTTGTTGTCTGTGTTTATGTCGCAACCTCTAAAAGCGGCAAGATCCGCCTAGGTCAAGACAGCGATAGACCCGAGTTCAGTAATTTTGCTTGGTTCTCGATGTTATTTGGCTGTGGTACTGGCGCTGGTATGCTGTTCTTTTCGATGTCCGAACCAATGATTCACTTCGCCAGTGGCTGGAGTGGTGGTAATCCTTTCCTAAGCGGTGAAGTTAAAGCCGCCGTCGCGAGCTTTTTTGAAGCAAAGCAAGCAGCGCTTAGTGCAGGGTTGTTGCCAGGAGATGAAGGTTTCCCAATTCCAAACGATTTAGTGGCTGAAGCAGCATCTGGTGGTTTGCGTTTAACGATATTCCACTGGGGCACCGTAGCTTGGGGGATGTATGCAATTGTTGGTCTGTCATTGGCTTACTTTTCGTTTCGTAAAGGTTTGCCTTTGTCGATGCGATCTTCATTGTACCCACTGATTGGTAATCGTATCTATGGGCCAATCGGTCATACTGTCGATATTCTTGCGGTTTTCGGTACCATTTTCGGTATTGCAACTACCTTAGGCTTAGGTGTTGAGCAAATAGGCTCAGGACTTATCTCGCTAGGCTTACTTGCTGAGAAGTCACAAACAGTGACCGTAGTATCAATTGTTGCAATCACGGCGATGGCTACTTTCTCTGCTACGACTGGGGTCGCAAAAGGTATTAAAATATTATCTGAGCTTAACACTTGGATTTGTATCATTATTATCTTCTACTTTCTTGTTGCCAGTGATGCTAATTACTTAATTGCCAGTACATTAACTGGGTTAGGTGAATATGTATCTAGCGCGATCGAAATGTCGCTATGGACCGCACGTAGCCCTGATGAACGTACTTGGCAAGGTGGTTGGACTATTTTCTACTGGGGCTGGTGGATGGCTTGGGCTGCATTCGTTGGTATGTTTATCGCGCGTATTTCACGCGGTAGAACGATTCGGGAGTTCGTAGTTGGTGTAATGTTGGTGCCATCTCTCGTCGCTGTTATCTGGTTTGGTGTTATTGGCTCTGCGGGGATCCATGCCTCGATATATGGCGCTGATATGTCCATTTATAATACCGCGGTCAATAACTGGGATTATGCCGGTACTATCTACACCGCGTTTGATGTTTTAACCCCTGGTATTGCGGCAACCGTTGCTAAAGTCATGGCATTGTTTGTGGTGGTTGTGTTTTTTGTAACCTCTGCCGATTCAGGCACTCTAGTACTTGGTCGCTTATTGTCATTTGGTCGTCGTCCGCCGATTCAGCAACGAATTATTTGGGGCATGTTATTAGGTTTCGTTACCTTAGTAATCTTGCTACTTGGCGGCAAAGAGGCGCTTAAAGCATTGCAAGCAGCCAGTATTGCTGGTGCACTGCCATTTACTTTCGTCATTCTAGTGATGATGGTAGGTCTGTTGAAATCGCTACGCCAAGAAAATGTAGAAGAAGAGCAAGATGACTCTGCAATACATAACGTCAGCGATAAAGAAGTAAACGAATTGTCTTAATGAGTACAGCTGGCTGTTAAAGCCAGATTACCTTTAAGCAAGATGTGTAAAAGCCGGTAATTATTATTATCGGCTTTTTTACGACTAAATGGACTTAGGAGGTAGAGCGAAGCATGGATGCCCGAGCCGAGGATAAACAGTTATGCTTATTGTTATAGATGACAGCGAGACAGTCGCATTAACATTAAATCTCTGCGGAGCCTTAAAGTAAAATATGTTAGGATTTAGCCTTTAGGCTGTTAATTTCGTAATAAATAAGAGAGCATCATGGGTATATTATCGGGTATTAAAAACCTATTTAAGACCTCAGGCGAGGAACAAATCGATGTTGAAGCCGAAGAGACTATAGAATATAAAGGATTCAATATTGTCCCGACACCAATGCCCGAAGGCAGCCAATTTCGTGTCGCTGCAACCATAAGCAAAGACCAAGGTGAAACCGAGGCAGAGTTAAAGACGCATCAGCTGATCCGCTCAGATATTATTCCAAGTCGTGATGAATGCATTAACATTACTGTACGTAAAGCTAAAATGATGATTGACCAACAGGGCGATGGCATTTTTGGTGAATAAAATAGGCACTACGAAGAGGCCGTAGTTAACCTGAGTTCCGGATAACCGAATTTGCCCAATAACGCTCTTTTAGCGCCTATCAGCGTTGTTTTCACTCTAAATAGCCAGCTATTTAGTCGTGAAAACGCCTTGATATCCACTAAAATTGCGTCACTGGAATTTATAGTTCATGTAATACCTTTATTTCAATGGTTTACAAAACTCTTATCCAGAACTCAGGTTAGTTAAACTATTATTAGCTCAAAGAGAACCAGCCACAGGGTTCTCTTTGAGCTAGTGCCTAAACTGCTTGCCCAGCTGCCCAGCCGCTTGCCCAGGCCCACTGGAAGTTATACCCGCCAAGCCAGCCGCTAACATCAACGACTTCACCGATGAAGTACAGCCCTTCAACATTTTTAGCCATCATGGTTTTTGATGAAATTTCGTCGGTGTCGACGCCACCTAGAGTGACTTCGGCGGTGCGGTAACCTTCGGTGCCATTTGGCTTTAGCTGCCATTGGTGGAAGTAACTAGCAATGGTGGCAAATTCTTTGTCATTAAACTGATTTAACGGTTTGTCGGGTAACTTGTTTAGCTCGACTAGGCGCTCGATTAACCGCTTAGGAAAGTGCTGTGCTAAACAGGTTTTTAGTGCTTGTTTCGGATTACTTTCTCGCGCCATCGTTAGCAGTTCATTAAGATCGCCATGGGGCAATAAATCGATGGTCACAGCTTGTCCTGGCAGCCAGTATGACGATATTTGTAAAATGGCAGGTCCTGATAAGCCACGATGGGTAAACAACATGTCTTCGCTAAAGTTAACGCCGCTTTCGCTGGTCACGCTCACTGGCAGACTAATACCCGACAGGCATTCGTAGTCGTCTTTGTCGGTGTTTTGCCAAGTAAAAGGCACTAAGCCCGCGGTGGTGTCTTTTAATTTAAGATTAAACTGCTGTGCGACTTTGTAGCCAAATGGCGTGGCGCCAAGCTTTGGCATTGATAAGCCGCCGGTAGCGATAACTAGTGACTGACTTTGGAATTGGCCCTCTCTGGTACTTACAGAAAATCCTTGCTCTAGTTGCTCGATAGCCTCAATTTCGGTCCGTAATTGCGTGGTGACATTGGCTTGTTTGCATTCAGTTTCAAGCATGCTAACAATGTCTTTGGCACTATCATCACAAAACAACTGACCTAAGGTTTTCTCGTGATAGGCGATCTGATACTTGTCGACCATCGCAATAAAATCCCACTGGGTATAGCGACTTAGAGCTGATTTAACAAAGTGTTTATTGCTACACAAAAAGGCGCTGGGTTCAATATTGTAGTTGGTGAAATTACAACGGCCGCCACCACTGATTAAAATCTTTCGTCCGACTTTTTTGGCGTTGTCGAGCAGTAATACTTTGCGGCCTCGATAACCGGCAGTTGCAGCACAGTGAAGACCAGCAGCACCAGCGCCAATGATTATTACGTCGAACTCTGTCATGTTATTTCTCTAGTGGTATAAAAAAAGAAAGGATGCCGAAGCATCCTTTTTGAGCGAGTGATTGTACAGTAAATTACTCGACGGTTGAACCTGGTGCCATGATGCTGCTGCCACCGCTAACGGCTAGTGCGGCAAAATCTTTGTCAATCAAGAACATTGCTGGACCATCTAGGCCAATTAATTCTAATTTGTCTAAAATACCTTTAAATAACTTCTCTTCTTCGTGCTGCTCAGCGACGTACCACTGTAAGAAGTTAAAGGTTGAGTAGTCTTGTGAGCTAAATGCGACATGGGCCAAATCGTTAATTTGTTTGGTGATTAGTTGCTCGTGCTCAAAAATTTGAATAAAGACATCTTGCAACGATTCAAAGTTATGCGGTGGCGCATCAATAGCACCTAGAATAGGTAGGCCGCCAGTTTCTGAAACATAAGTAAACAGACGCTTCATATGCTCCATTTCTTCGTTGGCGTGTTTACGTAGAAATAGCGCGGCACCATCAAAGCTTTTGTCTTCACACCAAGCACTCATCTGCAGATAAAGGTTTGATGAGTAAAACTCAAGGTTAATCTGTTCGTTTAGTTTTTCGATCATTGGTTGTGCCAGCATAACATCTCTTTATTGTTCTGAATAAATTTGGCGCAATGATGGCGTAAATTTAACCGTGGGTCAATTAAAGTCGGACTGTTTTAAATAAAAGAAGGCCGCAATGTGAGCGGCCTTCTTATTGTTTTTCAGTTAGTTGTAATGTTAATGACTCTTGTTTAGGTAATGATTAGCCTTTGTAGATCTTTGGATTAAAGGCATCACGCAACCAGTCGCCAAGTAAGTTAATTACCAAGACTAGCGTCACTAGTACAAAACCAGGGAAGGCGGTAATCCACCAAGCGCCCGAAAATATGTAGTTAAATCCGGTGCTGATGAGTGCGCCAAGCGATGGCTGGTCAACTGGCAAACCTAAACCAAGGAACGACAAGGCTGCTTCCGACATCACTGCATTGGCTATTTGTACCGTTGAGATAACTAAGATCGGCGACAGACAATTTGGCAAGATATGGCGGAACATGATTTTAGGTGCTTTAAAACCCATTACTCGAGCCGCTTCAACATATTCTTTTTTCTTTTCAGCCAATACCGAAGCACGAATAGTTCGGGCGTATTGCGGCCATTCGGCAACCCCGATAATTACGACCAACATTAATACCGCATACTGGTTATAAAAATCTGAGCCAAAACTGGCTTTAAATATCGCCGAGACAATAATGGCAACCATCATGGTGGAAAACGATAGCTGAACATCGGCAAAGCGCATCAAGAATGAGTCGATACGACCACCAAAGTAACCGGCTGACAACCCGATAATAATGCCTAAAAATAGCTGCAATGCCACGGCAAAGAAGCCAATCGTTAGCGACAAACGAGTACCATACAAAATGGTGGATAAAATATCACGCCCTTGCTCATCTGTTCCTAGCAGGAAGCGCTCATCGCCATCTTCGAGCCATACCGGCGGTAATTCCGAGTCCATGATATCGATAGCCGATAAGTCATACGGGTTGGTTGGTGCAATAAGTGGTGAGGCTAGTGAGGCAATGAGCAGGGTCATGAAGACCGCAAAGCTAAACATCGCCACTTTGTCTCTTAAAAAGTAGTACATAATATCGGAACGCTTAAAGCGTTCAAAACGAGTTGGAGCAGCGCTGATAGTTGTCATGATTATGCTCCTTTGCCTGTGAGATCGATGGTTGGGTTGATCCAGCCGTATAGTAAGTCAACTATGGTGTTGGTAACCACAAAAATTAAACCAACGAAAATAACGTAGGTAGTGATAAGCGGTGTATCAACACGGTTGATCGCTTCTAAAAATAAGAAGCCAGTACCAGGCCATTGAAATACAGTTTCGGTTAAAATGGTGTACGCGACCATAGTGCCAATTTGCACCCCGCCAACGGTTAATACTGGCAGCATGGTGTTTTTTAATGCGTGTTGATAGTAAACCTTGTTTAGCGCCAAGCCTTTCGCTTTGGCGAATTTGATGTATTCAGAGCTCAGCACTTCTAGCATTTCAGATCGTACTAGTCGGATAAATAGCGGTAACATGATCGACGCTAATGACACACAAGGTAATACTAGGTGCGCTAAACCATCAAGGGTGAAGTACCCTGAATTCCAGCCCAGTAAATTGGCGGTTTCGCCTCGGCCGTATGAAGGCAGCCATTGCAGTTCAATGGAAAAAACGTACATTAACATAATGGCGGTTAGGAATACCGGTACCGAAATACCGATACTACTAAATGCCATCACGGCCTTACTAAAGAAACTGCGTGGATGAATAGCGGAATAAACGCCCATCGGAATCGATAAAAAGATAATAATTATGGTCGCCCCGACAACTAATTCGAGGGTGGCGATTAACTTATCTAAAATGACATCAACAGCTGGGCGTTTATAAAAATATGAGGTACCAAGATCGCCTTGTACGGCGTTGGTAATAAAACGTGTATATTTTGTGACAAATGGGTCGTTAAGCCCAAGGTCGTCACGTAACGCCTGACGTTCCGCTTCAGAAACGGATTGGCCGACGAGTTCTCGCAATGGGTCACCGAGGTTATCCTGGATGGAAAACGCTACTAAACTGATCACAAACATCACTACCAGTGCCTGATACAGGCGCTTGACCAGAAACGTAAACATCTCTTGCCCCTTTTATTATTCTAAATTTAACCTTAGTCTATTGTCGTTAATTACATGACAATTACGTGACTAAGTACTGCAATGAAGTACTACAAAATTAGTACTGCAACTAAATGACCTTCATCGATTATCAGCGAGCCAGTTACCTGACCCTGATAATCGATGAATGATCTATTCTTACTTATTTAACGACTAGGTCGCCAAAATAAGGGAAGTTCATCGCGTTTACGATTGGCTTGATCTGGACATTAGACTTTGCGCCCCATGCCAAGTTTTGCCAATGTAGCGGTACAAATGCAGCATCGTTATAAAGCGTAGCTTCAACATTTTTAAGCATTTGTGAGCGCTTAGCGCTGTCGGTTTCAACGTTAGCAGCTTCTACCATTTTATCCATTGCTGGATTTGAGTAGTGACCACAGTTGTATTGACCGCGGCCGGTCTTTTCGTCTCGGCTCATGGTTAAAAATTCAGAGAAGTTAGCTGAATCTTCAGTGTCAGAGTGCCAACCAATCATCAGCATGTCAGCTGAACAAAGGTCGAACTCAGGCCAGTACTGTGCTTTTGGCATAGTCTTTAGATCAACCTTGATGCCAATTTTAGTTAGCATTGATGCTGTTGCTTGGGCAATTTTCGCATCATTTACGTAACGATTGTTTGGCGCGATCATTGATAATGTGAAACCATTCTCATAACCGGCTTCTTTCATCAACGCTTTAGCTTTCTTTAGGTCGTAACGTGGTGAAAGTTCAGGGTTGTGTCCAGCATAACCGGCTGGGCTTTGTTGGCCAGCAGTAGTCGCGAAACCTTTCATGATCTTTTTCACGATGCCTTCGTTATTGATTGCATGCACAATCGCTTGACGAACACGAACATCTTTTAATGCTTCGTTGCTGTTCTGATTCAGTTGCATCGTGATGATACGTGTACCTGGCAAGGTAACTAGATCGATGTTTTTAGCTTTTTGTAAGCGCTTGTGATCATTCGGTGCAACAGGTGCAATCATGTCAACATCACCAGACAGTAACGCTGCAACACGGGTTGCATCTTCTTTAATTGGCACAAGCGTTAGCTTGTCAACGTTGCCTTTAGAAGCGGTGTCCCAGTAATCATTAAAACGTTCAAATTCAACTTTAACGCCTTGCTCACGTGAGGTAATAACGAATGGGCCAGTGCCTGATACGTTAGTAGATGCAAAGAGTCACCGTGCTTAACGAGTGCTGCTTTGTCGCTGCCGTCAGCGTTTTTACCTGAGTAAAATTTGCTGTCCATTGGGAATATGTAAGTGGCGGTCTGTAGTACTAATGGGAATGACCCCGTTGATACTAGGTCAAACGTGTAATCGTTAACTTTTACGATTTTTGCGAATGGGGCAAAAATAGCTTTAAAATCAGGTGAGTTTTGTAAACGCTTAAAAGTCCATACTACGTCATCAGCGGTAAGAGGATTTCCTGAATGGAACTTAACACCTTTACGTAAATTAAAACGTACAGTGGTGTCATTTACACGTTCCCAGCTTTGTGCCAAACGGGCTTCAAAGTTTAAAGATTGGTCGTAACGTACTAGTGGATCAAAAATCATGTGAGACAGTTGCAATGTGCCGCCAGATAGCTGCTCATGCGGATCCAGAGATACTGGATCAGCGTCATATGCAACAGTAATATCGGCTGCTGTTGCGCCTAAGCTCAAGGTTGCGGCCATTAGTGCAACGGCAAGTTTAGTCTTGATGGTTTTCATGCATAACTCCTTACGCGGGAATCAATCCCTAGTTGTGGTAGTAGTTGTAATTATTGTTATTTTATCCGTATATACCCTGCATCATTAAAGTCGTAACTCCGATGGTGCGGGATATATAACGGCATGCTTTGTTCACCAGCTTATTTAAAAGCGCTGATATCTTCTCTTAAGCCTTTAAATTCAGGCATTAAAGAAACGAGTTTTTGGCTGTATGGGTGTTGCGGTGCCGTAAATAATTGTTCGGTCGGTGCCACTTCCAATAAAGTGCCCATCTGCATTACGCCAACCCGATCGCACATTTGGCGAATAACCGGTAAGTCATGGCTAATAAATAGCATGGTCAGGTTTAGTTCTTGTTGCAGATCTTTTAACAGATTAAGTATTTGTGCCTGCACCGAAACATCGAGTGCTGATGTCGGCTCGTCACAAATAAGCAGTCGTGGTCGGGTCGCGAGCGCTCGGGCTATTGAGATGCGCTGACGCTGACCACCAGAAAATTCGTGTGGGTATTTCAAGCCAGCCATGGTGCCTAAACCAACATGCTCGAGCAAGTCGGTAACGATTTGGCGGGTTTCATTTTCATTAGCGGTTAACTTATGAAAACGGATTGGCTCGGCAATGATGTCAAAAATCTTCATCCGAGGATTCATTGAGGTATATGGGTTTTGAAACACCATTTGCATTTGACGACGTAATGGTCGGCGTTCTTTTTCAGATTTTATCGCCGTAAGATCGATGTTTTCAAAGGTCACTATACCTGAGTCTGGCGGATATAAACCCGCAATAATTCGTGCGATGGTCGACTTGCCAGAGCCTGACTCACCCACTAAACCAAAAGTCTCGCCTTCGTTAATGTCAAAACTTACCTTGTTTGACGCCTGAACATATTCACGTTTACGCTCAAAGAATGAATCCTTGGTCACAAAACGTAAGCTAACATCTTCTACGGTTAACAATGAACCTGTGTATTGGCGGTGATCCTGACTTTGACCCAGCCAGTGGTTTTTAATGTCTAGCTGCTCCATCTCTTGCGCTTCTTCGATATAACTTACCAGCGGGAAACGATCTAGTTTGATATCTGAACGTGGTACCGCTGAAATTAAGCTGCGGGTATACGAATGATCAGGATCGCCCAAAACTTTAGCCGTTGGTCCAAACTCAACTAAGTCGCCACGATACATTACTGCTACTCGGTCGGTAACATTGGAAACCACACCCATGTCATGGGTAACCAACATGCAGCCGACGTTTTTTTCGATACATAAATTGCGGATCAGGGTTAAGATTTGATCTTGAATCGACACGTCTAATGCTGTGGTTGGTTCATCAGCAATGATTAGATCGGGTTCGCCGGCCAGCGCTATGGCAATAACGACACGTTGACGCATGCCACCAGAAAATTGATGTGGAAATTGCTTAAGGCGATTTTCTGGCTGTGGGATCCCGACTTGGTTCATCAGGGTCAATGCGCGTTGGTAGGCTTCTTCGCTAGATACCTTCATATTGGCATGAATGGTTTCAGTTAACTGGCGCTCAACGGTAAATAACGGATTAAGTGAGGTCATAGGATCCTGAAAGATAAACCCTATTTTAGAACCTCGTACGCTACGCATTTCTTCGGGAGTTAACCCTGAAATTTTTTCACCATCGAGAAATACTTCACCATTAGCGACGACACCAGGTGGGCTTAACAGGTCAATAACAGCATTGCCGACCGTGGATTTACCCGCACCAGATTCGCCAACAACGCCAACAATTTCGCCGCGTTCTATGGTTAATGATAAGGATTTTACTGCAACCTCAACACCATGGCGAGAAGGGTATTCAATACGAAGATCTTTTATTTCTAATAGAGACATTATCAGGCCTTTGCTGCTTTTAGCAGTCTTGTGCCCTGGTCGCAAAGCGATCAGTTTTCACTGGCACGATACGAGAGCGAAATGTAATTTGCCATTAATTTGGCAAATATTGTACTTAAAAGCAATGAAAAACGTTAATTAACTGGTTTTTTGATGTAACAGAATGTTGACTACTTGTTTTTTATGCGTTGGTTTTACAGGTTGGTTCGTAGAAATAATGCTCATCATTATTCGCAATAATGAGCATGTTTCTAGTTAAATTTTGGCCTTGAGTTGGCTAAAATCTTGGCCAGTTGGATTTTGAAATGGTCGCAGTTGAAACTCTGGTAATACAGCATAAATATGGTCAAATAAATCGGCCTGAATTGACTCGTAAACAGCCCAGCGCTGGTCGGTACAAAAGAGGTAAAGCTCTATTGGTAGGCCGTGCTCAGTGGCCGGTAATTGACGAACAATTAAGGTCATTTCTTGGTTAACTAATGGGTGGTGACGTAAATAAAATTCGATGTAAGCGCGAAAGGTTCCGATGTTAGTTAACTTACGACCATTAGCTGTAATATTAAGATCGGCGTCAATCAGTCGGTTATTGGCATCCATTTCTTGTTGCTTTTGGGCCAGATACTCTTTAATAAACTCAATTTTAAGTAAATGATCAATCATTGGCTGGTCTAAAAAGCCGATACTGTTAATATCGATATTAATCGAACGTTTTATACGCCGCCCCCCCGATTGCTCCATACCACGCCAGTTTTTAAATGAATCACTGATCAGCGCATAGGTTGGGATCATGGTAATGGTCTTATCCCAATTTTGAACCTGAACCGTGGTTAGTGCTACTTCGAGCACTTCACCATCGGCGCCATACTTTGGCATTTCGATCCAATCGCCGCGGCCAACCATTTGATTCGCTGCTAACTGCACCCCAGCAACAAAGCCTAAGATAGTGTCTTTAAAGACCAATAGCAGCACCGCAGTCATCGCACCTAAGCCACTGAGGAAGTAGAACGGCGATTTTCCTAGCAACATTGAGATAACTAATACAATTAGGATCAGTACCAACACCACTTTGATGAGCTGAATAATACTTTTAACTGGCAGTTTTTTGTTGAGACCACGTCGACGTGTAAAATCAAGCAGCACATCAAGCATCGCCATTGTAAATAGCGCTACCTTGATCACAATCGCAATGTTGCAGATCATCAAACCGACATCTCGCAGCCACGGGTAGCTATTTAGGGCAATGGGCAGCAACAAGGAAATAATGACCAGCGGCACTACGGCGGCAATTTTGGCCAAGGCTTGATATTTTTCTAAGGTACGAAACAAAAACGGGGATGTTTTATCTAACAGTTTGTGCAATAGGCCAAGCAGAATGCGACGGTCTATTTTGTCGACCACAAAACTAATGGTTAACATCACGGCAACTAAGATGGCGCTATCGAGCCATTGGTATTGGGTAAGTGGCTGATATTGAGCTAGGAGTGTATTGAGGTAATCGGTCAAGAGATCGCTTCCAAGCGGAGATAGATAACTCTAAGAATAGATTATTTATCATGACTTTGCTAGGAGGCTAAGTCAGTGGTTACTTGCGGTAAAGTATTTACTGATTTTTGGGTTGCAGGGCTTGCTCAATCGTTTTAGTTAATATCTCTAGGCGTTGGCTAAGCTCACTGCTGTTGGCCTGCTGATCTTGCTTGGCAGTTAGCAATTCAGCACTGAGATTAAGCGCTGACATCAAGGCGATGTTAAGTAAGCTAGTGGTAGGAGACTTGCTTTGAATCTCGCTCATCTTTTGATTGAGAATATCAGCCGATTCCAACAATGCCGACGCCTGGCCCTTAGGGCAGGCGACAGTCATTGTTTTCTCAAGCAAGGTAATTTCTAGCTTTTGACTCATGCTTCCTGCTCAAGTCGGTTTAACAAGGTATTAATTTTGTTAAGCGTAGAGTTGTGTTTCTCTTCTTGCTCAAGCGCTTCTAATTGTAATGTTTCACTTTCATCAGATAGATCGCTCAGCTGAGATTTAAGCTGTTCATTTTGTTGATTTAGGTTTGCAACGTCTTGTTGCAGAGATTGGTTTTTTACAAGCAGTTGCTCAATAAGCTGCTCTAATTTTGGCAGTGCTGTCTCTAGCATGGGGTAGTCCATTAATTTTTGAGTAGATGATAGTGTTAATTTAATCAAAATGCATGAATAAAGCTAGTTAGCAAGCCATTTAAAGCCATTTATTTATCAATATCGGTGCTGTTTGATTATCGGTTGTGCTATTGCAACAAACTCAAGCTGAATTTAAGCTTACTCAACGGTTAAAATCGGGTTTAACTTATAGTTTCCTTGACCGGATGTTGCACTGGTCGTATGTGAAGTTGGCCATGACTGATTAATGTGGTCAAAGTTTGCGGTTTACCAAAATAAAAGCCTTGATAATATTGGCACGCATTGTCCTTTAATAAATAATATTGCTGCTCTTGTTCAACGCCTTCAGCGGTGACGTCTATATTCAACGCGTTGGTCATGGTTAATATCGCCGAAATAATTGACGCATCGTTGGCATTGTTATTAACATCGCTGACAAACGAACGATCAATTTTTACAGTGTCGACCGGCAATTGCTTTAGATAGGTAAGAGAGCAATACCCAGTGCCAAAATCATCAAGTGAGAATTGCACACCGTGCTGTCGTAGTTTTACCATTTTGTCGGCAATATCATCAATGTCACCGATGGTTTCTTCTTCGGTGATCTCAAGTACCAATTGAATTTGGTCGAGGTTATGCCGTGCTAAAATCGTTTCAATTTGGCTGACAAAATCTTCTTGCAAGAAATGACTGGGGCTAATGTTAACAGCAATCTTGAGTCGTTGTTCTGGGTAGTCGCTACTGGCTAAGCTTGCACATTCTTGGCACGCGAGCTCTAAAACGTAGCGGCCGATCTTATCAATAATGCCAATTTCTTCAGCTAATGGAATAAAATCGGTTGGGCCGATAATGCCTTTGCTTGGATGATGCCAGCGCAGTAATGCCTCAACCCCGATTAATTTTCGATCGTTATCGACCTGCGGTTGATAATCGAGCATCAGTTCTTTGTTTTTTAACGCCTGATGTAATTCGTTGGCTTGCTGTAACCGTTGCTGGGCCTTTTGCTGCATTTGTGGCTGGAAAAATGAAAAATATCCGCGGCCTTTATCTTTTGCGTCATACAGCGCAATGTCTGCTTGACGCAGAATGTCTTCTGCAGAGTCAGTGTTATGGTCGTTAAACACCGAGATGCCAACACAAGCACCTAAATTAAGTTGTTGGCCGTCAAAATCTAAAGGTCTGCTTAATATGTCGAGGATCTCAATCGCATGGTTATAAGTTGCCAGTGCAACTCGTTGAATATCTCCGTCCAGATCGGGGATCACCAACATGAATTCATCGCCACCAAGGCGGGCTAAGTAATCCTGTGAGCGGTGGTTAAAAGATAAACGCTTGGCAATGGCAGCCAATACTTTGTCGCCATTGGCATGACCTAAGGAGTCATTAATAGCCTTAAAATTATCAATATCAATCAAAAAAACCGCATGGTGATGGTGGTGATGAGTCTGGTGATTTTTTTCGTAAGAAAGATACTCAAGCAGTGCGTAACGGTTGGGTAGCTGGGTCAGTAAGTCTTGATATTTTTGGGTTTTCAGTTTTAATTGGGTTTGCTCTCGTTCGTCAATTTCAACCTGTAACTGGGTATTCACTGTGCTTAACTCGACAGTGCGCTCAGCCACTTGTTGCTCTAATGAAAGGTTAAGCTGCTGCAGATCTTTTCGCACGACAGCAAGTTCTAAAACTGAAGGCAGCCAACGACTGAACCCTAAGGCGAGCAAGAGTAGTCCGGCGAGTGAGCCGACAATTTTTTCAATAAAGGCTTGGGCGTCGGTATCGCCAATTAAAATGTATTGATTGAGTTGCGGGAAGTTGTCGGTGATATCAATAATAAAACTTAAACACAGTAAGCTAAAACCAATAAGGATTAGCCGTGATCCTGGTTGTGAGCCAACTTGATATTTCGCGACAGCTCGAAAGAGGGTCCAGCATACCAGCAAAGATGAGATAGCTATGAGGCTCTCGATAATAATATCTTGCATTGATCGCGCCTTATTGTCTGTGACATTCCAAATGTTAAGCCATCGTAATGAACAAGACATTGGCCTTATCGACAGTTATTATTCATATTCTAAGCAACAATCAGATTTTTTCAAGCGTTAGGTTATAAACTGAGGGTATAAAAAAGCCAGTGAGAGTCACTGGCTTTTAGTAGTTACAACTTCCGATTTAATCGGAATAGTTGTTTTTACTAGACAATTTTCTTCATTGCAGACATGTGGCCGCGTAAAGTATTACCAATTTTTTCAACGCTGTGAGTGCGTAGCGCTTCGTTAATTGCGATTAACTGGCCGTTATCAACGCCGTTACTTGTTTCGCTTAAGCCTTTACCAATCACATCGGTATCGATGCGCGTCATAAAGTCTCTTAGTAGTGGCAAACAAGCGTGGTTATATAAGTAACAACCGTATTCTGCGGTATCAGAAATTGTCGCGTTCATTTCGTAAAGCTTCTTACGTGCAATAGTGTTAGCAATTAACGGCGTTTCATGAAGAGACTCGTAGTAAGCAGACTCTTCTTTTATACCGGCAGCTACCATTGTTTCATAAGCTAGTTCAACACCAGCGCGAACCATTGCAACCATTAAAATACCGTTATCAAAGTATTCTTGCTCGCTGATTTCATAATCGCCAGCTGCTTGTTTTTCAAAGGCAGTTTCGCCAGTTTCTTTACGCCAGTTTAATAACTTAACATCGTCCTCAGCCCAGTCAGCCATCATGCCCGATGAGAATGCGCCGCCCATGATGTCATCCATGTGCTTGTTGTATAATGGACGCATAATTTGCTTTAGTTCTTCACTTAATTCAAAGGCTTTAACTTTAGCTGGATTAGATAAACGATCCATCATGTTGGTTACGCCGCCGTACTTAAGCGCTTCAGTTACTGTTTCCCAGCCGTATTGAATTAGTTTTGAGGCATAACCAGCATCAATACCTTGTTCAACCATTTTTTCAAAACATAAAATTGAACCAGTCTGTAACATGCCACATAAAATGGTTTGCTCACCCATAAGATCTGATTTTACTTCAGCAATGAATGATGACATTAATACGCCAGCTTTATGACCGCCAGTACCAGCTGCATAAGCTTTAGCTAGTGCCAAGCCTTGACCTTGTGGGTCATTGTCTTCGTGAACAGCGATAAGTGTTGGTACACCAAAACCACGCTTGTATTCTTCACGAACTTCAGTACCCGGACATTTTGGAGCAACCATGATAACGGTCAAATCTTCACGAATCTTCATGCCTTCTTCAACAATGTTGAAGCCGTGAGAATAAGTTAAGCAAGCGCCTTGCTTCATTAGTGGCATAACAGCTTCAACCACAGAGCTGTGCTGCTTGTCAGGTGTTAAGTTTAATACAACATCAGCGTCAGGAATTAGTTGGTCGTAAGTACCTACAGTAAACCCATTTTCAGTAGCATTTTTCCATGATTGACGTTGCTGAGCGATTGCTTCTGCACGTAAAGTGTAAGATACGTCTAAGCCGCTATCACGTAAGTTTAAACCTTGGTTCAGGCCTTGAGCACCACAACCAACAATAACTAATTTTTTGCCAACTAGCGCTTGTACACCGTCGCTAAACTCAGAAATGTCCATAAACTCACACTTGCCTAATTGAGCCAATTGCTCGCGAAGAGGTAAGGTATTGAAGTAATTGTTAGCCATGCTTAAATTCCTACTGAAATTATTATAAGGGATCACCTGTTTGGTGATGATGAAACTACCTTAATTGATATTTAGTCTTGCGTAAAATGATATATGTGGGCTACTGTATTGCATAATTTGCATCAATCATAACCTTAACGCTATGGATAACCGCCAACTTAAAATGTTTCTTGCGCTCGCTGACACGCTGCACTTCGCTCAAGCGAGTGAGCGGTGTCATGTCAGTCCGTCAACTCTGAGTCGAAATATTAAACAATTAGAGCAACAACTTGGAGTTATGCTTTTTGAGCGAGATAACAGAACGGTCACCTTAAGCCATCATGGTCAGTTGTTTATTCAATATGCTACTACTACTTTGGCGCAGTGGGATGTCTTTAAGAGTTCGCTTGATGATGACAGTAATGATTTGCGTGGTGAGCTCAGTATTTACTGTTCGGTGACGGCCAGTCATAGTTTTTTGCATCAAATGCTGGCGCATTATCGTCAGCGCTATCCTAAGGTCGAAATAAAATTACGTACCGGTGACGTCGCCTTGTCCGTCGCTAGAGTGCTTAATGAACAAGAAGACATGGCGATTGCAGCCAAACCTGATTTAATGCCGGTTAATTTAGCTTTTCAAACCATTGGTTGGTCACCGCTGGTATTCATTACCCCAACCATTCGATGTGAAGTGCAGGCGTTAGTTGATAGTCACCAAAGCCATGTTTTACCTTGGGCCGAGTTACCTATGATAGTGCCAGAGCAAGGTTTTGCCCGTAAGCGACTCGATCATTGGTTTAAACGTAAAGGTATTCGACCGGTTATTTATTCTGAGGTCGCTGGCAATGAAGCCATTGTCAGTATGGTGAGCTTGGGATTTGGCATCGGGGTAGTGCCTAAGATTGTATTGGATAATAGCCCACTAAAAGAATTAATTAGAGAGGTCGAGGTAACGCCAGAGCTAGCACCCTTTGAAGTGGGTATTTGTACGCTTAAAAAGCGCTTAAAAACACCATTAATTCATTCACTATGGCAGGTAGCCAAGGAAGGTATTGCTAATTAGTCCTAATTTAAATTGTATTAAAAAGAGAGATAATCGATGAAGAAGCATAAAAACGAAGATAAGTTATTCAAGTTGGCGATGGTCATTGGCGGTGGTTATGCAAAAAAGCGTGGTTACGCTGATTTTGATAAAGGAATTTCAAATAAGGACAAGGTTGAATGTATTTATCGATTGTTAGTCGCAGATGGTTTAATTAAACCACTTCCCGAAGATAAGGAAGATGGCCCAAATATAAAACACCGCTTGGTCTTATGGATTATTTCGCAATTACCTGAGACACACGCACTACTTAAAGATTAACATTAGTTATATGGTCTAATGCTTACCTTGGGGGCCACTGAGTTAAATGTTAGACCTATGGCGGCGGTTTGAACTATTACGAATCTACGACTAAACTCATCACTGTGCTATGTTGCAGATGGGATTGCTTGGCAATTTAATTTGTTATCACTAGCAAATTATTGCAACTATGGATGCCCTTATGACTACTAATTCCCCCCCAAATACCGAGCCTCAAGCTGCACCTCTGTCAGTCGCTGAAAATTTTGAAAAGTATTTTCGCGTTATTGTCGCCAATACCAAAGAGCTGCGCCATGAAGTATTTAAGATACGCCACGACGTTTACTGTCGAGAATTGGAGTGGGAGGGAGAGCAGTCGTCTAAAATGGAAACTGACGAATACGACGATTACGCTTATTATTTCTTGTTGCAACATCGTATTAGTTATAAATATGCTGGCTGTATCCGTATCATCATTCCACCTGCAGATAAACCACATTTAAAAACCCCATTTGAAGATAATTGTTTATCAAGTATTAACCCTGAAGTGCTCGATTTTAGTCAGCTTAGTCGTGGTAGTTTTGGTGAAATATCTCGTTTAGCGGTACCTGACACTTTTCGGCGACGACGTAATGAAGCCAACAAGCCTTTTGCAATGAATGATACTTCTGGTGGCGATGAGTTTACCGAAGAGGAACGCCGTAGCTTTCCCAGTATAGCGATTGGTTTGTATCTAGCGGCCTTAAAAATGGTTAGTATTTGTCATCATGATGCTGGGCTTATGATGATGGAGCCAAAACTAAGGCGCCAGCTCAATCGTTTTGGTTTTGCTTTTGTTCAAGCTGGCGAGGTTATTGAGTATCATGGTGCAAGAGCGTTGTTTTATTTACCTGCCTCAGAATTTTTCACTGGGCTAAACCCTGAGCTGTTGAGTCTATTTAATGTGATATCAAAAGATATAGACCAGCAAATGAAGCTCATCCCTTACGCTAATCCACTTGATCATTAACTAGCCGCACTTTTATCTGGCTACTGCGCGTAATATCGCGATGCCTTGACGATAACCAATACCACCATTGCCGTGAACTAAACCGACGTCTTTGGTGGTATTAAGCAGTTGCTGATACATCGTGATTAAACCGTTTAGTGCCGGGTTATTCCACGGCCCCCGGGCTAAGTTCATGCCACCAGTAACCGTGACCAGATGTTTTTCAAGAAAAGCAGGCACTTGGCCTATTGATGTCACCAGTCCACTGCTTAATAGTAATGCCAGTGGTACTACGGGATAACAAGTATAGGCTTCTATTAGCGCCGAACCATTGTTGACCGCTTGAACAAAGTCTATCTGTGCTTGACGACAAGCTTGCTGATAGGCACTGGTTAAATGTTGATACTGTGCAATCAATGCCAATTCTTTTGGTTCATCAATCGTCAATAAGCCCAAGCCAATACCGCTAACATCAACAGTGCTGCTTGGCGCTAAGGCCAGCTGCTGTGCTAACTCACTACTGCATAGTAATAACCGTCCTGAGAAATCTACTAAGGGGTTAGCGCAATCTACGCCGCGAAATAACGGTGTGACTGGGTTGTACCATTTAGACTCAGGTGCAGAAAAGTGAGCACGTTGTTGCTCCTGGGCTAGTTGATGACTTTGCATATGGTTTTTAAATAAGCAGTCAGCAAGTCCTTTAAAGGTTTGCTCATTTATTTGATGTAACTTCATAAACTCACGTGCTAAATCATCATAAATCTGAGCAATCGATTTTTGTTCACCATATACGGCCATCAATTGATGACGCTCTTGACGCTGATAACCCGTTTTTAATGGCTCATCGCCACTGATGATAATTGCATGATGACCTTGTTCTATTAGTTGCTGTGCACGCGCTAAGGCCATAATGGGGGCGCAGCCGCTTCTAAAGTGGTTAGCAGGTAGTTCGTTGTGCCAATTGCTTGATAAGGGCTCAATGGTCAGTTTAATTGGTTTAATTCCTGCCTGCTCAATAGCTGCTAACCGAGTTTGATAATGCGCGGTTTGTTGGCTGATTTGAACACTATCATCTTGGTCAATTTGAGCGTAACCGGCGATAATTTTAAGTGATTTGGCGGTCATAAGTCTGCTTTCCCTGTTATTTTTGCGTGTTAGATTAACGTTTAAATGGCGGTACAATCCACAGACGCAGCAAAAGATTACTTTATTTACATTATGCTAATGGCAAGGTTTTGATACAAGTTAACCAATGGTATTAAGCAAAGACGGCTGATTTTAGCTTGATAGTTTTTATTTTTATAGAAACAATCGGCCTTGGAAGTTTGCAAATATAGCATTAGGTGGTAACTTCATTATTAAGCAGATCTTAATTCAATAGTTCGAGTTAGGAGGGTTTAGGCCAAAGTTGCACAGCGGCTTAGCTGCCAGTAAATTATAATAGATTAGTGTTAATTAAGCATTTAATGCAAATGGTACCGGATGTACCGTTTATTGATTGGCATGTAGCAGTTATCGTATTGGATGAAGTAAATGCCACAGCAAGACAATAATATATTGCCCAATTGTGAACTTACAATCACCAGTGATTGTATTTCGTTTTATCAAAGCGCCATTGAGCAGTTGATATCGATGCCTGTTGATGGCTTTTTTAATCAATTAGTTGAGCAACTCGCTCGGTTATTTGGCTGCGATCACGTGATGGTAGTTCAGCGTTGTAATTTGACCGTTGGCACGGCTAGGCCGCTGGCTTTTTGGTCAAAGGGCCAACTGACTACTTTAACCGAGTTCAAGATCAAAGATACCCCATGTCACGACCTCAGTATTGATACCTATTGTTGGCATAATGAAGATGTGCAGCAGTTGTTCCCCAATGATCCCTTTATTCAATCTCACAAAATCACAGCTTATATGGCGGTACCTCTGATTAATGTGTGTAATGAAGAGATTGGTTTTTTAGTGGTAATGAACACCGGGACTCAGTGTAGTAAACCACCATTGCCAGTTCTTAGAGCTTATGCTGGGCGAGCAAGTATTGAGCTAGAGCGGTATTTGCATAGCCAAGAGATTAATGCGCTAATTGAAGGTTATTGCCTACCTGTTGATCAACATTTTTTCTCACAACTGGCGAAAATTATTGGCGATGCGCTTGATGTTGATTTTGCGATTATCAGCCAAATATCGAATAACAACAGCGATGTGATTGAATCGGTGGCCGCTTACAATCGCGGGAAATTATTAGATCCATTTCAGTGTTTTATAACAGGATCGCCCTGTGAGAAGGTGCTTGGGCAGCAGTTGCGGTCATACCCTGAGAATGTTCAGCAGTTGTTTCCTAACTTTAACCTGTTAAAGGATCTTAATGCTCAGGGATATGTCGGCACGCCTTTGTTTGATTCTAATGGCGATGCGCTAGGGGTGCTTGGCGTGATTAGTCAACAGCCCCTGAAAAATATTGCACAAATCGAGCCGTTGTTACTGGCCTTTTCTAATCGTGTTTCTTATGAAGTAGAACGCCAGCGTAGCGAAGATTTTATCAGGCATTATCATGCTATTTTATCGGCGACTAATGATTTAATGTCTTTTGTCGATACCAATTATACCTATCGCGCTGTTAATAATGCTTATTGTTTAAAGTTTGGTAAGTCGATGAGCGAGATTATCAATCACTCGGTGGTTGAGTTGCATGGCGAAAAGGTTTTTTATGGTGGCTTAAAAGCTGGCTTAGATATTTCATTGCTTGAAGGTAAAGCAACGACCACAGAGTTCGAAAGAACGGGACCTGATGGTAAAGTACGTTGGATTCAAGGGCAGCATAACCCGTCATTTGACCGCAACAATAATATTATTGGGGTAGTGGTTTCGGCCAGAGATATTACCGAACTTAAGAATATTCAACAGGCATTAGCGCAAAGTGAGCAGCGCTTACAGTCATTGTATGATGACGCCCCTTCGATGTTTTTCACCGTCGACCGCGCTGGAATTATCACCTCGGTAAATGCTTATGGCGCTAAGGACTTGGGTTACAGTGTTGATGAGTTAATGAATACCAATATGAGCAGATTATTCCAACATGATGATCGTGCTGAATTTATTAGTAACCTAGAATTATGTTTTTCAGAGTTCGACAAGATACACAGCTGGGAGCTGAGAAAAGTAGACCGCACAGGTAAGGTGATTTGGGTAAAAGAAACCGCGAGGGCGGTCGAAGATCAAGATCACTTACGTAAGTTGTTTATTGTCTCAGAAGACATCTCTGAAAAGCATAAACTATCGCAAAAGCTCTCCTATCAAGCCTCTCATGATCCATTAACTGATTTAATTAACCGCCATGAATTTGAGCGCTTGCTGCAGCAGTTATTAGACAATGATAATGACAATGCCGAGCATGTGTTGTGTTATCTCGACCTTGACCAGTTTAAATTGGTCAACGATTCTTGTGGTCACCTTGCCGGAGATATTTTACTTAAAAATATCTCCGAAATTTTGAAGTTAAAAGTACGTAAAAGTGATGTGTTGGCGCGATTAGGCGGAGATGAGTTTGCAATTCTCATGGAGTTTTGCTCGTTAGAGCAGGCTAAAACAGTGGCTGATACTATTAGGCAACTGATCCAAGACTATAAATTCATTTGGAAAAATCAGGCATTTTCAATTGGCGTTAGCATTGGCGTGGTCGTAATTGAGCCTGCAACAGACTCCTTAATTAAGGTGCTTGGTTCCGCAGATGAAGCCTGTTATGCCGCTAAAGATGCGGGGCGTAATCGAGTACATATTTATCGTGAATCAGATAATGAAATTAGCCGCCGCCGTGGCGAAATGGAATGGGTTAGACGGATTAAGCAAGCGGTAGGCGATCATCAGTTTTGCTTGTACGCGCAACAGATATCGCCTGTTGATCCGCTTAGTGATATCAAGCCCAGTTATGAGTTGCTGTTGCGGCTACGTGATAGCGACTCTGTGATTTTGCCAGACTCGTTCTTTCCGGCCGCCGAGCGTTATCACTTGGCGACTAAAATAGATGAATGGGTGATTGCTACAGCCTTTCGTTGGTTGGCTAGCCCGAGCAGTAATGTTGATCAAATGAGTCATTGTGCCATTAACCTGTCTGGTCATTCTCTTAGTGATGAAGACTTTTTAGAGTATGTGGTTTTTCAGATTGAACGACTTAATGTCGCACCGCATAAAATCTGTTTCGAAATCACTGAAACAGCTGCTATTTCTAATTTAGCGGGGGCGATTCGTTTTATTGACGAGTTTAAAAAACGAGGCTGTTTGTTTGCGCTCGATGATTTTGGTAGCGGGGTTTCTTCATTTGGTTATTTAAAAAATCTACCGGTCGACTTTGTCAAAATCGATGGTTGTTTTGTTACTGATATGGTTACCGACCCAATCGATTATGCAATGGTACGTTCGATTAATGAAATTGCCCATGTCATGAAAAAACAGACAATTGCTGAATATGTTGAAAGCGCAGAAATTTTAGAATGTTTGCAAGAGATCGGTGTCGATTTTGCCCAAGGGCATTATATTGGTAGGCCGCAGTATATTGGTTAAGTATATTGGCTATGTAGCCCTTAACTGAAGCTGGCTTTATCTTTTATTTAAATATAACAAGTTAACTAGAAGTGTGTGGCGATTGGTTGTAATCCCCCGTTTTAGTTGCATTCAATAGGATAATCGTTAGGAAAAAAAATCAGGGACGATTTTTTAGCTTTTCGCGCAGGACGCGCATTAAAAGCGGCTGCGTTAAGACGGTTATTCTATTGAATATCAGCAACTAAGTCGCGGGTCGTTTTCTTTGGTTACTTTCTTTGCCGACGCAAAGAAAGTAACTGGTGTGCCTGCGGCCAAGTTTAAGAGTGTGGAAAGACATAAAGCACATCATAAAGTTCACCGAACCTAATTCATAGCCGCACTTAACAACAACATAGCCAAGTATATTGGCTAATTAACTAGAGGTTTGGATAATAGGTTTATAACTGAAAAGCGCCGTTAATACGGCGCTTTTTATTGAGAGATTATCAACACAACTTAAAAACTTGCTAACATACCCGCTGGAATGAAGTCATTTAATATCGCTTGCTCTAATAAGCTGCTAGCCCGTTCAATATCAGGGGCGAAGTAGCGATCTTTGTCATAAAAATCAACTTCCTCACGTAGAATCAATTTGGCTTTTTCAATTTTGTCTGACGACAGTAATGGCGCTCTGAAATCCATGCCTTGGGCTGCAGCAAGGTATTCAACGGCCAATACGCCACGGGTATTTTCGCTCATGTAACGTAAACGACGGGCCGCATAAGTGGCCATTGATACGTGATCTTCTTGATTCGCGCTGGTGGGCAAGCTATCAACAGATGCTGGGTGAGCCAGTGACTTATTTTCGCTGGCTAGCGCCGCACTGGTAACCTGAGCAATCATAAAGCCCGAGTTAATGCCGCCATTGTCGACTAAAAATGACGGCAATTTACTGATGCTTTTGTCGATTAGTAATGCCATGCGGCGCTCTGATAGTGAACCGATTTCGGCGATGACCAAAGCCAGGTTATCAGCGGCAAAGGCGACAGGCTCAGCGTGGAAGTTACCGCCAGAGATAATGTCACCTTCATCAGCGAAGACTAATGGATTATCGGTTACGCCGTTAGCTTCAACGTGCAATACCGATGCGGCAAAGCGAATTTGTGCTAAACAAGCTCCCATTACCTGTGGTTGACAGCGCAGGCTGTACGGATCTTGAACTTTTTCACAATTGGCATGTGAAGCACTAATTTGTGTGTCGTCGGTTAATAACGAACGGTAAATGCTAGCGGCATCTATCTGGCCTTGTTGACCACGAACCTGATGGACACGTGCATCAAACGGGCTGCGCGAGCCTAAGGCCGCCTCAACACTCATCGCGCCAATAACACTAGCACTGGCGTATAAGTCTTCAGCGTTAAATAAGCCTTCAAGCGCTAACGCGGTCGACGCTTGAGTACCATTGAGCAGTGCTAAGCCTTCTTTGGCGATTAAGGTCATTGGCTCTAGTCCTGCGATGGCAAGCGCTTGAGTCGCTGGCATGATTTCGCCATTGTGACGGGCTTCGCCTTCACCCAGTAAAATTGCACTCATATGGGCAAGTGGCGCTAGATCGCCCGATGCGCCCACTGAGCCTTTTTCTGGCACACAAGGATAGACTTGTGCACTGACTAAGCGCATTAAAGCGTCGATAACCACCAAGCGAATGCCCGAAAAACCACGAGACAATGAGTTGATTTTTAAAGTCATCATCAGGCGAACTGTTTGGTCGCTCATGTACTTACCGATGCCAGCTGAATGTGATAATACAATCGAACGTTGCAACTCTTCTAGCTTGTCTTTTGGAATACGCGTATTGGCTAGTAAACCAAAACCGGTGTTGATGCCATACACGACACGGTCTTGTGCAATAATATGCTGAACAACAGCCGCACTTTTTTCAATCGCGGTAACTGCATCTTGATCTAAGCTTAGGATTGTTGCTTTGCGGCTAATTTGGCGTAACTGACTTAGGGTCAACTGCCCCGGAGTAATTATTAATTTATTCATTATAATCTTCTATATTTTTTTAGTTTGGCTTAGGCTATTCATTAATCATCGGCAGATCTAAACGCTGCTCATGGGCACATTTACGCGCAATCTCGTAACCGGCATCAGCGTGACGCATTACACCCGTCGCAGGATCGTTCCACAATACGCGACTGATGCGAGCCTCGGCAGCATCAGTACCATCGGCGACAATTACCACGCCTGAGTGCTGGCTAAAGCCCATGCCTACGCCTCCACCGTGGTGGAGTGAAACCCAGGTGGCACCACTGGCAGTATTAAGTAACGCGTTAAGTAACGGCCAATCAGATACGGCGTCAGAGCCATCCATCATCGATTCTGTTTCACGGTTTGGTGAAGCAACTGACCCTGAGTCAAGGTGATCTCGACCGATAACAACCGGGGCTGATAGTTCGCCATTTTTTACCATTTCGTTAAATGCTAATGCTAAGCGAGCACGGTCTTTAAGGCCAACCCAACAAATTCGAGCTGGCAGTCCTTGGAACTGAATACGCTCACGTGCCATATCAAGCCAGTTATGCAAATGAGGGTTATCTGGAATGAGTTCTTTAACTTTTTGGTCTGTTTTGTAAATATCTTCCGGATCGCCAGACAAGGCTACCCAGCGGAATGGACCAATGCCTTCGCAAAATAGTGGTCGAACATAAGCGGGTACAAAACCTGGGAAATCAAACGCATTTTGCTCGCCAGCTTCATAAGCCATCTGGCGAATGTTATTGCCATAATCAACGGTTGGCGCGCCGCGTTTTTGCATTTCAAGCATCGCTTTAACCTGAACAGCCATCGATTCTTTTGCAGCCTTAACAACGCCTGCTTCATCAAGTTTGCGCTGCTGCGCGGCATATTCCATGGTCCACCCCTGAGGTAAATAACCATTAAGCGGATCGTGAGCACTGGTTTGATCCGTTACTGCATCAGGGGTGATGTTTTGTGCTACCAGTTCGGTAAAGACATCGGCAGCATTACCAAGCAGGCCGACTGAAATCGCTTCACCTTGTTCGATGGCTTGGTTTATAAAGGCTAAGGCTTGCTTTAGCGTGGTCGCTTTTTTGTCGACATAACCCGTTTCAATGCGGTAATCGATGCGTGTTTCATCAACATCGACCGCTAACATGCAGTAGCCAGCCATTGTTGCGGCTAATGGTTGTGCACCGCCCATACCACCTAAACCACCGGTTAAAATCCACTTGCCTTTGGCTTGACCATCAAAGTGTTGACGGGCCATTTCGACAAATGTTTCGTAAGTGCCCTGAACGATGCCTTGTGAACCAATATAAATCCATGAGCCAGCGGTCATTTGACCGTACATCATCAGGCCTTTACGATCTAATTCATTAAAGTGTTCCCAATTCGCCCAGTTAGGTACTAAGTTTGAATTGGCAATAAGTACGCGTGGCGCATCGCTGTGGGTCTTAAACACGCCAACCGGCTTGCCAGATTGGACTAGCAGGGTCTCATCTTCTTCGAGGCGTTGCAAAGTCTCAATAATTTTGTCATAACTGGCCCAGTCACGAGCCGCGCGACCAATGCCACCATAAACGACGAGAGATTGCGGATGCTCAGCGACCATTGGGTCAAGGTTATTCATTAGCATGCGCAATGGCGCTTCGGTTAACCAGCTTTTACAGCTGAGAGTGGTACCGGTTGGCGCGTGGATTACACGGCTATTATCAATTCGATTATCAGTAGTCATTACAGTCGATCCTCGGGTTATTTTTGGTGGTTCGAAACATTAAAGCGGCCGCCTAATCTAAAGCGACTGCTTGGATGGATTAATCGGGCAAAGCTAACAATGCCCTTTGAGCTAAAGGTACGACGCTTGATTTCTAAACAAGGTTCATTATTAGCTAATTGTAAATGTGCAACGACCGTAGCATCAGGCATTGTAGCTTCTATAATGTGCTCGGCTTCGGTCAATGGCGCTGCTATGCTAAGTAACTCATGGGGGGTAAAGGTCGTAAAATCACTGGTTAGGTAATTTGGCACTAATTCAGGATTAACGTAGCGATGCTCTAACTGCACCGGACTATCATTTTCAAGGTGGATTAACGAAGAGAAAAATACCGGACTTTGTGGTGCCAGTCCTAACGTAATCGCGAGCTCGTCATCAGCAATTCGCTGCTCGACTAGCAATATCTTAACGGAGTAATGATGGCCACGTTGACGCACTTCATCGCTAATGTTTTTTATTTCAAGTGCCGATGATTGTGATTTTAGCGTTGCAACAAAGGTGCCTCGACCTTGACTGCGCACTAATACTCCGGCTTCACATAGCTCAGTTAGAGCACGTCGAGCTGTCATGCGGCTGCAATCAAATTGCTGCGCTAAGGCATTTTCTGACGGCACTTTACTGTTTTCAGGCCAGACTGAGGTCTCAACCTGGCGACAGATAAATTGTTTTATTTGCTCAAACTTTGCAATGGTCATAATCGCTAAAATATTCGGTTATACTTGATGCTATATAAAATGTCATATTCAACTTGTATATACAAGTGTGGCAGGGTACTATTTTCATAAAATTACCCATCCATTTAACGAGATTTGATTTATGTCTTTGATAACTAACGATGAATACGATAGCGTCTGGCTTGATGTTAATTTGGCAACAATTAACGAAAACGATTATGGAATAATCGAAAATGGCGCATTGATGATCACCGATGGTAAAATTGCTTGGCTTGGTCCCCGCAGTGAATTGCCGGAATTTGATGTTTTAGCGACTCCGCTTTATCAAGGTAAGGGCGGTTGGATAACCCCAGGGTTGATTGATTGCCACACTCATATTGTCTACGGTGGTAACCGCGCTAAAGAGTTCGAAATGCGTCTCGAAGGCGCGAGTTATCAAGCTATTGCTGAGTCAGGCGGCGGTATTGTCTCGACGGTTAAAGCTACCCGCAATGCTGATCGTGAAACCTTATATGTTAGTGCAAAAAATCGCTTAAATGCCCTAATGGCAGAGGGTGTTACTACGGTCGAAATCAAGTCGGGTTACGGCCTTGATACCGAGACTGAAGTAAAAATGCTTGAAATTGCTAGGATGTTGGACGAGCATCATCCGATTGAAATAAAAACCACTTTTTTAGGCGCGCATGCGCTGCCTCCGGAATATAAAGATAATAGCGACGGTTATATCGACTTAGTTTGTGGTGAGATGATTGAGCGGGTGGTTAGCGAGAATTTGGCCGATGCGGTGGATGTGTTTTGCGAATCTGTCGGCTTTAGTTTGGCGCAAACCCAGCGGGTATTTGAGGCGGCGGTAAAGCACCAACTACCAGTAAAACTGCACGCTGAGCAAATGTCTAACTTGGGTGGCTCAGCCTTGGCTGCGAGATTTAAAGCACTATCGGTCGATCATATTGAATATCTTGACGAGCAGGGGGTGCAAGCGATTGCTGCCGCTGGTACCGTCGCTGTTGTGCTACCCGGCGCCTATTATTTTCTGCGTGAAACCCAACAGCCGCCGTTTGACTTGCTGCGTAAGTATAAGGTACCGATGGCGATAGCCACTGATGCTAATCCGGGCTCTTCCCCGATTTGTTCGTTGCAGTTGATGTTAAATATGGCTTGTACGCTATTTAGGATGACACCTTACGAAGCGCTTGCCGGGGTGACGCTTAATGCAGCCAAAGCACTGGGGGTTGACCACAAGGTCGGGCAGCTAGCGGTTGGCATGCAAGCCGATTTCGTACTGTGGGACATTAGCCATCCAGCGGAATTAGCCTATCAGTATGGTGTTAACCCTTGTCAGCAAGTGATTAAAAAAGGCGTGATCATCAGCTAGCTCCTCTAAATGAAAAAAGTAGATTATCGTTAGGTGATAGTTGGTTAGCATTAGAAATAAAAGCCATTTTCGGCTAAAATAGTCGAAAATAGCTTGTTAACTTTAAGGTAGACCTATGCTGCATTCATTTAAAGGTGCTCGAAATTTGCTTAGTTTGTTCGATGAGCAGCAGCAACAGCAATTGCTCGAGGGGGCCAAAACAATTCAGCTGGTTGCTAATCAAACCCTGTTTAACAAGGATGCCCCTGCTGACTATTTTTACTTAGTCAAAAAGGGTCAAATTAAGTTATTTCGAATTACCCCCGCAGGTGATGAAAAGGTCTTTCATTTGTTTACTACAGGTGGTTGGATTGCCGAAATGGCGATGTTTTTACCCTTGCCACGTTATCCGATGAACGCGCAGGCTGAGATGGCCAGTGAACTGGTGATGGTTAAGCGTGAAACCTTAATGGCGATAGTCGAAAACTCGCCGAAACTTGCCTGTTCGTTATTAGGCTTTATGAGCACCAAGATTTTTGCATTAGTGAATAATGTCGATAAACTGACCTTTATTAATGCCAGTCAGCGGCTGGTGCTGCATTTGGCGCATTTGTACCAGATGCAAGAGATTGGGGACGATCGGGTGCAACTTCAGGGGCCTAAACGAGTGGTCGCTAGCCAACTTAATATTACGCCCGAAACATTCTCTCGTATTTTACGAAAGTTTAAGACGCAGGGATTAATCGAGGAACAAGGTGATTCGATTAAGTTGCTTGATAAGGCCGCGTTATGTGCCGAAGTGGAATTAACTTTAGATATCTTTGTACAGTAAGACCTAATACCAGCCAATAAAAAAGCCAGCGAATTAGCTGGCTTTATACGCACTAAAATCAGATGAAATTATTTAGCTTTAGGGCTTTTCATCGATTTGAAGAACTCATCGTTAGTTTTGGTCATTGCTAAACGGTCGATTAAGAATTCAGCCGCTTCGATTTCACCCATTGGGTGAACGATCTTACGGATAATCCAGTTCTTTTGTAGTTCATCAGCCTTGGTCAATAACTCTTCACGACGAGTACCTGAACGGGTAATGTCGATGGCTGGGTAAACGCGGCGCTCTGCAATCTTACGGCTTAAATGCAGTTCCATGTTACCGGTGCCTTTAAATTCTTCATAGATAACTTCATCCATTTTAGAACCGGTATCAACTAGAGCAGTAGCGATGATCGTTAAGCTGCCGCCTTCTTCAATGTTACGAGCTGCGCCAAAGAAACGCTTTGGACGATGCAGTGCGTTAGCATCAACACCACCGGTAAGTACTTTACCTGATGATGGAATAACCGTGTTATAAGCACGTGCTAGACGCGTGATCGAATCAAGTAAAATCACCACATCTTTCTTGTGTTCAACGATGCTTTTAGCTTTTTCGATAACCATTTCAGCCACCTGAACGTGGCGACTTGCTGGCTCATCGAACGTTGAAGCAATAACTTCGCCTTTAACCAGGCGACGCATTTCAGTTACTTCTTCTGGGCGTTCGTCGATTAGCAATACCATTAGGTGTGCTTCTGGATTATTCGTCGCAATTGACTGAGCGATGCTTTGCAGCAACATTGTTTTACCCGCTTTTGGCGGTGCCACAATTAAACCACGCTGACCTTTACCGATTGGCGCTGATAAATCAATGATCCGTGCGGTTAAATCTTCGGTGCTGCCGTTACCGCGTTCTAAGCGAAAACGCTCAGTCGGGTGAATCGCAGTTAAGTTTTCAAATAAGATTTTGTTACGCGAGTTTTCTGGCGTATCAAAGTTAACTTCACGAACTTTCAGTAATGCAAAATAACGCTCACCGTCTTTTGGTGGTCGGATTTTTCCCGCGATTGTATCGCCGGTACGCATGCTAAAGCGACGAATTTGGCTTGGTGAAACATAGATGTCATCAGGGCCAGCCAAGTAAGATGCGTCGGCGCTACGTAAAAAGCCGAAGCCGTCTTGAAGAATTTCTAAAACACCGTCACCGAAGATATCTTCTCCGCTTTTGGCGTGTGCTTTTAAAATAGCAAAAAGAACATCTTGTTTACGGGCGCGGGCTAAGTGATCTAGTCCTTTTGATGCAGCGATTTCGAAAAGCTCCGGCATCGTCTTTTGCTTCAGTTCGGTTAAATTCATATTTGAAGGGTCTTTGTAATAAAGTCGCTTTGACTTATTAAAATAATGAGTAAGTGAAGTGTCAAACTAGAGATCGTTTGGCAGGTACGAAGTATGTATCGCCAATAAATTAGCACCAAAAATAGGCGGGGTAAAGCAATAAAGGCATATTTTGTGAAAATACGCCTTTAATAAGCAATCGCTTTAGATATTAGCTTCAATAAACTCAATTAGTTGAGTTTTTGATAGCGCGCCTACTTTAGTTGCGGCAACGTTGCCGTCTTTGAATAACAGTAATGTTGGGATGCCACGAATACCATACTTTGGTGCAGTATCGGTATTTTGGTCAACGTTAAGTTTACCAATAACAAGCTTGTCAGCGAAGTCTTGCGCTACTTCATCAAGAATTGGCGCAATCATTTTACAAGGTCCGCACCACTCAGCCCAAAAGTCAACCAGAACAGGAAGCTCAGATTTTAATACATCTTGTTCAAAACTGCTGTCTGAAAGCTGAATAATTGTGTTGCTCATGATTTTCTCCGTGGAATTATATTTAAACAGAGGAAATTATCCTCTTGATATAGGGCAATATGAGGGCAAGTCGACCAATGTTCAACCCCTAAATTAAATTTTATCGAGATAACGCTTACAGACTGTATTTTTTGTGACAAGACCTGATATGCTAGCGGGATGAAAAATACTCACTTAACAGATACTAAATTTGAGCAGTTTGATCTGGCTGACTCGTTACAAAGCGCCTTGTTATCAGTAGGCTATACTCAATGTACGCCAATTCAAGCCCAGAGTTTACCCATTTTGTTGCAGGGTAAAGATATTGCAGGGCAGGCGCAAACAGGAACCGGAAAAACACTGGCCTTTTTGGTCGCAACCATGAATCACCTGTTAAAGACTCCAGCTACGGAGGGTAAAAAGCCCAATCAAGTCCGTGCCGTGATTATGGCACCGACGCGTGAGTTGGCCATTCAAATCCATAAAGATGCTATGCCATTAGCGCAAGCAACGGGCTTAAAATTAGCTTTAGTCTATGGCGGCGACGCGTACGACAAGCAAATTGCAGATATTCAAAATGGCGCTGATATTGTGGTGGCTACAACAGGTCGTTTAATCGACTTTATGAAGCAAGGCATTGTTGATTTACGTTATGTGCAAGCCGCAGTTTTAGATGAAGCCGATCGAATGTTTGATTTAGGTTTTATTAAAGACATTCGTTACATATTCCGCCGGATGCCAGAAGCGTCACAACGTTTAAACATGCTCTTTTCAGCGACGTTGTCCTTTAAAGTTCGTGAGCTCGCTTATGACAATATGAATGAGCCTGAGCATATTGAAATTGAACCTGAGCAAAAAACCTCAGTTAATATTACCGAAGAAATATTTTATCCATCAAATGAAGACAAGATCGCATTATTACTGACTTTGATTGAAGAAGAATGGCCAGACAAAGCGATTGTCTTCTCTAACATGAAATACCGTTGTGAAGAAGTTTGGGGGTATTTAGCCGCTGACGGTCATCGCGTTGGGTTATTAACTGGTGATGTACCACAAAAGAAACGTTTAAAAATTCTTGAACAATTTACCAGTGGTGATATTGATATTTTAGTGGCGACTGATGTTGCTGCACGTGGTCTGCATATTTCTGATGTGACACATGTATTTAACTTTGACTTACCCGATGATGCCCAAGATTATGTTCATCGTATTGGCCGTACTGGCCGAGCTGGTGCGTCTGGTTTTTCAATCAGTTTTGCTTGTGAGCAGTTTGCGCTGAATTTACCGGCAATAGAAGAATATATTGGCCACCAAATTCCAGTCAGCCGTTATGAACAAGACAGTCTGTTGACCGATATTAAGGTGCCGAAAAAGCCGCATCGTCCGCGCAAGGACAACGCCGGCAAAAGCTTTAATAAGCGTCATAACGGCCCAAAAGATCAACACAAACGTGATCATCACCGAGGGCGTCAAGCCTCGTAACCAATTGCCCCGAGCAAGTGACCACTTGCTCGGTATAGTTGCCTCCCGCGATCTTTATGGACAACCTAAGGAGTAGTCATTGACCTCATCAGATAACCTTTTTGCCATTATAGACCTTGGATCTAATAGTTTTCATATGTTGGTGGTGCAGCACATTGCAGGGGTGCCACGTGTCATTACTAAGGTTAAACGTAAAGTCAGATTAGCGGCAGGACTTGATCAAGACAATCATCTCGAATTAGCAGCGATGGAGCGAGGCTGGCAATGTTTGGCACTATTTGCTGAGAGATTAGTTGGTGTCCCAAAGAGCAATATCAAAGTCGTGGCGACCGCAACGTTACGTTTAGCGACTAATGCCCAGCAATTTTGTCAGCGGGGCGAGCAGATCCTTGGGTTACCGATTAATATCATCAGTGGTAAGCAAGAAGCTGAGCTTATTTATCATGGCATGGCTGTTACTAGTAGCGGTGAAGGCAAGCGCCTTATTGTTGATATTGGTGGTGCCAGCACCGAGTTAATTTTGGGGCAGCAGTTTTCTCCTATCGTATTAAATAGTTTAAACATGGGCTGTGTCACTTGGCTAGAGCAGCATTTTAGCGATCGCAAATTATCACAACACAACTTTGATCAAGCCATTGCTGCTGCGACTAAGGTGCTAGCGCCGGTATTGCCCGATTACCTTGCTCACCAATGGCAGGTTTCGTTAGGTGCTTCTGGCTCGGTGCAGGCGGTGCAAGAAGTATTAAGTGCGCAGGGCCTAAATGAACTCATCACGCTTGACAAATTAGAGCGGCTGATGGCGCAATCCATCGCTTGTCGCGATCAAGAGTCACTGAAGTTAGTTGGCCTAAAACCAGAACGCAAACCAGTGTTTGCTAGCGGTTTGGCTATTTTGATTTGTCTGTTTCGCAGGTTGTCGCTGGACTCGATGTTGGCGTCAGGCGGTGCATTACGCGAAGGGGTTATTGCACAATTAGTTAATCAGCCGCAGGTTGAAGATTTACGACTAGAGACCACGCGTAAACTACAGCAACAGTTTCAGGTTGATCAAAAACAGGCGAATAATGTCGTTAAAGTGGTTACTGAACTGGCTGGTCAGGTTGAATCAGCTTGGCAGGTGGCAAGTGATGATAGCGTCGCGCTATTACAATACAGTGCGATGTTGCACGAGATTGGGTTAAGTATTAATTACCTTAAGGCTAATGAACACGGCCGTTATTTAATCAGCCATAGTACGATGACGGGTTTTGGTGCCGGTCAAAAATCCTTAATCAGTGGTTTAATAGGCAATTATAAAAATTCATTAACGAGCTCAACTTTATGGCAACAAAGCTGGGTATCTGCCGAGCAAGCGGCTCGTTTAATGACATTGTTACGTCTAGCGGTGATTATTAGTGGTCGTTACCAAGGTGAGCGAGTGAGTGACATTAGGTTAACCGTGGTTAATGCGACGTTACAAGTTTCTTTAACGGTGCAATTGGCTGAGGAGGCGCCTTTATTAGTGGCCGAGTTACGTCAGGAGATAGCGGATAACGAGCAGGTGGCGATTGCCCTAGTTTTTCATTAGGAGACAATTAACTAATTGTCTTGGCTATGTTGTAGTTAACTGTGGCTATAAATGAGGTTTGGTGAATGTTTGATGTGCTTTATACCCGTGCCACTTGAAAATGCAGGTTTCAGAGCTTGGGTAGGAGACGAGTACAAGGCATGATTCTTAATTCATGGTTATTCCCTGATTATGAATCATAACGCGGTAATCGTTTTCTACCCAACCTCCCGTAGGGCAAGGCGATAAGCGACCAACTGCGTTGTTATAATATATTTATTTAGAACGACTAAACGGCACATATTATGCCTAACATTTGGCACGCTTCTCGACTTGCTGAAATCACGCATTTTCAGGTAGCACGGGTATATACATACCCACACTCTTAACTTTGGCGTAAGCACACCAGTTCCTTTTCTTTATGAAATACATCCTTGTATTTCACCCTACGGGCCAGCCGGAGGCTGTTCAAGTTGGTTCCAGACCAACTTGTGCGTCGCCAAAGAAAAGGAACCAAAAGAAAGGCGACCCGCGATTTAGTTGCTGATATTCAATAGAATAACCGTCTTAACGGAACCGCTTTTAATGCGCGTCTCGGCTTTGGCTTCCTCGGCAATATGCTCCCGGCATTGCCCTACTATGTCCATCCGTGGACAAATGCGTCGCTCTACCTGCGCCATCCATGGCTACGCATGCGCGAAAAGCTAAAAACTCGTCCCTGATTTTTTCTCCTAACGGCTATCCAATTGAATGCAACTAAAACGGGGATCATAACCAACCACAACGCGCGGCTAGAGCTAATTTATCGTATTTAAAGCAAGATAAAACCAAACTCAGTCAAGGGCAACATAGCTAATCGTCGTTATCGTTCTACACACCCAAAAGCCGAAATTAAATTTTGTATTTAATTTCGGCTTTTTTGTTGACTATAATTTCACTTAGGTTAAGCTTTGGGTGTCTGGACGGCTAAACGTCTATTGTTTAATTTTTGGGGAAAGTCGTGGCTATAGATCATGCGCAACATATCGAATCATTTAATCAGTTACCAAGCGATCTTAAGCATCGTCTTGGCGTGTCTTTTGAATTTTTCCCACCGTCGACTCCAGAGATGGAGCAGACGTTATGGCGCAGCATTAAACGACTTGAAAGTCTCGATCCTAACTTTGTATCGGTCACCTATGGTGCCAACAGCGGAGTGCGCGATCGGACTCATGGTGTGATCTCGAAAATTCAACAGCAAACCCAATTGATTGCAGCACCACACCTGACGTGTATTGATGCGAGCGGTGAGGAATTAGACGACCTAGCGAAAGACTATTGGTCGCAAGGCATTAAAAGCATTGTTGCATTGCGCGGTGATGTGCCACCTAGTGCAACTAAGGCGCCACAGATATATGCGGCTGATTTAGTGGCCCGATTAAAGCGGGTGGCTGATTTTGATATTTCGGTTGCCGCTTACCCAGAGACTCACCCTGATGCCCGCAGTGCCCAAGCTGATATTATTAATTTAAAGCGCAAGATTGATGCTGGTGCGAACCGTGCAATTACTCAGTTTTTCTTTGATGCCGATACTTATTTACGCTTTCGAGATCGCACCTTAGCCGCGGGCATTGATGTTGACATTATTCCGGGTATTTTACCGGTCACTAATTTTCAGCAGTTACAAAAATTTGCAGGCTTTACCAACGTCTCTATTCCCCAATGGATGCACCACCTCTACAGCGGACTTGAACATGACCAAACCACCCGCAATATGATTGCTGCGAGCAATTCAATTGATTTGGTTAAGGTGTTGGCTAAAGAAGGAGTGCGAGACTTTCACTTCTATACGCTTAACCGCGCGGAATTAAGTTACGCAATTTGTCATGCGATTGGCGTGCGACCAGCGCAGCAGGGCGCTGTGGCTTAAAGCCACGCCATTAAGTCAGGATAAACATACTGATAATCAAGGTGGTTGGCCGTTATAGTGCTGTCGATTAGCTTACTGTGCTGGCCACCATCTGCCACAAACTGTGGCGCTGGCAAATCTAATTGCTTGGCCCCTTGGCTATAAAATTCGCGTCGAGTCGGATGACTTGGCGCACAGCCCAAATGAATCCGGCCCCAACTCTTATTCATAATAATCTGAGAGATTAGTCCAATGCAGTCCTGTTGATGGATCATATTGACGACAGCATCTGGGTTAGCAATATCGACTTTCCCAGCCAAAAATTTACCCGGATGACGATTAGGGCCAAATAACCCGGCAAGCCTTAACACACTATTTTTTGAGCGATGCTCAGAGTTGTGTACAGTGCTCTGAGTTAAGAGTTGTTGCTCAAAGGCTACCATTGCTCGGCCCGATTGGGTGGTGGCCGCGCAGTCATCATACTCGGTAAGCACGCCATTCATCTGGCCATAAACTCCGGTTGAACTAATGAATAATATATGGCCAATTTCAGCGTGCTCAGATAGCTTAACTAATTGTTGCAGTTGATATAAATAATCCGTTTGTTGGCGCCCTGGCGGTATAACAATGATCATGATGTCAGCGTTTTTAACCGCAGGTACCGTATTAGCAGCGGGCAGATCACTGCTGTTGAGCTTAATCAGCTCAACAGCAGTGCCACTTAGTTGTTTAATTTTTAGCTCACTAGTGGTAGTCGCTGTCACTTGGTGACCAGCGCTAGTTAAATGCTGAGCCAGTGGCCAACCAAGCCAGCCACTGCCAATAATCAGGATATTTTGGATCATTTATCTACCACCAAGCTTGATAAGGAATACTTATTAAATAAAATGTAAATAATTATGCAATATTGTTGCATAATTATTTGGATGTGTTTATATTGAGGTCTGTGGCCATTGTGCCTTACTTTTTAACATTAGAACACGACCAATGACTCAAGTTATTTCATCACATCATGTAACACCCTCGCGACGACGATAGGCTTTAGCTCTATCAACCGTCGGCCATTTTTATGCGCGGCCTCTACTCTTTTTAAAATTAAATTAAGTGAACAAACTCTATGATTAATATTGCCATTATTGGAGCCAGCGGCTATACCGGCGCTGAAATGTGTCAATTGATTGAGCGTAATGCTCAGCTCAATGTTGCGGGTATTTATGTCTCTGCGGGCAGCGACGACAAAGGCAAGTGGCTGTGCGAGCTTTATCCACAGTTTGCTGGAGTCTTTGATTATCAGTTGCAAGGTCTGAGCGGCGAGGCTATCAGCGAGATTTCAAATCAGTGTGATGCTGTCGTGTTGGCGACTAGCCATGAAGTGAGTCATCAGCTAGCTCAGCAATTTCATCAAGCTGGCTTAAGTGTCTTTGATTTATCTGGCGCTTATCGTTTTAGTGATGCCAGCTATATTTCGCAATATTATGGCTTTGAACATCAACATCCCCAGTTATTAACGCAGGCTGTTTATGGTTTGGCTGAATGGAATAGTGAGCAGATTAAACAAAGCAAGATGATCGCGGTGCCAGGTTGTTATCCAACGGCCTCGTTGTTGGCGTTAAAGCCTTTATTTGAAGCGAACCTGCTTGATGCTAATCAGTGGCCAGTCATCAATGCGGTTAGTGGAGTGACCGGCGCGGGACGCAAAGCCTCGATGGTCAATAGTTTTTGTGAAGTTAGCCTGACGCCTTACGGGGTGCTGGGCCACCGTCATCAGCCTGAGATTGCAACGCAACTAGGCTGTCCGGTTATCTTTACGCCACACCTTGGCAATTTTAAACGAGGGATCTTGGCGACCATTACCGTTAAAGTTCAGTCCAACGTTGATGACAATGCGGTAAAAAATGCCTATCAGATCTATGATGATAAGCCGATGGTTCGAATGCGCGATTCAGGGTGGCCTAAAATCGATCAGGTTGCAGGCACACCTTTTTGTGATATCGCGTGGCAGCTTGATCAGGCTAGTGGCCATTTAGTGGTGGTTGCAGCGATTGATAATTTACTTAAAGGTGCTGCAGCGCAAGGCCTGCAATGTATCTTAATTCACTTTGGTTTGGAGGCCTAATGAGCAAGCAACCCTTAGTATTAAAAGTTGGTGGTGCCTTATTAGAGTCGCCATCGGCTCAAGCCGAATTATTTGGTGTGATCAATAAAATTGTGGCCAGTGGCATTGCGGTAGTTTTGGTGCATGGTGGCGGTTGTTTGGTTGAGCAATGGCTTGAGCAAGCAAATATGACGAGTGAAAAAATAGACGGACTGCGGGTAACCCCTGCCTCGCAAATTGAACTGGTTACTGGCGCGCTAGCTGGCGCAGCAAACAAAAAGTTAGTTGCAACGGCCAAAGCCAATAAATTAAATGCCCTAGGGCTTAGTTTAGCCGATGGTGACATGGTAACAGCGCAGCAGCTTGATCCTAAGCTGGGGCAAGTCGGTAGTTGTGCACCACTAAAAAGTACGCTATTAACAATGCTAATGAACAATAATTACGTACCGATTATTAGTTCGATTGCTGCTGATCAGGTTGGGCAACTATTAAATGTTAATGCCGATCAAGCCGCTCAGGTGGTGGCTCACTTATTACAAGCTAAACTGATACTGTTGTCAGATGTCCCTGGTGTGCTTGATGGCAATAAGCAACTGATTACCAGCCTAACGGTGCAACAAGCTAATGAGCTGGTTGAGCAGGGCGTGATAGTGGGTGGCATGAAAGTAAAGGTCGATGCAGCGTTTGCAACGGCTCAACAGTTAAATGATTCGATTGTAATTGCGAGCTGGAAAACTCCGCAGCAATTATTAGCACTTATTGACGGTAACCCTTGTGGTACTACTATAAAAGCGACCAAGCTTTAGCAAAGAGAAGATATGGATATGGAAAAATTACAACATTTTTTAACCCTAAAAGATTTAAGCCAAGCACAATTTGTAGCATTGATTGAGTTGGCTAAAAAAGTTAAAACACAGCCGGCCCAATTTAGTCAGGCACTGGCCGGAAAAAGCTTGGTCACTTTATACGAAAAACCCTCGTTGCGTACGCGAGTAAGTTTTGACATTGGCATTGCTAAACTTGGTGGTCATAGTGTTTATCTTGATCAAAACAACGGTGCAGTTGGTGTGCGTGAATCGGTCGCTGATTTTGCAAAGAATATCTCTTGCTGGGCCGATGGCATTGTCGCCAGAACGTTCAGCCACAGCACTGTTGAAGGGCTTGCTCAATTTGGTAACGTGCCGGTAATTAATTCGCTCAGTGATATGTATCATCCGTGTCAGGCCTTGGCTGACTTTTTAGCATTAGCAGAAAAGTACGATGACTTGAGCAAAATCAAACTAGTTTATATCGGGGATGGTAATAATGTTACCCACTCGTTAATGTTCGGGGCCGCGCTAGTGGGCGCTGAAATGGTGGTGATTTGTCCCCAAGGTCAGTTCCCCGATGGTAAAGTAGTGCAAGACGCTCAGCAGCTTGCGTTACAACACGGTGGTTCATTGATACTATCTACTGATGTTGACGATGCTAAAGGCGCGCAAGCCATTTATGCCGATACGTGGATCTCGATGGGTGATGATGTTGACTATCAAGATATTGCGGCAAAATTTGCACCTTATCAGATTAATGAATCACTAATGGCAGCGATGGACGCTGAATATTTTATGCATTGCCAGCCAGCTCATATTGGTCAAGAAGTTACTCAAGAAGTGTTCGATGCCGATAACTCTTTGGTTTTGTTGCAGGCTGAAAACAGAATGCATGCACAAAACGCGGTGTTAATTACGCTTTTGGCCGATTAGCATTAACAACATCATAAAAAATTAATAGTTGCAGCGCCGGTTCGCGCGTTGCAATATGAAGAAATAGCAATAGCAATAGCAATAGTAATAGTAATTCGTGAGGAATGACAATGGCAGCATTATGGGGCGGGCGGTTTTCGCAGGCGGCAGACGACAGATTTAAATCATTTAACGATTCATTAAGATTCGATTACCGTTTGGCCAAGCAAGATATTATTGGCTCAATTAGCTGGTCACGGGCCTTACAGCAAGTGAATGTATTAACGGCGGATGAGCAGCAACGTTTAGAAGCGGCGCTTAATGAGTTAGGTGAGTCGGTTGTTAACGATCCTAAGCAGATTTTGCAAAGTGATGCTGAAGATATTCATAGCTGGGTTGAGATTCAATTAATCGCTAAAGTGGGTGACCTAGGTAAAAAACTTCATACTGGTCGTAGCCGTAATGATCAGGTTGCCACTGATTTAAAATTATGGTGTAAAGAGCAGGCGGTTGAGTTATCTGAATTACTGGTTAAGCTGCAACAAGCATTACTCGATTTAGCCGTTCGTGAGCAAGACACTGTGATGCCAGGTTATACCCACCTGCAGCGCGCGCAGCCAATTAGCTTTGGCCACTGGTGTTTGGCCTATGTTGAAATGTTTGACCGTGATTTAAGCCGAATGCGCGATACTGCTGAGCGTTTAGATCGTTGTCCACTGGGCTCTGGCGCTTTAGCCGGTACCGCTTACCCAATTGACCGTCATGCCTTAGCACGTGATTTAGGGTTTAAACGAGCGACTCAAAACAGTCTGGACTCGGTATCTGATCGTGATCACGTGGTTGAGCTATTGTCTGATGCCAGCATTTCGATGATGCACCTGTCGCGGATGGCGGAAGATTTAATTTTCTATAACTCGGGTGAAGCTGGCTTTATTGAATTAGCCGACAATGTCACTTCGGGTTCGTCGCTAATGCCACAGAAGAAAAATCCAGATGCGTTGGAATTAATCCGTGGTAAAACTGGCCGAGTATTTGGCTCGTTAAGCGCGATGATGATGACACTTAAAGCTTTGCCGTTGGCCTATAACAAAGACATGCAAGAAGACAAAGAAGGCTTGTTCGATGCGTTGGACAACTGGGGTGACTGTCTAGCGATGGCTGCGTTAGTGCTTGAAGGTTTGCAAACTAACAAAGTTAGAATGTTGGCTGCGGCGCAGCAAGGTTACGCGAACTCAACTGAATTGGCCGATTACTTAGTGTCTAAAGATATTCCGTTTAGAGAGGCGCATCATATTGTTGGTGAAGTGGTAGTAGCCGCGATTGCTAAGCAGTTACCGCTTGAAGATTTTTCGTTAGAACAATTGAAAGAATTCTCACCAGTGATTGAAGCTGATGTGTACCAGCATTTAACCATTGATGCGTGTTTAGCTAAGCGTGAAGTACTAGGTGGCACGTCATTAGCGAGTGTGATGTCGGCACTTGATCGCCATAATGTGATCAGTGAAGAATTCACGTCACCAGAAGTAGTTGGTGGCACAGCTGATGGTCAAGTTCAACATGCTATGGGTACGATGCAGCAACGCTTAAATGCGCATAAAGCGCAATTGATGAATGTGCGTCATGCGAGACTGTCAGATGTTGATCAAATCGAAACCATGATTAAGCAATGGTCAGATGCTGGCGAATGCCTGCCGCGCGATCGCTTTGATATCGTTAATAGCATTTTAGACTTCTCGGTTGCCGAAGACGAGCAAGAGCAAGTCGTTGGTTGTGCTTCGTTATACATCTACGGTACTGGCTTAGCTGAAATCCGCTCTTTAGGCATAAATGTCGACAGTGAGGGTTACGGTCAAGGCAAAGCGTTAATTGACCATATGGTCGCTCGTGCCAGTGAGTTAGGCTTTGAGCGCGTGATTGTATTTACTCATGTGCCTGAAATGTTCGAGAAGTTAGGCTTTAGTAACGTTGCTAAAGACACATTGCCAGCTAATGTCGTTCAAGATTGTCAGGGTTGCCCTGATAAACTCGAATGCGATGAAGTGGTCATGGCATTTGCGTTAAATTAGCCCTTAACAGCAAAGAACAAAAAGGCGATGCCCAATAAGGCATCGCCTTTTTAGGTTGTGGGGCAACGATTAAGCGTTGTGCTGTTCACTAATTGTTCCTGAGTAACACTAGTCACGATTATTGATACTCAGATGCCAAGCTTTAGTCGCCTTATACCATTTGCATTAATTATTTTTTATTAAATGCAATTGGTATTACCTATCGCGGCAATGAGAGGTCAGTAATGTTATTCAGAACTTGTATTTGTCGTATATGCGATGATATTCATCGGATTTTTTAAGTAAGGCCA
>Ga0209395_1000606_pt1 | contig 52139 bp, 44 predicted proteins | sample GOMGulsemesocosm_3_FD_184635 | JGI IMG/M metagenome (GOLD analysis project Ga0209395, IMG submission 184635) | Methane-oxidizing microbial communities from mesocosms in the Gulf of Mexico - GOM9D Gulf of Mexico (SPAdes) (version 2) | ecosystem: Environmental > Aquatic > Marine > Cold seeps... | reverse complement strand
GTGGCATTGGCTTTATCGAGTAGGGTCTTGCCGCCACGCAGCAACTGCAGATCTTTAATAACTATCATTGGGCACAAATTTAAAATAAAAGTGGGGGGCATAATAGCTTAATCCGCGACGTTCTCCTAGCTGCTGTGGTAAACTTGTCGGATAATTTATGGGATACTTGACCGATAAAAACATTGGAGACTATGAGATGTCATCGCGACTAAAAAAACGCTTTATTGCTGGCGCAAGCTGCCCTAAATGTAAAGCGATGGATAGCATTATGCTGTTTATGGAAAATGATGTAGAAAAAATTGAATGTGTTGAATGTCATCATCAACAGTCGCAAGTAAGCAACGAGGTAGCTAAGGCCGCTCAAGCACCGGATCAGGTGATCGGGATATTTAAACCCGAATAGCGGCTATTTATAGCTGGCTAGTTTAATAATGTGGTGGTGGCGGCTCGGCGGTTTGGCTGCCCTGTGCCGGTTGCGCCATATCGCCTAAGCGACTTGCTAAATATTCCAGCTGAGTGCGTTGACGATCTAGTGCTTCATTAAGCGTCGCAATTTCATCGCTTAAAACATTAATAGTTTCATCTTGGAACGCGACTTTCATTTCGAGTTCCGTTAACCGCTGTTGTGCTTGTTCGTTCATCGATACCTCGATCTTAATAACTCCAAAACTCGGCGTAGCCAGAGCTGCTTTCAGTGACTAGTTTACCTGATTTCGTTTCACCAATGGAATAAATTACTGAGCTGGGTGGGCGGGAATCTTCACGCGGCTGCACTTGCCACTGTTGCAGTTGTTGGCCGCTGGCGATATCCCAGCGATTAAGCAACCGACCCGGGTTGCCGGTAAAGAGCTGCTTGGCGTCTTGACTGAACCGAACGGCGCTAAAAATTCTTGAACGAGACATGTATTGTAAGCGGCTAACTTCTTTGCCGGTTTTAAGATCCCATATCGCTGAAAGTCGTTTGCTGTCAGCGGTAAATGCATAGCGGCCTTTGGGCTCAAGCACGACTTTAGAAACCCGGCTTGGGTGAATAAACCGATGGATGACCTGCGCTGATTGTGTGTCCCATAGCAGGGCGCTGTAATCATTGCTGCCAGTTAGGGCATAGCGGCCATTGGGTGAGATATCGATTGAGTTAATCTTTTCACTATGGCCTAAAAATTCAATGCGCCGGCCGCTAAAAATATTGACATGCACTACCACTCCGTTGACTTTACCAATCAATAAATCGCCGTTGTTAGCGATCGCAATGTCGCGAATGGCCGATTCTCGAATCTTGGTATAAGTTAAGGCCTTGCCACTGCTAACTTCCCACACCACAAAAGTCGTTTTGTCGGCCGACACCGCATATTTATTGTTATCTGAAATATCGGTAAATAATACTAAATTATCGTCACCTTGGCTCCAGCGGTGAATTTGAGTATTGCTGGTTAAGTCCCATAGAATTAAGCCGTGGGCATTTGATGAAACGAGTGCCAATGTCGCGTCTTGCGAAACCGCTGCGGCCAATGCGCCGGTGCCAGAATGTTGCCAATATTTATCTGGATCGTTTTGACCACTACAGCCAGTCAGTACTAAGATTGAAAAAATAGCGAGGGTGAGCTTTAGCATCGGGTTGTCCCAAGGTGTTAAAAGTAATATTGCGCTGTTTGAATATAAACATAGCAGTTATTGTGTGACTTAATTTTCATGATAATAGGTATTTGAGCTGCTAATCAACACTAATTGCTTGAAAATGCTTGAATCAACCCCAATTGATATGGCATAACATCTGCGTTGAAATAAATTATTCGTCTAGATCGTCATAATCTAAAGATAGAAATATATAACTAAAGGTAATGTAATGAACAAATTGATTAAAATATCTGCTGTGGCTGCGGCACTGTTAGCGGTTGCTGCTTGTAACGACAAAGAAGAGCAAGCGGTAGTAGCTGCTCCTGAAGTTCAACAGTTCGTTTTTGAAAATGATGACCAAAAAGCGGCTTACGCGATTGGTGTTTCTATGGCGCAATACCTTGAGCAAAGCGTTAAAAAGCAAGAAGAAGTAGGCGTGACTATTGACCGCACTCTGATCGCTCAAGGGGTATCTGACAGCTTAGCTGGCAAGTCTGAGTTAGACGAAAAGCAAGTTAATGAGACGTTAGAAACGTTTAGTAAAAAGTTATCAGCCTTGTTTGAAGCCCAAGCGAAAGAAGCTGGCGCTAAAGTTAAGCAAGCCGGTGCTGATTACTTGGCACTTAATGGTAAAAAAGAAGGTGTTACCACGACTGAGTCAGGTTTACAGTACGAAGTAATGACTCAAGGTGAAGGCGACTCACCGCTTGCAACCGATAAAGTTACTGTGCATTACAAAGGCACGTTAATCGACGGTACGCCATTTGATAGTTCATACGATCGTGGTGAACCTGCAACATTCCCATTAAATGGGGTGATTAAAGGCTGGACTGAAGGCGTGCAACTAATGAAGCCTGGTGCTAAATTCAAATTTACCATTCCGTCTGACTTAGCTTATGGTGAGCGTGATACACCAACTATCCCTGCTAATTCAACACTAGTATTTGAAGTTGAATTGCTAGAAGTCGTTAAGTAATACTACGTTGAGCGAACACAAAAAGGGCTATTCATATTATTGAATAGCCCTTTTTTGATCTTGAGATTTAATAATACGACTATTTCAGAAATTATCTCTGCAACTTCAGAAATTATCTTTGCAACGCATCTCAGCAATGAATTTCGGCACAACTTATCTGCACAACCTCTCGGCACAACTTAGCAGCACTAAGCAAAAACTACATTGAGTTAGCGACGTTAGGCAGGGTTGGTATGCTTTTCAAATAACGTCGATAATAACTGATCTTCCAGTTCAAAACGTCGTTCTAACCCCTCAATTAAGGTGGATAGGTGACGATCGAATAGCTCAAGTGGTTCATCTAAGCTTTCCGCGTACTTATCACTAAACTCTAACGACATGTCAGTGGTATCAGTAATCTGAGGAATAATTAAGTCGACTTGATTGAGGCTCTCTTTGCCATGAGTTTCACAGCATGAAACCAATTCTTTATATATTTCAAAATGACCGGTTGATACATAATCAACAAGTTTGTTGCAAAATTCATGGATATCATCAGGGGCTGGTAGTGCTTGTGTTTTTACTTCAAACGGAGGTAGGCCGGCAATTTGGCAATAAGTTACAATAAGCTCTTGGCGTTTACCGAGCCAAGTATCAATCAGTGCGTTAGAACCTCCCCATTGCTGCTGTGCATATTCGATTTTTGTGAGCATGAAGAGTCTCCTTTGATTTTATTGTTTATAATCCCAATGTAAGGCAAGGCTTGGCGCAAATCAACAATAACTGTCTTTGGTTTTGATTTAGATCTTAAATACTTGGCTAAATAATTAGGCTATAGTGCCGGATCTGTGGCGTTAAACTTTAAGCATATTAAAAGCCTGGCGTTAATAAAATGATAATAAACGTTTTGAAAACAATGATCTTTTTAAGCGTAACGGATAAAAACATTTTATCTAATTGCTATTCAGCACTAAATTCGCCCGTTATAATATCGGTCATAAATACCCATTAAAAAACATAGATTATTATGCTGGGAAGCTTATGAAAAAAATCAATAAACTTAATCCTGCCCGTAAAGCACTTTGGTTCATTTGCCAAGATGATCAACTATGGACGCTCGACCAAAATGCAACGTTACCTCAAGGTACGCTCAATCAATTAGGGCTTAATGTTGATGATAACTGCCCGTGTTATCACTTAGGTTACTATCAGCAAAAGTCGTGTATTTTAATTGATTTACAGCACCAGCAGCTCGATTGCACTGATGGGCAGTGGACCGGATTACGAGCGGCGATGAGCGTGATGGCGCCAGAGCTGTTTTTAATGGCTGGGCGCGCTTGGCAGGTCGCCAACTTTGTTCGTACGCATAAGTACTGTGGTCAATGTGGTCAGACAATGAAAGCTATTGCTTGGGAAGTTGCGATGCAATGCCAGCCATGTGGCCACCGTGCTTATCCACGCGTATCACCAGCGGTGATGATGGCCGTGGTAAAAGATCGAAAATTATTGCTGGCCCAAAACAAACGTAATATTGGCGGGGTTTATTCGGTATTGGCTGGTTTTGTCGAAGTGGGTGAAACGTTAGAGCAAACAGTTGCTCGCGAAGTTAAAGAAGAGGTTGGGCTCGACGTTGATAATATTCGCTATTTCGGTTCTCAGCCCTGGCCTTTCCCGCATAATATGATGATTGCCTATATTGCCGATTATAAATCCGGCGAAATATCAATTGATCACAATGAATTATCGGCCGCTGATTGGTACGATGTTGACAATTTACCGCAATTGCCAGGGCCTCACTCGATTGCCAAGCAGTTGATTGACCATATTTTGCACCAGAAAGACTAATTGTTGCGTTTTAGTTTGCCGATAACGGCTGATTCTCTCGTAACTGCTTACGTTATTTAACAGATGTTATCTAACGCGCTAGTCATCTTGATCTGGGATAGTTTTTTAAGCTTAGGCAATGGTACAATGTCGCAAATTTATATTTACTTAATGTTAGGATAATTTCATGGTTCAGCTAAAAAATGACCGCTATCTTCGTGCGCTGTTAAAGCAACCGGTCGATCAAACTCCAGTATGGATGATGCGTCAAGCAGGGCGTTATTTACCTGAATATCGTGAGTTGCGTGCTCATGCTGGCGATTTTATGTCATTGTGCCGTGATGCTGATTTTGCTTGTGAAGTGACGATGCAGCCGTTGCGTCGTTATGACTTGGACGCCGCGATTTTATTCTCAGATATCTTAACTGTACCAGACGCAATGGGCTTGGGCTTGTTTTTCGAAACAGGCGAAGGGCCAAAGTTCGAACGCCCAATCACTTCGTTAGCTGATGTTAAAAAAATCGGCATTCCAGATCCTGAAGATGAACTTGGTTATGTGATGAATGCCGTTCGTACTATCCGCCGCGAACTAAATGGCGAAGTGCCGTTAATTGGTTTCTCAGGCAGCCCATGGACTCTGGCCACTTATATGATTGAAGGCGGTACCTCTAAAGCCTTTACCAAAATCAAAAAAATGGCGTTTGCCGAGCCTAAAACCTTGCATCTTTTACTCGATAAATTAGCTGACTCAGTTATTTTATACTTAAATGCACAAATTGCAGCAGGCGCGCAATCAGTGATGATTTTTGATACCTGGGGCGGTATTTTATCGCCACGAGATTATCGTGAATTCTCATTGCGTTACATGGCCAAAATTGTCGATGGTTTAACCCGTGAAAACGAAGGCCGTCAGGTACCAGTGACACTATTTACTAAAAATGGTGGTCAGTGGATCGAAGAAATCGCCGCCACGGGTTGTGATGCTGTCGCGCTTGATTGGACGATTGATATTAGCGATGCTAAAGCACGAATTGGTGATAAGGTTGCATTACAAGGTAATATGGACCCATCAATGCTTTACGCTTCTCCGGATCGAATTCGTCAAGAAGTACAAACAATTCTTGAAGAGTTTGGTCAGGATAATACCGGTCATGTTTTCAATCTTGGCCATGGTATTCATCTTGATGTTGATCCTGAGCATGCTGGAGTATTTATTAAAGCGGTTAATGAATTGTCGCGACCATTTCATAAATAACCCTCAATAAATAATATCCATTATTAAACGGCAGCTCATGGAGCTGCCGTTTTTGTTTCTGGATTCATTGCTTCGATTTATTTTAATACTAAAAGCTGAGTGCACTAATGATTTACGCTAAAAGGATGATGGCGTTCAATCTGTCGTCACTCATACTATATAAAGAAGTTAAGAAAGGGACATTCTAACTGAGGGCTTTCTTGCTGAAAGTGATTGTTAGTGTTGTCTCGCCATGTCTAACTAATATTAAAAGGAATTATATGCTTAACGATATCATGGTGATCCTACAACAATGCCTCCAAATTGACGACATTAGTGATTGGGATGACGCGACGCCATTAATTGGCGCTATCGCCGAATTCGACTCCATGGCTGTTGTTACTGTCATTACCCAGTTAGAAGAGAACTACGGCTTTATCATTGATGATGATGAAATAAGCGCCGAAGTTTTTGAAACTATCGGTACGTTAACATCATTTGTCGAACTAAAATGCTAATAAAGCCGCGGCTGTTTTTTTTAAATACAGCTCATGGCAGGCTATTTATAACCCAATTTGTACCGGAGCTTGAACAGAAAATCCGGTTGAATGTCATTATGATCCCGCCTTTTGCTGAAGAAGCGAATAAAAGCCGCAAAATGTTGGCTGATTTTGCGCGCCAAGCCGCTCAACATCATATTCGGGTCAGCTTAATTGACTTATTTGGTACTGGAGATAGTGAAGGCGATTTTAGTCAAGCGAGCTGGGATATTTGGCAACAGAACATCCGTGCTCTTTACCTAGCGCTACAAAATCAAGATCCAGACGTTGCTATCGGGATCATTGGGCTGCGTAGCGGGGCATTATTGGCTTTAGACTGCTATTGTAACCAGCTGATAGCGCACACGGCTCCTCTCATTTTATTGCAGCCAGCGCTTAATGGTAAGCAGTTTATGGTGCAATTTATGCGGCTGCGTTTAGCAACAGGCATGATTAATGGGCAGGCCAAGTTGACGATGGCTGACTTACAGCAAGAACTATCAAACAATGGTGGGCTTGAAATTGCCGGTTATCACTTAAATCACGAACTAAGTGAAGCGATAGCCAAGTTAAACTATCTTGACCTTAAACAATTACCTGATAGCTTAAGTTTGGCTTGGGTCGAGATTGGTCAGCCACCGACACAACAAATTAAAGCGATTAGTAAAAAAACCCTTGTTAATTGGCAGCAATTTAATGACGTTACTGAGCAATTTATTGTCGGTGATTGCTTTTGGCAAACACAAGAAATCACCCAGGTGCCCGAGCTTAGCGATTACTGTATCAGTTATTTGTTAGGAGGCTTGAATGGATGAGACAGCGGTAGTGTTCAAGGGCCATCAGCACTGGCTAACCGGCATGGTTCATCAGGCGAATTGTGCTGACGAAACCCCGGTGAAACAGGGAGTGATTATTATTGTTGGCGGGCCACAAACACGCGTGGGCAGTCACCGCCAGTTTGTACTGTTGGCGCGTTTTTTGGCAGCCCATGGCATCGCAGTTTTTCGGTTTGATTATGCAGGCATTGGTGATAGCGATGGCAAACCAAGCGACTTTTTAACCGCTTATCAAGATATACCTGCTGCCATAGAACAGTTTCAAGCGCAGTGTCCGATGTTAAAGCATATTGCTCTTTGGGGCTTGTGTGATGGTGCTTCGGCTATATTGCTTTATCTAAGTCAGCATCAGCCAGCAGTAATCAACCAAATTTTCATTGCCAACCCTTGGGTCGAGCAGCCAGATACTAAAGCAAAGACTCTGCTCAAGTATTACTACCTTGAGCGCTTACTGAGCAAAGAGTTTTGGCAAAAGCTAAGCTCGGGTCGGTTTCACTTTTCTGCTGCAGTGACTGGATTATTTACCACCGTTAGGGGGATTTATTTACCGAAAAACAGCTGTGAAAGCTCGGCGAGTCTGTTGGCGAGTAATAAGTTTAACCAAGATAATTTTGTCCATTACATGGGGCAAGGTTTAACCAAATTTAATGGCCAGGTGCACTTTATCGCCAGTGGCCAAGATTTAGTGGTCAAAGAATTTATTCAGCTGCTTAGTGACGACTCTCAGTGGGCTCAATTGTGGTCACAGAAAATGACCAGTGAGCTAAAACTAGCAGCCGCTAACCATACATTTTCCTGTGCGCAATGGCGCAGTGAAGTTGAGAATTATACTGTTAATACAATTGTCCAAGGATAAAGGATGCAAAGATTATGTTAAAAGATAAAAGATTCACATTGGCATTGCTGGTTGCTAGTTTGGTGGTTGGCGGTTGTACCGGTGCAAAAACCAGTCAGGAATACTTTGAATTAGCAAAAAACCATCAAACTAATGGCGATACCAATGCCGCGATTATTGAGTATAAAAATTCTATTCGTCAAGATCCTACTAACGCTAGCGTTCGATTGGCATTGGGCAAGTTGTATTTGGCGAGTAACCAATATGCTGCGGCCACAAAAGAATTAGAACGTTCAGTAACCGACCCATCGTTACAGCAAGAGTCGCTATTACCATTAGCGATGGCGCTGTTTAAGCAAAAAGAATTTGAGCAGTTATTAGCTCTGCCGTTAGTGAACTCTAGCTTGGCCACTGATGACCTGGTGGTAGCTTATGTGTTACGCGGGCAGGCGTTAATGTCTCAAGGCATGCGAGATCAAGCATTAGCGGAATACAGTTTAGCTAATGACCTTAATGAAGAGGCAGCATACGCTAGGTTAGGGCAAGTAATGTCGGCTTCTGCTAACACCGACTACGCCCAAGCAACTGAATTGGTTAAGACATTACTTGACGATCACCCCACAATGGAAGAGGCGGTTCTACTGTATGCAGGCTTGGCTTATGCCGGAGGTGATTATGCCAGCTCGGTCGCTGCTTACGATAAATATATCGAATTGACAAAAATTAATGTCAGCAAGATAAACCTGTTACTGATTAACAGCTTATTGAAGAATGATAATGAAACTCGTGCTAAAGAAGAGTTAGCTAAATTATTAAAAGTTAATGCTAAACAACCGGTCGTTAATGTGATCCTTGCTCAATTAGCTTACCAAGATAGTGAGATTGAGTTAGCGCTAAAGCATGCGCTAGTGACGCTCGAGTCGGTGTCGGGCAATGTGCAAGCTAACCTTGTTGCGGGCATGGTCCTGTTTCGCCAAGAAGATTATAAAGGCTCTTATCGTCACTTATCTCGGGTAAGCAAGCATACTACGAGCTTGATCGGACCGCAGATAATGCAAATAATTAATAATATTAAACGCGGCAGTATTAATGCCGCTCGAGATGCTGTGGACAATTTATCGGCTCCCGACCAAAAAAATGCCGCCTTGTATGTATTAGCGGCCAATGAATTTACGATCGCCCAAGATTACTTAACTGCATTGAAACTCGTTGAGCAAGCGTTAACCCAATTGCCTGGCAATCACATTTTAGTGTTAAAACGCGGCGTGCTAAAAATGAAACTAGGCATGGCTGAGGGGCTTGACGATTTAACTCAATCGTTATTTGTTGCCGAATTAGTTGAGCAAGTTTTACCACAAGTGAGTTCATCTTATACGGTGGCTAAACGTTTTGACGAATTACGCGATATTGCTGAGCGCTTGAAAAAACAATATAGCGATAAGCCGTATGGCTGGAATGTCGCAAGTATTATCCCATTTTTTAATAAAGACTATGCTTTGGCTGAAAAGATGCTGTTGGCTAATATGGCTAAATTTCCAAATAATGCCGATGCCTTACATAATTTAGCCAAATTGCGGGTGATTCAAGATGATTACGAGCAAGCCCTTGTCGATATTAATAACGTGTTAGTGATGGAACCACAACGTTTCACCGCGTTGCAATTGAAAGCAAAATTAATCTTGAAGCAAACAGAAGATATTGAGCAATATAAAAACGTGTTTAAAGAGGCTTATAGTGCATTTCCTGAGTCGGAGCTGATTTTACTTAAACGAGCGACTATTCATGTTGTTGATGGACAATTACAGCAAGGCATTGATTTATTAAACTCAATAAAATCCAGAGAGCAATTAAGCGATAAATATTGGCGTCGTTATGGTGATATTTTGATGTTAGCAGGACAACCAGAGCAGGCGTTAAAAACTTTTGAGCAATGGGCACAGCGCAACCCAAACTCTCCCTTACCACTATTAAAACAAATTGGCTTACATGAAAAACTGGGGCGTTATAATGATGGTCTGCGATTGGTTGAACAGCTCGCTACAAAGTTTGGCAGTTTAACCAATATAGATGGCTTAAAAATTAATTTAATGATGTTAGATGGCCAGTTAGGATCGGCGCGTCGTTTGTTTAATACCTATAAGAAAAAGGTAAAAAACCGTAGTTATATTGCGGCGATTGAAGGTGAGCTATTTTTTCGAGAACAGAAATATCCGCAAGCTTTGACTCAGTTAACCAAAGCATATACTGCTGAACCTAAAGCGCGTTATGCGCTGTTGTTGGCAAAAAGTAATATCAAGCTGCAACAAACGGATCAGGCAGTAACGGTACTTAAAGATCATTTAGTCACTGAACCTTTGAATCGTTCGGTAAAATCATTATTGGCGACAATGTATGTGAGTGCCAACTCACCATTAGCGATTGAACTTTATCAAGAGCTAATCAAAGCAGCACCTAAAAATCCTGCTTATTTGAATAATTTAGCCTGGAGCCTGTCAGAGAATGGTCAGTATCAACAAGCGCTTAAATACATTAAAAAAGCCTTAACGATAATGCCCAAAAACCCTCAAGTTATCGACAGTTACGGTGTTATTCTGTTTAAAATGCAGCAATACCAACAGGCGGTTATTCAATTTGATAAGGCTATTAGCATCGCCCCCCAAGGCATCGCTTTTACCTTGCATAAAGCAGAAGTGCTTATTGCGATGGCACAAAAAAATCAAGCATTAGAGCTATTGAATAATTTAGGCACTGACATACCTGAGCATTTAAAACCGCAGTTGATGCAGTTGAGAAAACAGGCCAGCACTTAATTGTAAGGTATGTTGTAGTTTATAAAGTAATAAAAAAGGGCCACTGGCCCTTTTTTATGTTTGAAATATCGGTTTTATGATTAAGGTGAGCGGTTAAATTAATATTTCAGTAAGGTTGGGGTGACCTAAGAATTGTTGGGGGCTGGCACTTGCACCATAGGCACCTGATTGATAAACCACAATCAAATCGCCGACCTCAATAGCTGGCAGCTGCACCTTATTGGCTAAAATGTCGAGCGGGGTGCACAGTGGACCGACTAAGGTTACAGCTTCATCTGCATTTTGATAGCCGGTTAGTCTATTTGCGACAGCCACCGGATAATTTTTTCTAATCACCTGGCCGAAATTTCCTGAATTTGACAGGTGATGATGCAGACCGCCGTTAGCAACGACAAAAGTTTGCTGTCTCGATTGCTTGATATCGATAACTTCACAAACATAAACGCCAGCAGGGCCCACTAAATAACGACCAAACTCCATCACTATTTTTGTTTGGCTAAATTGTCGTTGATATTGAGTTAACAAGCGCTCTAAATTTTCGCAAATTTCACTGAGCGGCAAATGTGACTCGCCTGGGAAATAAGGAATGCCAAAACCACCACCAATATTGATACTAATCGCGCTGCTATCTGCTTGCTCTAGCAGCTGACTGGCCAGCGCAAAGGTTTGATTGTGCGCGTCGATTAATGCTTGAGGTTTTAAATTTTGTGAGCCGCTAAAAATGTGTAAGCCGATAAAATTAAGTGAGCTGTTATTTATCCTTACAATTAAATCGGCGACTTGCTCGCTGTCGATGCCAAAGGGCTTAGCGCCACCGGTCATTTGCATGCCAGACGATTTTAACTCAAAGGCGGGGTTGACCCGCAGCGCTACATTAGCCTTAATGTTGAGATGCTGACTTAACTGCTCGATTTTTGTCAGTTCTGAGGCTGATTCAACATTTAATGTCACACCCGCGGTGATGGCGCTGATGAGTTCTTGGTTGGTTTTTCCGGGACCGGCAAAACTTATATTCTCGGGGCCCATTGATGTTTGCAGTGCCCGTAACATTTCGCCGGCAGAAGCAACATCAAAACCATCAACCAATGAAGCCATGTGATTTATCACGGGCTGATAGGGATTGGCTTTAATCGCATAGTGCAGTTCTATTGCTGCCGGCAAAGCTTGGCGCAAGGCATTAACAGTTGCGTTGATTACGGTGCGATCATAAGCATAAAAAGGCGTTTGACCAACCATATTAGCGATATCACGCATGGTGAAACGTCCTATCATCAGCTGACCGTTCTCGCTGCTAAATTGCGCCATTGGCGCATGAATGGGCGCCGTTTTTTTCATTGCTTGTGGTACGGAATTTGGCATTATTTTCATTCCTTGAATAAATCTTGTAACTCGGCTGTTAATACGGTTTTATCAATTTTCCCATTGGCATTGTGCGGCATCTCAGCTCGACTAATATAATGCAATGGTTGCATATAATTGGCTAACTCTTTTTTACAATGGCGAGTGATATCTGCGGTGAGCGATTGGTTGTTTCCTTTAGCTTGATAAATAACAACGACCGCTTGGCCTAATTCCGGATGAGGAATACCGACCACGGCCGCGACGACGACATCGGCTAATTGGTATACAACCTCTTCTATTTCAGCAGGACTAATTCGATAACCCGATGATTTGATCATTTCGTCTTTGCGGCCAATGAAGTATAAAAAACCTTGGGCATCACGGCGGACCCAATCGCCCGAATAAACTGCAATATCATTCAAACATAGCTCGGTTAATGACTGACTAAAAGGCTTGAAGCGTTGCGCTGTTTTTTCGGGGGCATTCCAGTAGCCTAAGCTGACGAGCGGGCCACGGTGAACTAACTCGCCTGGTTCGTCATCTTCGGCAATACGGCCATCGTTAGTCACAACCAATAGTTCGGCATTGGGCACCGCTTTACCCATCGAGGTTGGGTGACTATCGACAAACTCAGGTGGCAGGTAGCTAGAGCGAAATGCTTCGGTTAACCCGTACATTAAATAGGGGGTAGCCTGCTCGAATATCTGGCGAATTTTCACCAATACGGCTTCAGGCATCGCGCCACCCGTATTGGTGAAGTATCGTAAGCAACCTCTGGCTTCATCTGGCCAGTTCAGTTTAACTAATTGTGCCCATAACGGTGGTACGGCAGCAAGGCCGGTAATTTTATGTTTGGCAACAGCTTTGATCACATCACCAGGTAGCAAGTAGTCCATCAATACACATTGTGCACCGACACTAAATGCGGTTGTTAACTGACTTAAACCATAATCAAAACTTAAAGGCAGCAAGGCTAATATTTTATCTTCAGCGCTATTATTAAGATAACTAGCCACACTTTGCGCGCCACAAATTAAGTTCCGGTGTGACAACACCACCCCTTTAGCGGCACCCGTACTGCCTGAGGTGTACAAGATCGCGGCCATGTCACCATCGGTAGCATTGGCAAGAGGCGGTAATTCGGTTGCTTGATCTTGGCTGGGCCAAGCCTGAATGTTGAGATTAATCGTGTGAAACTGGGCTGGTTTAGGATCGATGATTATCAATTGGACTAAGTCTTGGCATTGTGGAAATATCTCAAGCAATTGCTTAGCACGGGCGCTATTGGTGACGAGTACTTTGACATTACAGTCGGTTAAGATGTGTTTAACTTGTTGGGGCTTTAAGACCGGATTAATCGGTACAAATACCGCATTAATCATGCTGGTGGCGAACAGCGCCGTTACCGCTTGTGGGCATTTGGGTAAAAAGGTTGCCACGCGATCATAACGCTTAACATTGAGCGTCAGATATTTAGCGGCAACTCGAGTTATCTCATCAGCAAGTTGCTGATAGGTTAGCTGTTGTTGCTGAAAAGTTAGCGCGATATTATTGGGTTTTGTTTTGGCTGTTTCGGTGACCAAGTGATGGAAAAAAATACTCATCCTGAGGATCTCTTCTATAATTACTGTAGTTAAAGAATAGTCACATTTTGTGACTTTTTCATTATTTATTGTGGAGATATCAATGGCAGCAATTGAAAAACGATGGTTAAGGATGAGCAGGGTATTTTTTATTGTTGTCATGTTATGGCCAGCGAGTGTTTTTGCCAGTGGTGAGCTGGCGAAAACTATCGCAAAAATCAAACCCGCTATCGTCGGTATCGGTACTTTTCATCCCACGGGCTCGCCAAGGTTAACGCTAAGAGGCACCGGCTTTGCTATTTTGGATGGCCGTCATATTGTCACCAATAAACATGTAATCCCGGGCTCGCTTGATGAGGGCGGACGTGAACGTTTAGTGGTGTTGATTGGTACGGGCAGCAAACCGCAGTTTCGTGATGCTAAGGTTATCGCGACTTCGTCATTACATGATCTGGCGGTGCTGAAAATTTCCGGTAAAGCGTTACCGACTTTTCAGTTAGGAGCAAGTAACCTCATAGGTGAAGGCAGTGATATTGCTTTTACCGGTTTTCCCATTGGTGGCGTATTAGGATTATACCCAGCAACTCATACTGGAATTGTTGCTAGTATCACGCCTATAGCGATCCCCGCCGCCTCAGCCAAACAACTCAATTTGGCGAGCCTTAAGCGTTTACGTAACCCTTACTTTGTTTACCAACTTGATGCGACTGCGTATCCGGGCAACAGCGGTAGTCCGATGTATGATCCCCGCACCGGGCGGGTTCACGGCATAGTAAACAAAGTGTTTGTAAAGCAATCTAAAGAGAATGTTTTATCTAAACCCAGTGCAATCACCTATGCCATCCCCGTTAAATATTTAAATAAATTACTTAATCAACTGCCCAAGAAATAGGTTTTTTTTGATGCGCGATTAAATAATCATTGGCATGTGAAAAACAATTTGAGCCCAAAAATGCTGGTGCAGTTTTCATTACTTTATAAGCACCAAGTGGGCTCGGGTGTGATGTTTTTATCACTTGATGGCGCTCAAGATCTATATTTTTACAACACTTATGGGCAAAAGCGCCCCAGGCGAGAAAGACCGTGTGGTGGCACTGTTGGTTGATATAATCTAAGGCGGCCAAGGTAAACTGCTGCCAACCGCGTTTTAGGTGACTGCCGGCATTACCCGCTTCGACAGTTAAGGAAGCGTTGAGTAAAAATATCCCTTCTTGATCGGCCCAGCGACTTAAATCACCATGATTAGCCCCAGGTAAACCAATGTCTGAGGTCAGTTCTTTATAGATATTTCTTAAGCTTGGCGGAATTTTTTCACCATGAGGCACGCTAAAAGATAAGCCCATTGCTTGCCCTGCGTTGAAATAAGGATCTTGGCCAATAATGGTCAGTTTAATTTGTGTTATCGGCAGTTCAAAAGCTCTAAACCACAGTGCTGGGGCGGGATAAATAACAACACCGGCGGCTTGTTGTTGCGTCAAGTACTCCAACAGTTGCTTGAGTTGTGGCTGGGCTAGTTGGTGTTCAAAAAATGGCTGCCAGCTAGGATCTATGGTTGAAATCAATGACTGCATCGGATCTTGCCTAATCAAAAGCGTTATTGTACTTTTTTTAGCGGGGATAAAATAGATAAAGCGCCGTAAGGCGCTTTATATTGGGGCTGATTGTGCTGACAGTTGATAGTTAGGGATTAAAAATCCAAATCTAGCTCGTCTACACAGTATTCATGCCCGTTGTCGAGATCAGAGAGTTCTTTTGCAAGTCGTTGGCGGTCTTGAATTAATTCAATTTCTCGCCATTTTTTCTTCTTGCTTCCTTTAGGGCGTCCTCGTTTTGCTGGTTGATCGTAGTTTGCTGAAAATTCTAACCTATCCATGGTTTACTCCTTTAGCTGCATCCTAAGTTATAGATAACACAACAAAAGTCGTTCAATCAACAATAAGTTCATTATTTAGCCAAAAACAAGACTAAAGTACTACGTTTGGCGTTTACCACATTTCCAGTAACATTTGCTCAAGCTTGTCTTGATCGATAGCAAAGTTTCTGATGCCTTCAGCCAATTTTGTGACGGCCATTGGGTCTTCGTTAAACTGCCAGCGGAACTGAGATTCGCTCAATTGTTCAGGGCGCGCTAACGCGTTCTGTTGCGAGCTATTTTCAGGCATTAGCTTTCTGGTTACTTCACCAGACATATTTGACAGCTCTTCGAGTAACGCTGGGCTGATGGTTAATTTATCACAACCCGCCAGTTCAATAATCTCGCCAGTATTTCTAAAGCTAGCACCCATCACAACGGTATTGTAATCGTGCTGTTTGTAATATTGATAAATCTCGGTGACCGACACTACCCCAGGATCTTCACTGGCGCTGTACTGCGTTTGCCCTGAATTAGCTTTATGCCAATCAAGGATCCGGCCAACAAATGGCGAAATTAAGAATACGCCAGCTTCAGCACAAGCTTTCGCTTGAGCAAAACTAAAGAGCAAGGTGAGGTTACAGTTGATGCCTTGTTGCTCTAACTCTCGCGCGGCACAGATACCTTCCCAGGTTGACGCCAGTTTAATTAAAATTCGGCTTTTATCGACACCCGCTTCTTGATACATCGCTACTAACTGATGGGCTTTAGCCACTGAGGCGGTTTTATCGAACGATAATCTTGCATCAACTTCGGTTGAAATGCGGCCAGGAATAATGGTTAATATTTCTTGGCCAATCGCCACTGCTAGATGATCACAGGCGTAAGATAATTGTTGCTGCTGATCACCCGTTTGCATTTTTGCATGCGCAATAGCATTTTTAACTAATTCGCTATATTGCGGTAATTGAGCGGCTTTCAAAATAAGCGACGGATTGGTGGTCGCATCTTGTGGGTGGTACAGTTTGATCGCTTCAATATCACCGGTATCGGCAACGACAGAAGTCATTGCTTTAAGTTGTTCGAGTTTGTTCATTTGATGCTCCTAATCCTAATAACCACTAAATACTTATGATAAAAGAAGTTACTGTGAAATTTATCTGAGTTTGAATTTATTTCAATGCCATTGAAACAGGCTGCTAATTGCTGATTCATCGATCTATTAATCAATTTAGTTAATAGTAGATATAGCATGTAAAACGAGATAACCCCAGTGGTTATCGGTCAATTTGTCTCTATTGTTGTCAATTTTGGAGGTTTTATCGTTAAAGCGTTATTTTTATCACGTTATTGTGGTTTATCTAGCTGTGGTAGCGCTATGTGTCGACATTAATCAGGGGCAAGACGATTTAACTAGTTGCCGACATTGTTGCAATCAGTACAATAGAGCTATTGTGATTTAACTTTATAGGTATTGATATGTTGGCTGTTATTTCTCCTGCCAAAAAGCTAGATTTTGAAAGCCCGGCCCATGATATTGACGCTGGCCAATGTCAGTTATTGACGCAGTCCGAGCTTTTGATCAAAGACTGCCAGTCGTTGAGCCCGGCTGATATTGCCTCGCTGATGAAGCTAAGTGACAAATTAGCCGGCTTAAACGCCGCGCGGTTTGGTCAATGGCAAACCCCGTTTACCAAAGATAATGCCAAGCAGGCGATTTTTGCATTTCAAGGCGATGTCTATGTGGGTTTAGGTGCGCAAGAGTTGTCAGATGATGACTTACAGTTTGCCCAGCAACATTTGCGGATTTTGTCTGGCCTGTATGGCGTATTAAGACCACTTGATTTAATGCAGGCCTATCGATTAGAAATGGGTACAAAACTGGCTAATAGTCGCGGCACTAATCTATATCAGTTTTGGGGCAGCTTGGTCACAGACAACATTAATCAAAGTTTGGCCGCTAGTGACAGTCAATTTTTAATTAATTTGGCATCGACCGAATACTTCAAAGTGATTAAAACCAAAGACATTAAGGCTAAAATTATCACGCCGGTTTTTAAAGACTATAAAAATGGTCAATATAAAATCATCAGTTTTTATGCCAAAAAGGCCCGTGGCATGATGGTTCGATACATGATTGATAAGCGAGTTAGTACCCCGGAGCAATTACAACAATTTGATTACGACGGCTATCAATTTGATCCGTTATCATCAAGTGATAAAGAATTGGTCTTTACCCGCAAACAGTAATAATACCAATGCCGATAATTAACTGATCATTCTTAACGGTTAAAACAAATGATAACCGCGTTATTTATTTTCTATGTAGAATGACTACAGACGTAAATAAATGCCTTGTTCTCATCCGTTTTTCCTTGTTAATAAATTGGCCACTAATTTAACGGACTTGGTATAAAAAAGGCCCTTAATTAAGGGCCTTTTTATTGATAACTAGGATTTAAAATTAAACAGTTTATGTTTTTTTTACACATGGTTGGCGAGCACTGCTCGGTTTTATTGCCAGCGAGAGACCATTAATTATTTTGGTTAAACTAGACTTGCGCAGTGCCAACAAGCCAATCATTAGGGCAATATAGATAGCCGGTTCGATAATTTCTGATTTTACTGACCAGTAAAAATGAATTGGGACCAGTAAGGCGACTAAATAAATTAAATTATGCAGCTGTTGCCAGCGCCGTGCCATCTTTCGCCTAATAGCGCTCAACGAAGTAATAGCCAGTAAGCCTAAAATGATAAAACTAACGGCGCCAACGATGATATATGGTCGCTTAATCACTTCTTCAATAAACAAACCCCATTCAAATAATAAATCTAAGCTGATAAATGCCATTAGGTGCAAAGTCGCATAAGCAAACACATATAAACCAATCAGCCGCCGCGTTTGCATGAGCAGTCCTTGTTTAAAATATTTTGCTATTGGCGATATCAGTAATACTGCCGCTAAACTATTAAGGGCGCCCATGCCAGTATAATGAATAATATACTCAACGGGATCGCCACCGGCTTGCTCACTTAACACCAGCATGATTAAGATAATAATGGGGCTAAGCGCTAAGGTATGAAACAGCAACTTTAACCACACCAGATGTTTTGTCATTAATCGCATTGGGTTATCCTGAGTAAAAGAACTTATTTAAAAGTGCTTAATTAAAAGTCTCTAGTTAAAAGTAGTTAGTTAAAAGTGCCTAGTTAAATCTAAATCTTTATAAAGCGACGCTACTTGTTCGCCATAGCCGTTAAAAGGCTGGGTCGCGATCCGTTTCGCTGAAAATAACCCGCCTTCACCAATGCGTCGCTCGCTTGCTTGGGACCAGCGGGGATGATCAACCGCTGGGTTTACGTTGGCATAAAAACCATATTCACCAGGTGCTAATTGGTTCCAGCTAGTTTTTGGTTGGCTGCGGGTTAGAGTGATCCGAGTGATAGACTTGATGCTCTTAAAGCCATATTTCCAGGGCACAACTAGCCGAATTGGCGCGCCGTTTTGTGGTGGCAGGGTTTTTCCATACAGACCAACCGCCATAAATGACAGCTCGTTCATTGCTTCATCGATCGTGAGGCCTTCAACGTAAGGGTAATGGATGCCGCCGCCAACGCGTCGACTTTTTTGACCAGGCATTTGCTGTGGGTCATATAAAGTTTCAAAGGCGACATGAGTCGCGCTGCTTTTCACCCCGGCTTTTTTCAACAAACTGGCCAGTGAAAACCCCGTCCATGGCACGACCATTGACCAAGCCTCAACGCAGCGTAATCGATAAGTTCGTTCCTCTAAAGCAAATAACTGGGTTAAATCGTCATAATCAAGGGTAATAGGTCGTTCAACCTCACCGTCGATCACCAGTTGCCATGGATCCACGATAAAACCTTGAGCGTTCGCCGCTGGATCATTTTTGGCGGTGCCAAATTCGTAAAAATTATTGTGGCTAATCACTTTTTTAAGTGGCGTTGCCGCGTCTGTCAGTGGGTAGCTGCTATTGGTGCTAAATGATAAGGGCGTCGTGACAAAAGTTTTGAGCTCTTTTTTATCGGAAAATAAATCGAAAACACCGGCTTGAGCCGAACTACCAAAGCCAGCACTTAACGCGCCAAAACCTAGCGCTTTAATTAGCGTGCGGCGTTGATTAAAAATGGCTTCGGGTGTGACTTGATGATCTTTACTCTGCCAGGGTGTTTGGGTAGTTAGTCCTTGATTATATTTTTTGGTCACAGGCGGCCTCGTTGCTTATGCTAATTAGTATCTAGGTAATAAGACAAGCTAACTCAATAAAAAATTTCACCCAATCGTAAATTGGTTACATTAGGGTAAAACGGGTGATTGATGTGCTGATGATGAAAGAGAGTCGATGAGTGGGGCACGATAAGCGCGTGTAAATAATACGCGGGTATTGGTCGAGGTATCGGTGCATGTGGAGTAAACCGTATTTTTCATGGACGAAAAATTGAGTATATATGGATATATTCACCGCGAGTTTACGTAATATGTCTCGATATCTAAGTTCTAATGCAGTTGCCCTGCAGATAAATAAAACGCAGACATAAAAAAACCGACCTCGCGGTCGGTTTTTTTATTTAAAGCCTAAGCTTCGATTAAAGTGCTTTGATTTGAGCGCTTAAACGAGTCTTATGACGTGCAGCCTTATTTTTATGGATCAAGCCTTTAGTGGCGTAACGATCTAAAATAGGTTGAACTTCAACAAATGCTTTAGTTGCAGCTTCTTTATCGCCAGCAGCGATTGCAACAAGTACTTTTTTCATGAATGTGCGCATCATTGAACGACGGCTAGCGTTATGCTGGCGGTTCTTTTCAGATGTAATTGCGCGCTTCTTAGCAGACTTAATATTAGCCAAGGTGAACTCCTAGAACTGTTCTATTGCGATACTATTTAAAGGTCGGGGAGTATGCCCGCTTTATGACCGAATATCAATCGCGTTGTTAAAAGAAAAACATAACTGTGTCAATATTTGTCAATTTTTACCAAAAGAGACAAAATTAGCCACTACTAAAATGGAAAAAAGTAGCGAGCCCATAGATTGACCGTTATGATAACGGGCGAATTCTATCAATATTTATTGTGCAGTCCTAGTACTAATTACGAATATCAGCAGATAAAGGCAAAATTGGCGGTCAGTTCACTTATTGACTGGTCGTTAGTTAACCTTGTTATACAAAATCAGGAAAAACCATTGAGTAAAAAATTATTACGTTCTGGCCTTATCGTCAGTGTTATGACACTGGTATCTAGGGTCTTAGGATTAGTGCGAGATGTCGTTCTAGCAGGATTACTTGGCGCAAGCGCCCATGCCGATGTTTATTACTTGGCAGTAAAAATTCCAAACTTTATGCGGCGATTATTTGCTGAAGGTGCTTTTGCCCAGGCCTTTGTGCCGGTATTAAGTGAATACCAGAATCAAGATGACAAAGATAAAGTGCGCGAACTTATCGCGTATGCCTCGGGCACCCTTGGCACTATTATTACTGTGGTGGCGATTGTCGGGGTGATAGGCTCTCCTATATTGATCGCGTTATTTGGAGCTGGTTGGTTTATTGGTGGCATTAATGACGGCGAAGCGGCGCAAAAGTATGAATTAGCCTCGGTGATGCTAAAAATCACCTTTCCTTATTTATGGTTTATTACCTTAGTGGCGTTAAGCGGTTCCATTTTAAATGCGATGGGGCGGTTTGCGGTTGCTTCTTTTACCCCGGTTTTTCTTAATGTCGCTATTATTGCTACCGCGCTCTATATTGCGCCGCACTTTGAAGAAACGGCGATTGGACTGGCGTGGGGCTGGTTTTTAGGTGGCTTGTTGCAGCTACTATTTCAATTACCTTTTTTATACCGTGCTAAGGTGTTAGTTAAACCCAAATGGGGCTGGCATGATCCTGGGGTTACAAAAATAAGAACCCTAATGATCCCAGCCTTGTTTGGGGTGTCGGTCAGCCAAATTAACCTGTTGTTTGATACCATGATCGCGACCTTCTTAATTACCGGCTCCGTCAGTTGGCTGTTCTTTTCTGATCGTTTGCTGGAGTTCCCGCTTGGCATGTTTGGCATTGCGATAGCGACGGTGATTTTGCCGAGTTTGTCGCGTTTTCACAGCAGTGACTCAACGCGTGATTTTAGCCAGACCATGGATTGGGCGGTCCGAATGATCTTAATGATGGGTCTGCCGGCAGCGCTCGGTTTAATGGTGCTGGCCCAACCATTGGTGACGGTTATCTTTATGCACGGTGAATTTAGTAGCAGCGATGCTTTAATGGCCAGTTACAGCCTCATTGCGTATGCCACGGGTTTGCTTAGTTTCATGATGATTAAGATTTTGGCACCCGGCTTTTACGCCCGCCAAGACACTAAAACGCCAGTCAAAATAGGCATTCGAGCGATGATCGCCAACATGGTGTTTAACGCGGTATTTGCATTTAGTTTAGGTTATCAATATGGTTATATTGGTTTAGCGTTTGCAACCTCATTATCGGCTACGTGCAATGCGTTTTGGTTATACCGACAGCTTAAAGCCGATGGCGTTTATCAATTTAGTCAAAACACGCTGATTTTTGCGGTTAAATCATTAATAGCAACAGCGGTGATGGTGACGTTGGTATGGACTGTTAATCCGAGTGCAGAGCAATGGTTTGGCTATGAGAAGTCGAGCCAAATTTTAACCTTAGTTAAGCTAATCGGCATTGCCTTGGTCAGTTATTTTAGTACATTATTTGTGACGGGTTTTAGACTTCGCCATTTAAAGGCATAATAAACGGCTGATATGTGATGGACAATGATATATAATTCGCCAATTTTAGGGGTGAGGGTGCGAGCGAAAATATGGAATTAATACGTGGTATACATAATATCGCTAGACGCCATCGCGGCTGTGTATTAACCATAGGTAATTTCGATGGTGTTCATTTAGGACATCAAGAAGTGCTTAATGGCCTCAAATTACGTGCCAATTCGTTAGGTTTAGCGAGCACCGTAATGACGTTTGAGCCGCATCCGCAAGAGCTATTTTTGGGGCAGCAAGCACCAGCAAGATTATCGCGTTTGCGAGAAAAACTGCGGCTACTTGAAAATTATGATATCGAACGCTTGTTATGTGTTCGTTTTAATCAGCAATTTGCCACCCTGTCAGCACCTGAGTTTATTGAGCAATTATTGGTTAATAAACTAGGGGTTAAATTTTTGGTGGTGGGTGATGATTTCAGGTTTGGCCATGACCGAACCGGCGACTACAACATGTTAGTTGAGGCGGGTCAGCAATATGGTTTTGAAGTCGTCAGCACCCAAAGTTTAAAGCTCGCTAATGCGCGCATTAGCAGTACTCTTATTCGCCAAAAATTAGCCGCTGGCGAGATAGCCAAGGCGCAACAAATGTTAGGGCATCCTTACACCATCAGTGGCCGAGTGCGTCACGGTGATAAAAAGGGCCGAACCATCGGCTTTCCGACAGCTAATATCGCACTAGAACGTAAAGTGTCACCATTACATGGTGTTTATGCCGTCGAAGTAGTGCTTGATGAGGTAAGTTATAGTGGCGTAGCCAATATTGGTCAGCGCCCGACTGTTAATGGCAGTCGAATGCAGCTTGAAATTCATTTATTTGATTTTCAACAAGATATTTATGGAAAAACCATTGATACCCAAGTGCTGCACAAAATTCGCGATGAATTTAAATTTGACTCTTTCGAGCAGTTAAAGCAACAAATCGCAAAAGATGCCGTTGAAGCTAAAGCGTTTTTTATATCAAATTAGCTTCAATAAATAATATTTAGTGACCCAAATGCCTGTTATAGAATAGGCATGTGACCATAATGGTGTGATTTTTACATGAGTGATGACAAGAAAACCGAATTTAAGAAGTCAGAATATAAGCAGACTTTAAACTTGCCAAAAACTTCATTTTCAATGAAGGCTAACTTGGCAAATCGTGAACCTATGATGCTTAAAGCATGGGATAAGGCCGATTTGTACGGCAAAATTCGTGCGGCCCGAAAAGGCCGTAAGAGCTTTATTTTGCACGATGGCCCCCCATACGCCAATGGCGATATCCATATTGGTCACTCAGTTAATAAAATTCTTAAAGACATTATTATTAAGTCAAAAACCATTGCTGGTTTCGACGCACCTTATATTCCAGGTTGGGATTGTCACGGTTTGCCAATCGAACTACAAGTTGAGAAAAAGCACGGCAAGCCGGGCCATAAAATCTCAGCGAGTGAGTTTCGTCAAAAATGTCGAGCCTATGCTCAGCGTCAAATTGACGGCCAACGTAAAGACTTTATCCGTTTAGGCGTGTTTGGTGATTGGTTTAACCCTTATCAAACCATGAACTTTGACTTTGAAGCGAACATTGTTCGTTCAATGGGAAAAATCATTGCTAACGGCCACTTGCAACAAGGCGCTAAGCCAGTTCATTGGTGTTTAGATTGTGGTTCATCATTGGCTGAAGCCGAAGTTGAATACGAAGACAAACGTTCACCAGCGGTTGACGTACGTTTTAATGCGGTAAATGAAGCCGAAATTCTAGAAAAAATGGCGATTGATCCTGCCCATGCAGGCAGCGGTACTATCTCTACTGTGATTTGGACAACTACGCCATGGACGCTACCTGCTAACCGTGCGTTGTCGATGCATGAAAAAGTTGAGTATGTGTTAGTTCAGTGCGAAAAAGATGGCGTTAGTGAACGTCTGATTTTAGCGCATGACTTAATGACTAGCGCGATGGAACGTTACGGTGTTGAGAAATTTAATGTGCTTGGTCAGTGTGATGGCAGCGCGTTAGAATTAGTGCGTTTTAACCACCCATTTTATGACTTTGACGTGCCCGTTATTTTAGGTGAACACGTAACTACCGACTCAGGTACTGGTGTTGTTCATACCGCTCCTGGGCACGGCCAAGAAGATTACGTGGTCGGTCAAAAGTACAACATCGAAGTGGCCAACCCAGTGGGTGCTAACGGTGTTTACCTTGAAGGTACGCCGTTATTTGAAGGTCAGCATATCTTTAAGGCGAACGACGTTATCGTTGAGTTGCTTAAAGAGCGTGGCACTTTAGTGCATCACCATGCATTAACGCATAGCTACCCACATTGCTGGCGCCACAAAACGCCAATTATTTTCCGCGCTACGCCACAGTGGTTCATTTCGATGGATCAAAACGGTTTACGCGACCAAGCAATGGCCGAAATTCAAAAAACTCAGTGGATCCCAGATTGGGGCCAGCAGCGCATTGAAAAAATGGTTGAAGGTCGTCCTGACTGGTGTGTTTCACGCCAACGTACTTGGGGCGTGCCATTAACAGTCTTTATCAATAAAGACACCAATGAACTGCACCCAGATACCCCAGAGCTGTTAGAGCGTGTTGCGCTATTAATTGAAAAAGACGGTATTCAAGCATGGTTTGATCTTGAGCCAAGTGAATTTTTGGCTGAAGGCGGCGATACCTACGTTAAAATTAACGATACCTTAGATGTTTGGTTTGACTCTGGTGTGACGCACGCTTGTGTCGTTGATGCGCGTGAAGAATTAACTGGCCCAGCTGATTTATACCTCGAAGGTTCTGATCAACATCGTGGTTGGTTCCAGTCGTCACTCATGACATCTGTTGCGATGAATGGCGCTGCACCTTATCGCCAGGTATTAACCCATGGTTTTACCGTTGATGGCAATGGCAAGAAAATGTCTAAGTCAATCGGCAACGTCATGTCACCGCAACAAGTGGTTAACCGCTTAGGTGCCGATATTTTACGTTTGTGGGTAGCGTCAGCTAACTACACCGCTGAAATGACCGTGTCTGATGAAATACTTGACCGTAGCGCTGATTCTTATCGTCGTATTCGTAATACCTCGCGTTTCTTGTTATCAAACCTTAACGGTTTTGATCCAGCAACCGATTTGGTCGCCAGTGAAGACATGGTGGCGTTAGATCGTTGGGTTGTTGGTCGTGCTCACCAGGTTCAACAAGAAATTATTGAAGCTTATGATAGCTACCAGTTCCATGTTGTGGTGCAAAAGCTAACGCATTTTTGTTCGATTGAACTAGGCAGCTTCTACCTTGATATCATTAAAGATCGTCAATACACCGCTAAAGCCGATGGTTTACCGCGTCGTAGCTGTCAAACCGCGATGTACCATATTGCACAAGCATTAGTACGTTGGATAGCACCAATCTTAAGCTTTACTGCTGACGAAATTTGGAAGTTGTTACCAAACAATGACCAAGAATTTGTCTTTACCAGTGAGTGGTACGAAGGCTTAACAGCGCAAGACAGTTCTGAGCAATTAAATCCTGAATTTTGGGAGCAAATTTTAGCTGTACGAAATGCGGTTAATAAAGTGATGGAACAAGCGCGTCGTGACGATGTCATTGGTGGCAGCTTGCAGGCTAAAGTGACTATTTTTGCTAACGATGAGCTGGCTAAGCAATTAGCGATGATCGAATCAGAGCTACGCTTTGTCTTTATTACCTCAGAAGTAACTGTGGTAAATGGCGCTGCAGTTGACACCGCGATTGCCACTGAACTTGACGGTTTAAGTGTGTTGGTTGAGCCTTCTGCTGGCGAAAAATGTGAGCGTTGTTGGCATCACCGTGACGAAGTGGGCAGCAATGAAGCTCACGTTACCTTGTGTGGTCGCTGCGTGACTAACATTGAAGGTGAAGGCGAAGTTCGTCACTATGCTTAAACAGCAAGATCAACAAACTGGGTCGGCTACCAAGCCGACCTCTGCGGCGCAAAGTGGCTTAGTATGGCTGTGGTTAACGATTGTATTAATCATTTTAGATCAAGTCTCTAAGGTGTGGGTTAGCAACAGCTTTAGTTTGTATGAATCAATTTCGATAATGCCAATGTTTAATTTTACCTACGTGCATAACGAAGGGGCGGCATTTAGCTTTTTAAGTGATGCCGGTGGTTGGCAGCGGTGGTTTTTTACCGCGATTGCAGTGGCGATAAGCAGTTTGTTAGTTTATTGGCTGCGTGGTTTGCATAAAGCTGAAAAACTGTTGGCTGTTTCGTATGCGCTAGTATTGGCTGGTGCGGTAGGAAACTTGATCGACCGCGTTGCTTATGGTTATGTTATCGACTTTTTAGATGTTTATTATCAGCAGTATCACTGGCCAGCCTTTAATATTGCAGATGTCGCTATTTGTATCGGTGCCGGATTAATTATTGTCGAAGCGTTTACCACTTCGTCATCATCAACACAGGAAAGCTAATTGTGACTAATGCAGTTAATATCGAAGAACAGGCTCAACAAGATCAGCAAGTGATTGGCGCAAACAGTGAAATTATTTTTCATGTTACGATGAAGTTATCAGACGGTTCAGCGGCAGACAGCACCAAGGTAAACAACAAGCCAGCAAAACTTAACATGGGTGATGGCAGTTTATCGCCAGCTTTTGAAGCTAAATTGTTGGGCCTGAGTGCGAATGAGTCAACCGAGTTTACCTTGCCAGCGGCCGATGCCTTTGGCGAAGTAAACCCTGACAATATTTATCACCTTGAACGTAGTCGTTTTGACGCCGAGTCGCTAGAAGTCGGTGCTATTATTTCGTTTGAACAGCAAAATGGCACTGAATTACCTGGTGTGGTCCGTGAAATTGCTGGTGATTCGGTCACTATTGATTTTAACCACCCGTTAGCGGGTCAGGTTGTGACCTTCGACATTGAAATACTTAACGTAAACTAGGCTAATTCTAATGACAGTAAAAATCGTCAGAGCTAATCCACGCGGTTTTTGTGCCGGAGTCGATCGCGCTATTACTATTGTTGAACGGGCGCTCGACTTATTTGAAAAACCAATTTATGTTCGCCATGAAGTGGTTCATAACAAATATGTTGTTGATGGTTTGCGCGACCGCGGCGCGATTTTTGTCGAAGAACTCGATCAGGTACCAGACAATAGCACGGTTGTTTTTAGTGCCCACGGCGTTTCTCAAGCTGTTCGTCAAGAAGCTAAACGCCGTGATTTACGGGTGTTTGATGCGACTTGTCCCTTGGTAACCAAGGTTCACATGGAAGTAGCACGTTCGAGCAAGCGCAGTACCGAATGCATTTTAATTGGTCACAAAGGTCATCCTGAAGTGATCGGCACCATGGGGCAATATTCTAATGCCGCTGGCGCGATGTATTTAGTTGAAACGGTTGACGATGTTGCGACACTTGAAGTGACTGATCCTGCTGCGTTGCACTACGTGACACAAACAACCTTGTCGGTTGATGATACTAAAGCGATTATTGATGCGTTACGGGTGCGTTTTCCACTGATTGAAGGGCCACGCAAAGATGATATTTGTTATGCGACCCAAAATCGTCAAGACGCGGTTAAAGATATTTCAGCCAAAGTTGAGTTGTTGCTGGTGGTTGGCTCTAAAAATAGCTCTAACTCCAATCGACTGCGTGAGTTGTCCGAAAAACAAGGCACACGCGCTTATTTGATTGATAACGATCGCGACATTGATCCAAGCTGGCTAAACAACGTTAACTCTGTTGGTGTGACTGCTGGTGCCTCTGCGCCGGAAATATTGGTGCAACAAGTGATTGATAAGTTGGTGGCACTCACTGATGGTCAGGTTATTGAAAACCCAGGCATCGAAGAGAACACCGTGTTTGCAGTGCCAATAGAGCTACGATAATCGCGTTAAGATAAATTAAGTTTTAGTTCGCACAATAGTCATTCGCTTTAATTAAAGCCCGATAACCATCTTGTGATGAGAATAGTTATTGGGCTTTTTGCTGTCTGGCGCTTAAGTAATACCATTTGCATTAAATAATTGCCCACTTGTGCCAATTAAAATACACAATAACGGCGTTGCTCTCAATCCCAATAGCTAGCTATTAGTCAATCGAGCGCCTTGTTCTAATATATTTTATTCAGGCACAACAAGATCACATAATTAATGCAAATGGTATTAGGACAAGTCAGGGTCACATTACCGAGTAATAATAGTTAACCTGAGTATCGGATAACCGAATTTTCCCAATAACCACTTTTAGCACCTCTCAGCGTTATTTTCATCGTGTTACAAAACTTTTATCCAGAACTCAGGTTAGTTAGCGATTAGGAATGTGAGCCAGAGGCAAATGGGAGTTATCACACGCAAGTGATCGCTTAAATTAGCAGGATTGACATAATCATTCGTCTAACTTTGTTGCATTTTTGTAATAAAATGGCTAGTATTCAAACGTTCGTTTAATTTGCCTGTTTGAATGTTGTGGGCTACTTAAGAATATTGCACAAAGTATGTTGAAGACAGTTTATTTAAAAGGTGTATTGAACAATATATTTTGTGCAGCGTTTTAACTTCCAGCCGCGTTGCATTTTTTGGTAACTCCTGATTAGGAGTTACCTTTTTTTTGCGCTTAACTAAGTGTACATTCTCCCACTTCTCTCTTTTTTCCTTAGCTAGTATGCACTGGCGACAGTTTACAGACCCTGGTTAATACCACTGGTGATAGTTGGCCGCTATTATCGGCATCATTTCGTAGTTTAAGCTTGCTGTAACTAGTGGTTACACGGTATAAATACGGGTATAGATATAAAACGTATGTAAATCGTATTTAATATGACAAAAAAACAAGCAATGTTTAAACGGATCGTAGTAAAACTTGGCACTAGTGTTTTAACTTCTGGTGGTAATAGTCTTGATCGCGCCCATATGGTTGAACTGGTTCGCCAAATCGCAACGTTACATCGACAGGGATGTGAGGTGATTTTATGTACCTCGGGAGCGATTGCGGCCGGACGTGAACGATTGGGCTTTCCACAACTGTCTGACAAAATGTCGACTAAGCAAATGTTGGCGGCGGTTGGCCAAAGTCAATTAATTCAAACTTGGGAAAACCTGTTTAATATCTATGGCCTACATGTAGGCCAAATGCTGTTAACTCGGGCCGACCTCGACGATCGTGAGCGTTATCTTAATGCTCGAGATATGCTTGATACGCTGCTTAAGCACAAGATAATTCCAATCATCAATGAAAACGATGCGGTCGCGACCACCGAAATTAAAGTGGGCGATAATGATAACCTGTCAGCGTTGATGGTAGGTTTGGCCGATGCTGATTTGTTGATGTTATTAACCGATCAAGTCGGCTTATATAATGCCAACCCGCGGACTAATGCCGATGCAACCTTAATTGCTAATGTTGATGTTATTGACGATAAATTACGGGCAATGGCCGGTGGCAGTGGCACGACATTAGGTACTGGCGGCATGGCGACTAAGATTCAAGCGGCAGAAATTGCGCGTCGCAGTGGCGCTGTAGTGGTGATTGCCGCAGGTCATCATCAAAATGTCATTTTAGAAGTCACAGCTGGCGTTGCCATTGGTACCAAATTTAGTGCGACTAATAATCCACTTGAAAGTCGTAAACGTTGGTTGTTAGCCGGACCAGGACCTGCAGGGGAAATGACTTTAGATGATGGTGCAGTTAAGGCCGTGATCAAGCAAGGCAGTAGTTTGCTGCCGAAGGGTATTAGCCAGATCAAAGGGTCGTTTGTTCGTGGCGATATGATCACGCTCTGCGATAATCGGGGTATGCAAATTGCGAAAGGGCTAACCCGTTATAGTAGTGATGATTTACATAAAATCAAAGGTTTGCATTCAGACAGTATTGAATCAACCTTGGGTTATGGTTATGGCAAGGTCGTGATCCACCGCAATAATTTAGTTGTGCTTTAAGTTTTTAACATAGGAATGAAGATGAACATCACTCTACTAGGCGAACAAGCGCTTACGGCAAGTTACCAGTTATCTCAGGCGTCAACCAGTCAGAAAAATGCATTGCTCACTGCTTTGTCGGCTGGGCTGATTGAGCATCAGACCGCTATTTTAAGCGCCAATGAAATTGATATTAGTCAGGCCAGAGCTGCCGGCATAACCGAGGCGATTATTGACCGTTTATTACTTAACCCTGAACGACTTAAAGGCATGAGCGATGACGTATTACGGTTGTGTCAGTTAGACGATCCCGTTGGTGAAGAAACCGAGTCAAAATTATTAGAAAGTGGTTTACGTTTGTCTAAGCGCCGGGTGCCAATTGGCGTATTAGGGGTTATTTATGAAGCACGCCCTAATGTCACTATCGACATCGCAGCCTTAGCGTTAAAAACGGGCAATGCTGCCATTTTACGTGGCGGTAAAGAAACCATTAATAGTAATCTCGCGTTGCTTAAGGTGATTGAGCAAGCGTTGACCAGTGTTGATTTACCATCGCACTCTATTCAGTACATCGACAACCCCGATCGGGACTTAGTCGCACAACTGCTGAAAATGGATCGTTATGTCGACATGATCATTCCACGTGGTGGCGCAGGCCTGCACCGTTTGTGTCTTGAGCAAAGCACTATTCCGGTGATCACCGGTGGCATCGGCATTTGTCATCTGTTTGTTGAAGCATCGGCCAATTTAGAAAAGTCGGTTAAAGTGATCGGCAATGCTAAAACACAGCGGACCTCAGTGTGTAATGCGCTTGATGTCGTGTTAGTTGAGCGTTCAGTCGCGCCACAGTTATTATCCTTGCTAGCGCAAGAGCTTAAACAGTCGCAAGTATTGTTTAAAGCCGATGGCGAAGCTTATGCTATTTTAAATGGCGTGGGTGCGCCGGTAGAAGCGGCCGTTGCAGGTGACTTCGACCAAGAGTGGCTCTCACTAACCTTGTCAGTCGCTATTGTTGACGATATTGCCGCGGCGGTCAGTCACATTCGCCAGCACAGTTCACAGCACTCCGATGGTATTTTAACCGAGTCTATCGCCCAAGCTAATCGCTTTGTTAATCAAGTTAATTCAGCGGCGGTTTATGTCAATGCCAGCACGCGTTTTACTGATGGCAGCCAGTTTGGTTTAGGCGCTGAGGTTGCGGTAAGCACTCAAAAGCTCCACGCGCGTGGCCCAATGGGCCTTAAAGAGCTGACAACCTATAAGTGGATTGGTCAAGCCGATTACTTAGTGCGCTCTTAAATGTAACTGTTATTGCATGTAACAATAGATCAACCAAAAAAGGGGGATAGTCATGTGACTATCCCCCTTTTTATCTGAGTAGCTAAGTGCTAAACGCGGTCAGCGCGAGCACCTAAGGCTGGCAGTTTAGACTTGCTGCGCGCTTTAGTTTTCGCTTTAGTCGTCACGTTCGGCTTAGGCTTAGCGGTTGGCTTTGGTCTTTGCTCAAGTTTAGGCGTGTTATTGCCCGTGGCCTGATCGCTGCTATATTTGGGCTTATTTCTGGCAAACACCGGCTTGTCTTTACGAATGTCTGGTTGTTTCGGGTGCTTAGTCGCAAAGCGTTTATTGCCATGACGACTCGACTCTCTGGTGCGCATCGTCGCGGCAACACGTTCTTCTTCAAATTCGCTCGGCACTAAACAATGCGTTTTGGTGCCAATTAAATATTTCATGCCCATGCGAGTCAGTGCTTGGCGGATCATCGGCCAGTTTGCTGGATCGTGGTAGCGTAAAAATGCTTTATGTAAGCGGCGCTGACGTTCACCTTTGGCGACAAACAGCTCTTCACCTTTTTTCTTGTACTTAACTCGCTTTAACGGGTTAGTTTCAGAATGGTACATCGCGGTCGCATTACACATTGGCGACGGGTAAAAGTTCTGAACTTGATCACATTCAAATTCGTTGCTCTTAAGCCACAATGCAAGGTTTAACATGTCTTCATCGGTACTGCCCGGGTGAGCAGAGATGAAGTACGGGATCATGTACTGTTTTTTGCCCGCTTCTTCACTGAATTTATAGAACATGTCTTTAAATTCATCATAAGCGCCCATGCCCGGCTTCATCATCAGATCAAGCGTACCTTTTTGGGTGTGCTCAGGCGCAATTTTTAAATAACCACCAACATGGTGAGTCACTAACTCTTTTACGTATTCAGGCGATTCAACCGCAAGATCATATCGAACACCGGAGGCGATTAATATTTTATTAATGCCCGGCACCTTACGTGCTTCACGGTATAAATCAATGGTGTGTTGGTGATCTGTATTTAACTTGCTACAGATTTTTGGAAAAACACATGACGGATGACGACAATTAATTTCAGCTTTAGGATCAGAACAACCCAAACGATACATATTAGCGGTTGGGCCACCAAGATCTGAAATGGTACCAGTAAAGCCCGGTACTTTATCGCGAATTTCGCCGAGCTCACGTAAGATCGAAGCCTTCGAGCGATTTTGAATTATCCGGCCTTCATGCTCGGTAATTGAACAGAACGAACAGCCACCAAAACATCCGCGCATGATATTAACCGAGGTTTTAATCATGTCATAAGCGGGGATCTTTGCCTTACCATAACTTGGGTGCGGTACTCGGGCGTATGGCAAGCCAAACACAAAGTCCATTTCATCGGTTGTTAATGGAATAGGCGGCGTGTTTACCCATAATTCGCGGTCACCGTGTTTTTGAATCAATGCGCGTGCCGAATACGGGTTAGTTTCAAGGTGCATAATACGTGCTGCGTGGGCGTATAATACCTTGTCACTTTTTAATTTTTCAAATGACGGCAATCGAACCGCGGTGGTTTTAGTGTCGCGTTTTGCTGGGCGAACCGTAACGACTTGCGCTTGGGCGGCCGCTTTTTCAGTGGCTTTCTCGCTGTCGTTTTTACAACTGTCATCGGTTTGATAAGGGTTGAGCATCTTGCGAACCATCGCCGGATTAGGCTTTTCAATCCGGGTCGAGTCTATCTCAGTGAAACCTTCAGGCAATGTCTTACGCATAACTGCGGTGCCAGCAATGTCGGTGATTTCCTCGATTGGTTCGCCGTTAGCCACCCGAAAAGCAAATTCTATTAATGCGCGCTCTGCATTGCCAAACAGTAAAATGTCGGCTTTTGCATCGAGCAGTACTGAGCGGCGAATTTTATCTGACCAATAATCATAATGGGCTAAACGGCGTAAACTTGCTTCAATGCCACCGATAATAATCGGGGTTTCTTTGTAGGCTTCGCGACAACGCTGAGAATAAATAAGTACCGCGCGATCTGGGCGTTTTCCCCCTTCATTATTAGGGGTGTAAGCATCGTCATGGCGCAGCTTGCGATCGGCTGTATAACGGTTGATCATTGAATCCATGTTGCCGGCGGTGACACCAAAAAACAAATTTGGCTGGCCCAATGCCATGAAGGCATCTTTACTGTCCCATGCTGGCTGCGCAATAATGCCAACGCGGTAACCTTGGGCTTCTAATACCCGGCCGATAACCGCCATGCCAAAACTCGGGTGATCAACATAAGCATCACCTGAAACAATAATGATATCGCAGCTGTCCCAACCTAAAGCATCCATTTCCTGACGTGTTGTAGGTAAAAAAGGTGCTGTGCCAAAACATTCGGCCCAGTACATTGGATATTCGTTAATAGGTTTGGCGGTAGTCTTAAGCATTATTTGTGACGTCTTCATTATTGCGGGGGCCGAATTATAGCCAATATGGCGCCACAAGGCTAGTTTAGTGCAGCTTTGGCACAGTAATTGTGACCTCGCTTGCACAGAGTAATGAGCTAAAGAGCAATTGATAATTTAATTATCAATTGCTTGCCGACTAATGACTCAATCAAAATCGTTGTGGCGCAACTTAAGTGCTGTGGCGATTTTACAATCACTGCCGTTGTCAAAGCATGAGAATTAATTAGCCTAGTTTATTGCCCTCGATATCAAATTGCTTATAGCTTGATACAACAGCTAGCATGTCAGAAAAATTTACATTTTTAAATCTAGACTTTATAAAGTTTGGTAATTTGTTGAATCTTATTAACTAATAATAATGGATCAATTTATGCATCATCCCCTCGAGAACAGATAAAAAATTAATAAGGGGAATTCAATGAAACTTTCTAAGATAGCACTCCTGATGTTAACGAGCTCAGTTGGGTTAGCGCATGCTGCGGTAATTGATCTTGATGGGATTGGCTTTGTCCAATACGGTGATGCCCAATCATACTCGATGCCGATAGCTGAGATTCAAACTGGCGATGCCGCATTTAATATTTCGTCAACGCCTGGTCAAATATCCGATTTTATCGTCGTCGCGACAGGTTCATCAGGGATGCCGGTTAATACCAACTTTGCTGGAATGGATAATGCTTACAGCACGCCATCGGGTAACTCTGGCGGTAATTTCTTTAGCACCGGGACCGAGACCGACGCCGATGAAATTAGTAGCTTTAGTGGTGATCAGGCCGAGACCTGGGACTCATCTTTGGCGGCAATGATGTCATATCTTAACGGTGATGACATGGTGTTTATGTTTAATAATAATAACTTAAACGGTGCCAATGAACAAAGCTTGGCCGCATGGGCTCAAGTGACCATCACTGATGATGCCAATAGCATTATTGGTACTTATGATTTTACTAATGATAATGGTAAATATGGCTTAGTCTCGGAAGGGGGTGGCGGGACATTTTTAGGTGATGTTACAGGTTATACTTCAAACGGTTCTGGCCCTGATGGCAATACTAATGCTGATACCGATTATGTACTGTCTGGCGGACCTATTTGTCTAGACACCACCACCGATCCTTCATTGCCGATCCCTGTATCTTGTGATGGTAACGAAGACGAAGGGCCCATTAATCATAATCTTGGTGCCGACCATGTTGCATATGCGGTGTTATTTCCAGAACTTAATGAGCAATTGTTTGGGCTGTTTGGTTCGCTGACCAATGCGCAGCTTGATGATTACACCTTAAATATTGATCTTAGATTGGGTTGTGATGCGAGTTTATTTGGCGGTGGCGCTGATGATGAAATTTGTAACGGTGCGAGTTACGGTTATGGCAAAAACATCAATAACGGCTATGAACAAATGTTTATTGCGACAGCAGTAAGAGATGTACCGCCAACGGTAGTCGATGTACCTGAGCCAAAGTCGCTGTGGATCTTAATGTTTTTAAGCGCGATATTAATACCGTTTGTTCGTCGAGCGAATTAGAACGTTAGCTTATTAACAGCCAACACAAAAAAGCCGAGCAAATAGCTCGGCTTTTTATTGAGTAAATTTTAGAGTGCGACATTATTTGTAATTCATGAACCAAAGCATTGGTTTAATAACTGCCAGTGCGAATACGCTCGCCGCGGGCGCGTAAATACTCAAGCGTAAATAACATCATCGCCGACAACGCGACCAACAGTACTGCTACCGCGAGAATAGTTGGACTGATTTGTTCACGCAAACCCGAAAACATTTCTCTGGGAATGGTCCGTTGCTCTGGGCCCGCAAGAAATAAAATGACCACGACCTCATCAAATGAAGTAACAAAAGCAAATAACGCCCCCGATATAACTCCAGGGCGAATTAGCGGCATAATGATCTTGAAAAAGGTATAGGTAGGAGTGGCGCCAAGCCCCATTGAGGCCCGCATTAGCGAGAAGTCAAATCCCGCCAAAGCAGCATTCACCGTGATAATTACAAAAGGAGTACCTAGCGCTGCATGGGCAAAAATCACCCCTAAGTAGCTGCCCGACAACCCTAGCTTGGTGTAAAAGAAATACATGCCCGCTGCAGTTATAATGAGTGGCACAATCATTGGCGACAATAACATTGCCATGATCAAGCGCTGAAATGGCATGACTGGGTTTGAGAGGCCAATGGCGGCTAATGTGCCTAGGACCGTGGCGATAACTGTAGCGCACAGGCCAATGAAAAAGCTGTTTCTAATCGCTAATTGCCATTTATCATCGGTCATAAATTCGCTATACCACTTTAGCGAATAGGCATCAGGATCTAATGCCATCATGCCCGGGGTGAATGAAAAGTAAGGCTCGACATTAAAAGATAGTGGCACAATCACTAAAATTGGCACCATTAAAAAGGCTAATACCAGCCATGCGATAAGTCTGAGTCCATGCATGCCAATTTTTTGTGGCAACGTATAATAGTTCGGAAATTTCATGGTTGCACTCCAGTGGCATAAAGCCACGTAGGGTTAATCAAATATCATTTAAAAATTAGTAGCTCACTTGCTTAACCAAGCTTGATGTTGCTAACACCGACCAAGCGATCGTAGATCCAATACAGCAATAAAATAGCGCCGAGCAATAACGAACCTAACGCGGCCGCTAACTCCCAGTTATTGGATGACTGCATATGGAACGCGATAATATTACTAATCATTTGGCCATCAGTGCCACCAACCAAGGCGGGCGTAATGTAATAGCCGATTGAAACAATAAAGACTAACAAGGCACCAGCGCTGATCCCTGGCAAAGTCATTGGCAGATAAATACGGATAAACGCGGGAATAGGTTTAGCACCTAATGACATCGCGGCGCGTAAATAGGTTGGATCTATGCCCTTCATCACGCTGTATAGCGGTAAGATCATAAAGGGCAGTAAGATGTGCGTCATCGCGATAACCGTTGAAAATTGGGTGTACAGCATATCTAACGGCTCGGTAATTATATTAAGCGTTTGCAACACGCTATTGACCACGCCATTGGTTTGCAGCAAGGCAATCCACGAAGTGGTGCGAACCAACAATGAGGTCCAAAATGGCAGTAATACAAATACCATCAAAATATTGGCTGTTTTGGTCGGTGCAGTCGCAAGGTAGTACGACAACGGAAAACCTATTACTACGGTCAGCAAAGTAATCAATAACGCAATTTTGAGACTTTTAAGATAGAGTTTTACGTAGATTTGAGTGTCTCTGGCTACCACTTCATCATTGGCGTTGTGCATTAAATCAAGTGCAGTCAAATAAAAACTACTGGTAAAAACAGCACCAGATTTTTTGATCACTCGCCATATTTCAACGTTTTGCCATTGTGGTTTTAAGCTCAATAATTTATCTGCGCCAGTTTGTTGTAACAGCGCTTGATCAATTTTTTTGAGTTTTCGTGCGGTTGATTTTATCACGCTGGAGCTGCCGGGCAGTGAGCGATTGATCTCTTCTGCCAACTTGCCTGAGCGGCGGTCGTGCGCCAGCTGTTTTAATTCAACAGCAAAAATATTAAGTACCCGATCATCGGGTCTGTCGTTGTTCGTTGCATCCCAATCTGCCAAGGCGGTTAATGTTGCTGGGACTAATTGGGCGACCGTTGGGTGATAAACACTGCGGTAGAGCATGGTGCCAATTGGGGCGAGAAAAGACACGATAATAAAAATGATTAACGGGGCAGCGAAGGCAAAAGCAACCAATTTTCGGCGACGAATAATTTTACGGCTTTGGATGATTTCTGTCGCTGATAGCTCAGATAAAGAATCTGAGTTGGCATTGGCTGTTGGTGTCGACTCGGTATTTAACGCGGTTTGTTGCATAAGAACTGCCTTATCTATGGTGATGATATTGGTCAATTGATTCAGCCCAGTAACAGGACTGAACCAATTGCTTCAAAACCAAACTAGCTATTTAAGTAGCCACTCATTAAATTTCTCACCGAGTGACTCACCATAATCGGCCCAAAATTCACCGCTGGCTTGTAAACCTTCATCAAGGTGCGCTGAAGGTAATTTAGGAATGACCGCTTTGTCGACGTAGGCATATGAAGAATTACGTGTCGGGCCATAAGCCACTTCTTGCATGCCACTTTCAGGGCGAGAGCTCGTTGCATAACGAATAAAGTCTTCAGCTAATGCTTTCTTTTTACTGCCCTTAACAATAGCCCAAACGTCTAGATCATAAACATGTGCATCCCACACCATTTTAAACGGCTTGTTGTCACTTTGAATAGCATCAAAAATTCGGCCGTTGGCCGACTGCACCATCACTGCGCCGCCGTCATTAAGTAGTTGTGGTGCTTGCGACCAGCTATCAAACCACACGATTTGATCTTTAATTGTGTCTAATTTAGCAAAGGCACGCTGCTGACCTTTTTTAGTGGCAAGTAATTCATACACTTGCGCTTTAGGCACGCCATCGGCTAATAAAGCCCATTCCATGTTCACCTGTGGACGTTTTCTCAGGGCTCTTTTTCCTGGGAAGGTCTTGGTATCGAACAAGTCATCAATCGAGTCAGGCGTGCCGCCTTTAATTGTTTTATCATTATAAGAGAACAGCACGGTCCAAATGATATTGCCGACTCCACACTCATTTGATAAGGCTTCGGGAATAAAATCTTTATTCGCTGCGACGCCGTCATCGCCGGCGGGTAGAGTATCGTGCGGGAATACTTCTAATAGGCCTTCAGAACAAGCTCGTTCTAAATCAATAACTTCAATATCAACTACATCCCAAAGAATGTTACCACTTTCGACTTGCGCTTTAATCTCGGCGATCCCACCTGAGTAGTTCTCAAATAGGATCTTATGGCCGGTTTTTTTCATGTAAGGGTCTAACATATGCTTTTGTTGGGCAGCGCCATAGGCACCTCCGAACGATACCGCGGTAAATTGCTCCGCCATAGTAGGGCTTACTGCTGTGCAAAGCGCGAGTGCTGCGCCGAATCGCTTGAGTTTATTCATTGTTGTTCCTCTTGCGTTTTTGGTGGGTTGATATAAATATTTGAGTTTAGCGAGCTAAGGCCAGTCCACTGGCGGTCGACCACGTTAATTTGGCGAGTTCACCGGGCTGTAAAATGGGTGCCATACTGTCATTAAGAGACTTGACCATTATTTCTAAACCATTGGCCAATTTGAAAAAATACCGAATAGAATCGCCAACATAGAGCCGAGTCATGAAGATGGCATCGATAACGTTATCCATTAGTTGACCGTTAGCAATAAATAAATTCTCGGGCCTTATCATGACATGGCAAGGGGCATTTTCTGGTGGCGTATTTGAGTTGCTTGTGGTGACGATAGCGCCATCTTCGAGTCGAACATGGTTTAAGCCGTCACTGCACTTGATGACTGTGCCAGCGATCGAATTATTTTCACCGATGAAGTTGGCGACAAAAGCATTAGCTGGTCGTTCGTACAGATCTTCAGGAGATGCACATTGCTCAACAATGCCGTTGTTAAACACCGCAATGCGGTCAGACATGGTCAGCGCTTCAGTTTGATCATGGGTGACATAAATAGCAGTAAAACCAAGGTCTTGATGTAAGCGTTTAATTTCAAACTGCATTTGTTCTCGAAGATTTTTATCGAGCGCGCCAAGTGGCTCATCCATTAATACAATGCTAGGTTCAAAAATTAAAGAGCGCGCTAGGGCCACTCGTTGTTTTTGGCCGCCAGAAAGCTGACCAGGATAACGTTTGGCAAAATTGGATAACTCAACTAAGGCTAAGGAGTCTTTAACTCGGCGCTCGACTTCACTGGCAGGTAGCTTTCTTACTTTTAGTGGGTAGGCGAGATTTTCTGCGATAGTCATGTGAGGAAACAGGGCGTAATGTTGGAAAACCATCCCGATATTTCGATGATAAGGCGCAATGTTAGTGACTGGTTCGCCGTTGATAAGAATGTTGCCGCTAGTGACATCTTCAAAGCCTGCAAGCATCATTAGGCAAGTAGTTTTACCTGAACCGGACGGACCCAGTAAGGTAACAAACTCTCCTTTTTTTGTATCGAGATTGAAATCTTTTACAACCAAGTTTTTTTGATCATAGCTTTTTTTAACATTCACGAATTGGACATAGTGATCATCGCCATTGGCCTGATTCGCTGCGGCTGTGCTACTTATCATCAATTTGAAACCTCTACTATTATTCTGTTAGTGAACTGAGAATATTGCTGGGTTTTTCACTCAACCCTTAAGATATTCTAAGCTTTCTTATTACATACTATTAGTATCGTTCGAACGTTATAATGTGTCTCTTGGCATCCTGCCAGATAAAACTGCACTATTGACCATAGTGCAGACTATGAACACTCCTATAGATCCAACGCCAACTCAATGTTCGATCCAGATGGGGTTGTTTATCACCGTGGCCTTGATCGATTAAAATCAGCCAGATAATTAATAGTCACGACCTATTCCGTATTTTTAATGCTTTGAATTAAAATAATTTTCTAGCTGGCCACACAGCTTCGTATTTTATTATCTTGTGGTTGAACAGCCCCTGATTGCTGGGCATTAGGATTAATTACTCGCACGGTGGCGACTTTATTTTGAGTGAAAAAGTCAATCGCGTCTTTGCCTTGAACCTTGTTATTACCCACTAAAGAACCCTTAATCCCGCCAAAAGGTAAATAAGGGTGAGGCGCGCAAATACCCACATTAACGCCAACCATGCCAACGTCTGCTTGGTTGATAAAATGCTCGGTGTAATAGCTATTTTGAGTAAATATACAAGCACCGTTGCCCATGTCGTGTTGCTTAATCATTTTTAACGCGCCATCAATACAGCCAACTTTGATCACACTTAATACCGGACCGAATATTTCTTGTTTGGCAATTTTCATGCACGGGGTAACGTCGGTAAAAATAGTCGGGCCAATAAAGTAGCCATCATGGTTTAGCTTGGCAACGACTGGATTACGGCCATCGAGCAACAAGGTTGCGCCTTCGCTGATGCCCGTTTCAATCGCGCTGTGAATTCTGTTTTTAGCGGTTGCTGAAATGACCGGGCCCATAAAGACCTCAGGATCCATGGCATCACCTAAGGTTATTTTTTGTGAAGCGGCGAGCAAGCGCTCGATAAATTCATCGTAAATTTCAGCCACAACAGCAATGTTAGACACCGCTAGGCAGCGCTGGCCCGCAGCGCCATAACCAGACATTAAAATGTTATCAATCAGCAAATCAAGCGGGGCGTCTTCCATCGCAACCAAGAAGTTTTTGGCGCCACCTAGCAGCATAGTTTTCTTGCCGCTGCGGCCACAGCCTTGCGCTATTGCTTTGGCGGTTGGGGTTGAACCCACCAAGCAGACACCAGCAACATTGTCATCGTCATACCAAGCTTCAACGACAGTGCGATCGCCGTGTACGACATTAACCACGCCTTTGGGTAAGCCGATATCGACCAGCAGCTGCATCATTTTTTGCATAAATAACGGCGATTCAGTCGACGGTTTATAAACAAAGGTATTGCCTGCGCCGATAGCAAAGGGAATAAACCAGCCGAAGACTAAGGCGGGGAAATTAAAGGGGGCGACGCCGCAGAAAACGCCGAGCGGCGCTTTAATCAAACGACCATTAATATTGTTGGCAATGCCTTGCACCGTTTCACCTTGCAACATGGTCGGAATAGCACAAGCCATTTGTAAAATTTCGATCACTCGGCTCACTTCGCCGCGCGCTTCAGATATGTGTTTGGCCTGATCCAACGCAATGGCTATAGCAAGTGCTTCTAAATTGTCTTCCATCGCCCGTAACATTTTAAAAATATAATCCATCCGTTTTGGCAGTGGTAAATCGCGCCAAGCGGGAAAGGCGTCGGCTGCTGCTTGAACGGCTTGACTTGAAGTCGCAGCGCTAGACAGGGGAACGTCACCAATGACGGCACCCGTTGATGGATTGTATAGGGACTGTTTGGCGCTTGGTTGCTCTTCAACCCATTGGCCATTGATATGATTTTTTATGGTAATAAAATTGGCATTCATTATTGCAGCTCCGGTTCTTCTACGCGATATATACCAAGAACATCGCTGGAAGTGGATGTTCTCTTTGGATCTGAATATAGGATAAGCAGAGAAGGCCTTATAGTACCAACGCTGTGCCTTTTTTTAGATCCAAGGGTTTAACTTATCGGCCAGTGCGGAGTCTTGCTGACATAATAAAACGCATTGTTTAGCGTTGTAACATGTTAAGTTATCTGCTTGATTAATTCGCTTAACAACTTGATCCCCGGCCTAATTTTGTCAGTTTGGATCGCTGAGTAACCGAGCCTGAAATAGTTCTTTTTGACGTTGTGGTGGAAATAGGCATTGCTCGGTTCAAGCACTATGCCGTGTTGTAACGCGAGGTTTTTTAACTGATTGGCATCAAGCGCTGCTGGCCCCTGGACCCAAAATGCCGAGCCACCAAAGACCGGAGCGGTGGCTGAGCCCGGTAAATAATCTTGCAAGGCTTGGTCTAACGCATGCCAGCGCTCTTCATAGATCTGAACTAAATTACGGATTAAAGAATCATGATGACCACGAGCCAAAAATAGGCCGATGGCACGTTGATTGTTCATTGGCGGGTGACGTAATATCATTCGTCTAAACTCGCGAAGTTCGTGAATTAGCTCCTTGGAAGCGACCATATAACCAAGTCTTAAACCCGGCGCTAAAGTTTTAGAAAAACTGCCGAGGTAAATAACGCGATCGTTATCATCGAGGCTCTTTAGCGCGGGAGTCGGGTGGGATGCAAAGGTCGTTTCACACTCATAATCGTCTTCAATAATAAGAAAGTTGTTGCGCGATGCTTGTTCTAATAAAGCCAGTCGACGCGGTAAGGGCAGAGTGACGGTCGTGGGAAACTGATGGCTTGGCGTGGTGAACACAACATCGCAATTGTCTAATTGTTCGTTGATAATTAACCCATCATGATCAATAGTTAATGGTTTTACTTTGGCACCTGTGAGGCTGGCAATACTGGTTAAATCTGGATAACCAGGATCTTCTAAGCCAAAGGTGGATTTTTTGTCGAGCAGCAAGCGCAGCGTCATATAAAGTGCGTGTTGCGATCCTACAGTAATCAGAATTTGTTCAGGATCGACCCATATCCCCCGTCGCGGTAACACTCGGGTATGAATTTGCTCGATTAACAAGGGATCATCCTGATCAAAACGATCACCAGACCAGTCCCTAATCGACTGCACCGACATCGACTCTCGGCTGCACTCACGCCAATGATTAGTTGGAAACATTTTAGGATCGAGTTGACCGTAGATAAATGGGTAAGGGTAGTCTTGCCAGCGTGAAATTTTATTATGGGTCGGTGGGGTACTGCGTAATTTTATGCAGCGCTCCCAATTAGGGGGGGTACCTTTAACAGTGGGCATTGGACTCGAATCACGAACGCAACTTTTGAGAATTTTTTCATCAACATAAAACCCAGCGCGTGCCTTTGACACAATATAACCGTCATCAATTAAATGTTCATAAGCCAAAATAACGGTATTGCGAGAAACCAATAACATTTGGGCTAGCTTGCGGGTTGAAGGCAAGGCAATGTTACGCGGAATATGTCCGCCGACAATCGCTTTGCTTATTTGCTCACGGATTTGTTGCTGCAAGCTTGCATCGCTATCAGGGGATAGCTGAAATAGATGATTTAGCATGTATTACCTTTATCAAGACTCGGGTGCTGATCATCTAAATACGGCTACAAATTGACGAAATACGACAGTGAAGCGTTATTATATTGAGACGGAAAGATCATGAAACAGCGACTGCGACAATAAAATAGTCGCTCTACCATATAGTTAATTTACCGTCAGTGTCTATCTAATTTTTGACCAGATTGTCTAGTCTGCCAGCATTTTTGTTAATGCTGGTTTGGCATCCTAAAACCAACCTTTAAGCTAACCTGATAATGGCCAACCTTGCCGTCGACAATATGGCCGCGTGTTTCGGTTACTTCAAACCAGTCTAGCTGTTGGTTGATCTGGTCACAGTGACTAATGGCATTTTCAATTGCCTCTTCAATGCTGGTGGTGGACGAACCTACCACTTCGATTTTTTGATAACAATGGCTGGTGGACATGACGATTCCTCTTTGTAAAATTACGTGAGTTATAGGCTGTAATACCAATATAGCTGAGGATTGAGGGTGCTGCTTAAAAGTAGTCATTGTTACAGGATATTTAACTGAAATTACTGGGAAAAATAGGCTAACCTGCGCCGTAGAGATCCTACGGCACCGGTCACTACCTTGTAATATTTAGTTTTTCTTCATGTCTCGATCGTAGTTTAAGCGCTTGGCCGCATCGAGAGTCAACATTTGCATAAAGGCTTTTACTTCGCTGTCGCTGCCGACAGGTGCACTGGCGCCGCCGCTACTGCCACCAAATACCGTTGTGGGTACTTTTCGTTGAGCAAAGGCTTGAGCCCATAAAGATTGAATTTGAATTTCAGCATCTAACTTCTGAGCTAAGGCGTTATCAGCGAGTAAAATAACTTCTTTTTTATAGGCTTCAGCTTCGGCCAAGGTCCTGACGGTCTGCGCTTCAATTTTGGCTTTTTCAAAGATTATTTCAGCGGTTTCTTTGGCAATAAAAGCCTCGGCTTTGATTTTTTCGGCGCGGGTGATCGCCAACTGCTTTTCAGTTTGTGCCTCGGTAGTTTTTTGAATTTGGTCAACCTTAGCCATCGCTTGACGCTCTGCCACTTCTCGTTCGCCGCGCGCTATCGCAAGTAAGCGTTGCTCTTCTTCTTGTACCCGTTGCTCGCGAGCAATAGCTCGATCGGCTGATGCCTGCTGCTTTAGCTGCATTCGTTGAATGAATTTTTTATTAGGGCTCATGTCGGTAATTAAGGCCGATACCACGGTTATGCCAAATTCTGCAAAGCGTTGTTTTTTACGTTTGGGTTGGCCATTTTTATCTAATACTTTACGCACGACAAAGATAGTTTTAGTGTCTTCACCGTATTCTTGCTGTTTTTGGCCTAGGGCAGCATTGGCTGATGATTTTGATCTGCTGGTTGCCCTTATCCGTATTTCTTCGCGTTTGACTAAAAATATGCCACTGTTCATTTGTTTTTCGAACTCGGAATTGAACTCGGTACGGCCGCCAGCATAATACTCTTCGGCGGTCATTAACGAAGCATTAGCTTGTAATGTTTCTTTAAATGAAGGCATTAAAGAGGTACGTAATAAATTCTCTGGCGAGCGATATTCATGTGCTAACCGCAGAAATGACTCAGGATCCGATGGAATAGAAAAACGTACCGTTGCTTCAGCGTGAGCGTCGACCTGATCAAGAAACATAATGCTCATCGGTGGTAAATTGGCCGATGAATTGTGAGTATCTTTTTCTGCGCGAATCGCATTGCCGCTGGCGCCAGCTTCTGCTTGCACTGTCATGGCTCGCTTCCATGCGTTGTAGCGGCCAAAAGGATAAAATTTATAACCAATCTCCGTCACTACTTCTTCACTGCCCGTCACGGTTCTAATGTGATAGATATATCCCGGTTCAGCGTAGAAGAAAGACTTTGACATCATAACGCCAATTGCAGTTAAGCTAACTGCCCCGAAGATAAGTTTTTTAGCCAAACTGGCACTGGGTAGGCTAATTTTATTCAGCGGCGAACCTGCGAGAGAGGATTGTTCTTCGGCTGACTGTTCTTCAGATGATTGTGGTGACGGTTCAGGCAATTTCGATTTCGACATGCTAGCTTCCTGCTATTGGATTTGAGTAAAGATTAAGGCTTAACTCTTAAGGTATAAGTATTAGGATTTCGGTATTAGGATTCAGTATTAAAACTCAGTATTTAGAATGAGTACTGGGGTAAGTATTAGAAAAAATGTTGCTAGAGTATAGCTGCATTTATAGCCACTAGTAAAAGATTTAAAGCCTGGACTTAACAATACATTAGTGTCGGAGCACGCACCGTGGGTGTTGGTCTTAACTAAATTCTGAGTGCTTTAGTTAAAAGCATTTTAATCAAGCGCACTGGAGTTAAGATCTCTGGAATTAAGAGCACTGGAATAATGACGGTATGGCAGATTAGTGGCCGCTAGTAACGAGCATAACTAGCGGCCACTGGATAGTTTCTAAGCTTAATATTTAAACTTAATCACTAAATGCTGTAGTTCATCGATCATGTTATTGAGCTCGTCGCTCGACTTTGAAGTATGCTCAGCTGCAGTGCTGACATCATTGGTTAATTCGCTAATCCGCGCAATGCTATGATCGATACTGTTTGCCGCAATCGATTGCTCTTGGGTCGAGTTGGCTATTTGCTGATTGGTGTCGTTGATCGCACTAACCGACAGTAATATCCCACTAATTGACTCGGTGGTTTGGGCAGCATTGTCAAGAGTTTGGCTGGCGTTAACGCTATTTAGCTCCATTTGAGATACCGCACTGGCGGCTCCTGCTTGCAACTTCTCAATCATTTTCTGAATTTCATCGGTCGACTCGCTCGTTTTTCCGGCTAATGTGCGTACTTCGTCTGCTACCACAGCAAAACCACGGCCTTGCTCTCCGGCCCTGGCGGCTTCAATTGCGGCATTAAGGGCTAATAAATTGGTTTGATTAGCAATACCGCGTATAACATCGAGTACCGAGCCAATAGCGTCGGTTTCTTTGGCTAAGTTATTAACTGCTGTCGAGCTCTCGTTGATTTGGTTAGACAATGATTCAATAGCGCCCATCGTATTGGCGACAAGTTGCTGGCCATTTCGACAGGCTTGTTGTGCTTGTTCTGCTTGTTTAACTGCGTCGTCGGTGCTGATATTAACTTCTTGGACAGTGGTGGCAAGCTGGCCAGTAGCAGTGGCGACTAAATCAGTTTCTTGACGCAGATTTTGCGCGCTATTATTGGTTGTTTCGCTAACTTTTGCACTGGTTTGTGAGGAATCACTTAAGTGATCAGCACAGCGCGCCAGTTGCTCGATAATATGATGAAACTTTTCTAACATCGCATTAAAAGCGGTGCCGATATCACCCACTTCATTTTTACCTTGGTAGCTAATACGACGACTTAGATCAGAAGTTCGGTCAATATCGATAATGACTGACGTTAGTTGTCGAATGGGTGCTGTGATCGACCGGGCCATAAACACACCTAAAATTAGGCTAATTATGGCTGAGGCAACCATTACGGCCAGTATTTTTTCGGTTAAACTGTGACCAGATGCTGCCACTTGCTCACTGCCTACCAAGACTTTATTAGCGGCTAAACGCACTTGGTCACCCGCCGTTTTGACGCCTTGGTTGGCTTCTTTAACCGCGTTGCCGGTTTGCTCTAAAATTGCATCAAACATTGCATTCATTGCCATGCTATGCGTTTGAGCTTCACTAACCTTTGAGCTAATACGATGTTTAGAGGCATTGCTTTTAGTGCGTTCTACCGCTTGCGCAATGGTCGAATTAAAATCTTCTAGATAAATAACGACAACCTCAGCAGCTTCTGCAAGATCTTGATCAAGAGATGATATTTGTTGTAATTTAAATCTCAGTGATTTTTCCGCTTTGTTTATTTCTGCTTGAGAACGGTCGCTGGTGGTTAATACCCAGTCAAAACTCCAATAAAGGTAAGTTGAATAAAATGCATAAGCTTCAAGTGTTGTCGTTTGCAAATTAATTAATTGCTCTTGATCACTCACCAAGCTGCTTTGCAGATTAACAGCGTCGGTTTGGCTTTGCAGGTGGCTAGTGTTTCCTTCGATTGAAGTAACCATATTAGCGACACTGTTTAAAATAAAACTTAGTGCAATAAGTAAGATAGCAATTGAGCTAAGGCTCATTAAGAGAGTGCGATGAAAAATAGTGAAACGAAAATTAAAGGTTGAGGATACAGCCATGGGGTATTACCTTTCGTAGTGCGTTGTACTTGTCATGCGGGGGTTATTACAACCAGACGATATTAAAAGAGCGGCCAAATTAGCCAGAAAAGTATCATTTTAATAAGAGATTAAACGCTTGTTTTTATTTTGAACGCAGTAAGCTAACATCTTATGCCTATAGTCGCAACAATTCGTTAACTGGGTTTTCTTGCGAAATCATTGAGTTTTAAAGAAATTCTTTCATTATCAATTATTAGCGGCCTGTTGGTTACTAATGTAAACCTAACATTTTAATTTGGTCGATCTGAGGTGGTGATAAATTTGTTAACGAAATTAAGGAGCCACCAATACGATGCTTGACGATCCAATATTATTGCTAATCGCGTTTATTGCGGTGATGTTTGGGGCAACGCTGCAAAGTTTAGCTGGCTTTGGCATCTCTGTTATCGCAGCCCCAGTGTTGGTCTTGATTGATCTAGACTTCTTGGCTGCGCCTGTTTTAATCTTTGGTTTCTCTCTTTCATTACTAAATACCCTACGGTATCGAAAGCGGCTCCAGATTAATAATACCAAATTAGCGTTAGCGGGACGCCTAGCAGGCTCCATGGTTGGCATTATGTTATTAGGAGTATTGTCACCAGCAACCTTTGTCGTGATATTTTCGTTGCTCATTATGGTATCTGTAGCGCTGACTTATCATCGCTTTGCGGTAACGAACTCAGCGCGAAACTTAATTATTGCGGGTTTTTTTTCTGGCGTGATGGGCACTACGACGGGTGTCGGCGGACCACCGATTGCGCTGGTTTACCAAAACTGTACGTTACACCGTGCTCGCGCTGAGCTGGGTTTATTCTTTCTTATTAGCACGTTAATCTCACTGGCACTGCTGGCGATAACAGGCAATATTAGCGCAAAACAAATGGATTTGACTTGGCCATTATTACCGGCTGTTATTGTTGGTTTTTATCTCTCGACCCTGATTGAACACTTATTTAAACCACATTACTTAAAACCTGTCATTGCAATCTTTTCACTGCTTTCTAGTGTGATGATCTTAGTGAAAGTTGTTGTCTTTTGAGCGCTATAACAATACCCAGGTTTAACGATCAATGCACAAGGTCTCACTGGGTAAATATAGATTAAATGACATTTGGTCGATTATGGTACCGCCGCATAAGCAACTACTTCACACAACATCTCTTCACGTGCTAATCCTGCAACGATCATTGCTGCACGATTTGGATAAGGTGGTTCGAAATACTCAGCATACACCTTATTAAAAGCAGGTAATTGATCGCGGGCCGTGACATAAATTAATACTTGAGTTACGTCGCCCATTGTTAACTTGGCCGCTTCAATGGTGTGTTTAAAGTTTTCCATCGTTTGACGCGCTTGTGCTTCAATGCCGCCATCAACCACTTTGCCTTCTTTATCGATAGGAATTTGTGCTGTCGACAGAGTACCATTGGCAATGATTGCCCACTCTAAAGGGGCTTTTGATGCAAAAAGATCAGTTTTAACCGGTTGTTTCATGTTAGGGGCGCTCTTTAAGTTGTGCGCTATCAGATAAAATTAATAGCGAAAAAATATTAAATAAAAGGAGCCAACGGCTCCTTTTGAAACGTTGTTTTACTTGTTTATAAAGCAAGGCTTATACACCTTGCTCATCCACATTGCTTATAAGCCTTGATCATCGGCCATTTGTTTGGCTATTCTCGGTGCCGTCCATAATGAAGGCAGTAAGACTAGCGACACGGGGACTGCTGTGACAACAATAAATGATTGCAGAGCTGATATACCCCCTGAGCCAATCGAGATTAATATCGCTGCTATTACACCCATCATTACGCCCCAGAATATCCGCACGCCACCGTGTGGATGATCGTTACCGGTCATTACCATTGATATACTGTATGTCATTGAGTCACCGGTGGTTGCGACGAATATAGTAGTCAAAACCAAGAATAAAATTGAAATGATGCCACCAAAAGGTAACTGTTCGGTGATGGCTAATAAGGCCGCTGGTAAATTAAATCCGGTAAATGGTTTAGATATCACGCCAGGCTCAGCTAGCTCATAAAACAAACCACTGCCGCCAACGATAGTAAACCAGAAACACGTGATAACCGGCGCGACAATAGAGATGGTTAAGATCATTTGACGGATAGTTCGGCCACGAGAAATACGCGCGACAAACATTGCCATTAACGGACCATAACCTAAGAACCAACCCCAGAAGAATACTGTCCACCAGTCTAACCAACCCGGACTAGCACGGAAGGTTGCCATAGGAATAAACTCATTAAGGTAAATACCAAATGATTGAATGTAAGCGTCAATAATAAATGCAGTTGGGCCAAATATTAAAATGAACGCCATTAACGCCGTGGCTAGCACAATGTTAAAGCTACTTAGTAATTGAATACCACGAGTGACACCGCTAACAGCTGACAAGGTATAAATTACAATTAAGCCGACTAAAATGGTCACTTGGGTGGTGTAGGTATTAGGAATGTCGAACAACTTCTCCAGCCCAAAACTCACCTGCAAACCAAGGAAACCAATCGGGCCAACAGTGCCAGCAACAACGGCTATTACACAAACTGAATCAACAATTGCGCCAAAAGGACCTTGCATTACCTTGTCGCCAAAGACAGGGTAAAGCAAGGTACGAGGTTTAAGCGGTAAGCCTTTTTCATAATGCAGATGCATTAGTACGATGCCGGTTAAGCTGCCCAAAATAGCCCAAGCAAGAAAACCCCAGTGCATAAAGCTTTGCGCCAGCGCGTTATAAGCCGCGTCGACCGTGCCTGTTTCGCCGCCAAATAATGGTGGCGGTGAGGTAAAGTGCGCCATCGGCTCTGCCGCGGCCCAAAAGACCCCGCCACCAGCTAACAGCGTACACATTATGATTGAAATCCATTTGAAGGTCGTCATTTCCGGGGTTTTAATGCCACCTAGCACGACCGAGCCCGTACGGCCAATGGTTAAAAACAGCCCAATAATGAATGTTAGCAGCAACAAAACCTGCCAGTAGGCGCCAAATAACTTGGTGGAGGTAGCAAAGGCGTTATTGACCCAGCCCGACATCATATCAATGTCATATAAGGCCAGTGCGGCAAACAGCAAAATTGAGCCGCCACTGATTAAAAATACCGGCATATCGACTTCAGCCAACCATTGCCCTTGTTTTTTTTCGGTGACCTCGTCGGGTGCAACCGGGGTATTTGTACTATTACTCATTATCGACTCCTATGATGGAACTCTTATAATTGATGGTATGTTATGACTTAACAGTAATGAAAGGGCCTAAGCCCCTCACTTAGCCGGTGGTCACTTGGGGTTGTAAGGCATCGTCTAAGAAATTGAGCCAATTTAACCCCATAACTTTTGCAACGTCTTGATCACTAAAGCCTCGTGCTTGCAGGCCTTGGGTAATATTGGGGAAATCTCGGCTGTCACGAAACCACGACAAAGGTTTCGGCCAGTCGGCGTTGGCTTTTGAACCCTCGCCATAATCCATTTCTTTTGACCAACGGCCATTACGCATCCATTCAAGGATTGATAACGGCTGGTCTTGGCACAGGTCAGTACCTATGCCAATTTGATCTGTGCCCATCAGCTCTGCCGTGTTGGCCACCATGTCGCAAAAATCATTAAGACTACAATTCGAGCCATTTTTAAGATGGAACGGATAAAGACTAAAGCCAAGCAGTCCACCAGACTCACCTAAGGCTTTAAGCACAGCGTCAGACTTATTACGTTTGGCCTGATGAAAGCTGTTTGGGTTAGCATGCGAAATTACAATGGGGCGCTGTGATATTTCAATTGCTTCAAGCGTGCTACGTTCAGCGCTATGGCTCATATCAATCACCATGCCGACTCTATTCATTTCTTTTATCACTTGGTGGCCAAAGCGAGTCACACCGCTGTCGACCGCTTCATAACAACCGCTGGCCAAGAGGCTTTGGTTGTTATAAGTCAGCTGCATAATCATTAAATTGAGTTCACGCATGATCTCAACCATGCCAATGTCGTCTTCAACGGGTGAGCAGTTTTGGGCGCCAAACATAATGCCGACTTTGCCAAGTACTTTAGCTAATCGAATATCGTCGGCACTTTTTACTGGCATAATAAGGTCGCCGTGTAACTCAAATTGACGATTCCAGTCGCTTATCCGCAATAAGGTTTCACGGATCTGTTCGTGGTAAACAATAGTGACGTGAACCATGGTGACTCCGCCAGCTTGCAGCTGTTCGAAAATTTTACGATTCCAGTTAGAATATTGCAGACCGTCAATAACAATAAGGTCTTTATGCAGCTGATTATTCATGGTTATCTCCCGTTACGCGCGGATATAAGTCGTTTTAACTATGGTGTAAAACTCTTTGGCGTAAGTACCTTGCTCGCGAGCACCAAAGCTAGAATCTTTACG
>Ga0209395_1000605_pt1 | contig 52194 bp, 49 predicted proteins | sample GOMGulsemesocosm_3_FD_184635 | JGI IMG/M metagenome (GOLD analysis project Ga0209395, IMG submission 184635) | Methane-oxidizing microbial communities from mesocosms in the Gulf of Mexico - GOM9D Gulf of Mexico (SPAdes) (version 2) | ecosystem: Environmental > Aquatic > Marine > Cold seeps... | reverse complement strand
ACCGCTATGATCAACATCGACCACAATAGTACCATCAGCCAAAGTACCATCACCCAAATTACTTGCTGATTCGAGCGCTAACCCTTGAAATACCACCCAGTCTAATGCTTTTATATGATGACGTTGGCTTAAGGTGTCGGCGTCAAGAATATGGATGTCGAGATCATAAACTCCCCGTGCTAAGCCTTGTTTTATATCAATATCAAAATATTGCTGGTCGCTGATGTTAATATCGGTAACTGTAAAAGCACCGCTGGTAAAAAGGTGTTGATTATTTAGGTAAAACTGGGCGACTAACTCAGTTGAACTATTCGGAATGTCGATATCGAGATCAACGGCAATATGCTGATAATAGCCATTGCCGTTACGATCATGGCTCAGTGCAATGCCAGCAGAATAGATACTGATCTGCTGATCCTGATCCCAATATGTCCCTTCTAGCGGCAGATCTTGTAGCTCAGAGTGAGTAAATTGGTCAGCGGTGAAAACAATGGTGTCACTAACGCTATCAATAACGACTAATTCAAGTTGATAATAAGCCGAACTTAATTTATCGAGAAACTGAATATTTATTTGCTGACTATCAAAAGAAGAATCGCCATTTAATTCAAAATCGTGGCTCGTGTATATTTGCTGGCGTTGACCATGGGGACCCTCAAGCCACAGCTGCACAGCGACTTTAAGCTGATGATACTGGCTGTCGAGGTCAACACTTAACGTTAGGTTTTGGTGGTAACCATCGTTATCAAAATCTTGAAAAACGTTAAGGGCAATCCTGGCTAACCACACATCATGGTTATCATGTGACTGCTGCTTTTGAACTGGGCTACTTTGGGGAGCAGGGGACTGGTTTACTTTAATCGCGGCATTGGCCATGGTGGATAAAACCAGTAACAGACTTGCTAGGACAGTTTTCATTGTTAACTCCTTCAATACATCTGGCCCTATTTAACGGTTCTAATGCTTAATTCTTACTGAATGATAAATTGAAGTCGTAATGGCTTATTGTAAAAGGTGCGATTATTGCTTCTTTGTTCTGGGAGGCTTAATCGCTTTTCACTTAGATGTTTGAACGTTTTGCACTGAGAAAGCAGAAAAAATATTACAAAAGTAAGCAATGCGCCGAATTAAACTGGGCAATAATGCTTATTAAACCGACTCTATCACTCATAAATTGCACAAATTAGCCTGTTTTTTATTAATCTTGGCAACTTATCAGTGGATAGTTGGCACTTAGTGAAAAATTCTCGTATAATGCGCGAAAATTTTTTATAACATTACCGGAGAGCTTTATCATGGCTATCGAACGTACTTTTTCTATCGTAAAACCAGACGCAGTTGCTAAAAACCTTATTGGTCAAATCTACGGCCGTTTCGAAACTGCTGGTCTTAAGATCGTTGCTTCTAAAATGGTTCACCTTTCTCAAGAGAAAGCTGAAGGGTTCTACGCTGAGCACAGCGAACGTCCTTTCTTTGGTGCATTGGTTTCATTCATGACATCTGGCCCAGTGATGGTTCAGGTTTTAGAAGGCGAAAACGCTGTACTTAAAAACCGCGAAATCATGGGCGCTACTAACCCTGCTGAAGCGCTTGCTGGTACTATTCGTGCTGACCTAGCTGATAGCATCGACGAAAACGCTGCTCACGGTTCTGATGCTTTAGAATCTGCTGCACGTGAAATCGCATACTTCTTCTCTGACGAAGAAGTATGTCCACGTACTCGTTAATATCGAGTATGTTGGGTTAGGCAAGATTACTTGCCTATTTTAATTCGGGGGTTTTACCCCCGTTTTTACGTTTATCGCTTGGCTAAATCGAGCTAGGCGCTAAACGTAAAAACGCGAATAACCATAGAACATGTTAGCAGCAAGTTGTTGTAAAATAAGTGAGAAACACCATGACAGACAAAATCAATTTATTAAATCTAGATCGCAAAGCATTACGTGCTTTTTTAAGCGAACATGGCGAAAAGCCATTTCGTGCCGATCAATTAATGAAATGGATCTATCACTTTGGTGTCGATGATTTTGATTTGATGAACAACATCAACAAAAAAATGCGTGAAAAGCTTAAACGACTTTGTGTGATTAAAGCGCCTGAAGTGATCACTGAGCAGCGCTCAAATGACGGCACCATAAAATGGTCAATGGCGGTGTCAGGCGGTCAAGAAGTTGAAGCCGTTTATATTCCAGAAGGTGATCGCGCGACCTTGTGTGTTTCTTCTCAGGTTGGCTGCGCGCTTGAGTGCACGTTTTGTTCAACAGGGGCTCAAGGCTTTAACCGCAACTTATCGGTCAGTGAAATAATTGGTCAAGTTTGGCGTGCTGCACAAGTTGTTGGCGTTAAAGGTGTTACCGGTAATCGTCCGATTACCAATGTTGTGATGATGGGCATGGGTGAACCGCTGCTAAACCTTAAAAATGTCGTGCCTGCGATGGAATTAATGCTCGATGACAATGGTTATGGTTTATCTAAACGCCGAGTTACCTTATCGACCTCGGGTGTCGTGCCAGCGCTTGACATGTTAGGTGACCAAATTGATGTTGCATTGGCTATTTCACTGCATGCGCCAAATGATGAACTGCGCGATGTCTTAGTGCCAGTCAACAAAAAATATCCAATTAAAGAGTTTCTAGCCGGTGTGGCACGTTACATTGAAAAGTCTAATGCCAATCGTGGACGCGTGACGATTGAATATGTGATGCTCGATCATGTGAATGATTCAACCGATCACGCGCATGAATTGGCGCAAGTATTAAAAGATACGCCGTGTAAAATTAACCTGATCCCGTTTAATCCATACCCTGGTTCGCCATATGGCCGTTCGAGCAACTCTCGGATCGATCGCTTTAACAAAGTACTGATGGAATATGGTTTTACGGTCATCGTGCGTAAGACCCGAGGTGACGATATTGATGCCGCTTGTGGTCAGTTAGTTGGTGATGTTATTGACCGAACTAAACGCACTGCAAAAAAGCAGATGCAAGGTGATGCTATTTCCGTCACAATGGTACGCTAGCCTTAATAGCCAACAGCAAGTTTGAGGGTCAAGTTTTATGACCTGTGCTATTTATGTTGTTGGCTCACCTTTGATTTTTGCAACGGATATGATGAAAATAAAAAATAACAATCTTTGCGCGGCACTGGCCGTTATGCTGCTGACATTCTTGATCAGTGGCTGTGTCACTAAAGAATACGTTTATGGTGCCAACAATACCGTTAACGAACGAACCAAAAATGGTGAAGATGCCGCAATGGCAAGGCTCAAATTAGCGATTGAGTACCTGCGACAAGATAAAATAGCTGCCGCGAAGCAAAACCTCGATCGTGCCGCGGCGATTAGCCCCAATATTGACGGTGTTGCCTCAAGTTATGCTTTTTACTATCAAAAAGTCGGCGAAAACGAATTAGCCGATAAGTCATATCGCCAAGCGGTGCGTCAATTTCCCCAAAATTCTGATATTCGCAATAACTACGGTGCATTTCTGTGCGAGCTTAAACGCTATCAACAGGCCAATCGACAATTTGTATTAGCAATAAACACCGAAAGCAATAACCAAATAGCTCAAACGCATGAAAATGCAGGCCTTTGCGCACTTCGTGATAACAATTGGTCCACCGCACAACTCCACCTGACCAAAGTGCTTAACTATTATCCTAACCATGCGCGTGCTTTGCTCGGCTTGGCTAAAGCTAACCTTGAATTAAGCAATCTAATTGGTGCCAGAACCCAATTGGCTACTTACAATAAAAAATACATTCAAACACCCGAAAGTTTATGGGTTCAAATTCAAATTGAACACAAGGCACAAAACTTCGCGATGGTTAAAGGTCTTGGTCAAATATTATTACGTAACTATCCAAGCTCAAATGCAGCAATCGAATATGGATCAAAAGATTTGTGATGAATATAAAAGAAACCGATCCAATAGATCAAACGCCACTAAACAGTGGCAACGAGCAGCTCGAGCAAACGTTAGGTCAATTGCTTAAATCAGCACGTCAGGCCAAGCAACTAACGGCGCAAGAGATTGCTGATAAGCTTTATTTAAAACTAATTGTCATTGAGAATATTGATAATGATCAGGTTGATCCTAGCGTCAATCCGTTATTTAGTAAGGGTTACATTGTTAATTATGCCAAGCTTGTTGGCTTAGCACCCAAGCAAATTTTACAGCTGTTCAACAGCCAATACCAACCTGCTGATCAAGTTAAAGGCATGCAAAGTTTTTCCCAGCGTACCAAGGCGCAGCTCCATAATAGTTACCTTAATTGGGTCACTATGCTGATAGTCGCCGGCTTTGTCGCGATGATAGTCATATGGTGGTGGCAACAAGCTGATAATGACCTTGCTGAACAAGCCACTGTAAATATTGCAGCAGAACAATTAGATGACAGTATGCCTCTGGCTGTAGCAGACCCAAAAACTGAGTCTGTATTACCGGCGAGTACCGTTGACAATAGCACCCATAATGCCAAGATTGATTTAGATTTTAGTCAGGATTGTTGGATAAAAATAACCGATGCCAGCAATGAAGTACTGGCGATTGGCATGAAAAAGGCGGGATCTGTGGTCACTGTTAGTGGCATGGCACCGTTGCAAGTGACACTCGGTGCACCTGCAGCGGTGAGTATTACCTATCAAGGTGAAGCTTTAGATATTTCCCGCTACATCATAGATAACGCCGCTCGTTTTAGCGTACCACTGGAGCAATAAAGAATATGCATCAAGACACTGGGATTATCAGACGTAAATCGACCCGCATTATGGTTGGCAACGTGCCAATTGGCGATGGAGCACCCATTGCTGTGCAATCGATGACCAATACCTTGACCAGCGATGTCGCTGCGACTGTTGCACAAATTGCTCGAATTGAAGCGGCCGGCGCCGATATGGTTCGTGTTTCTGTGCCAACAATGGATGACGCCGAAGCATTTAAACTGATTAAGCAGCAAACAAATATTCCGTTGATTGCCGACATTCACTTTGATTACCGCATTGCACTTAAAGTCGCTGAATATGGCGCTGACTGTTTACGGATTAACCCGGGCAATATCGGTCGTGAAGATCGTATCCGCTCGGTGGTCGCATGTGCCCGAGATATGAATATTCCGATCCGAATTGGGGTTAATGGCGGTTCGCTCGAAAAAGATATTCAGGAAAAGTATGGCGAGCCAACGGCTGCGGCGTTAGTTGAGTCGGCGATGCGTCATGTCGATATTTTACAACGACTGAACTTTGATCAATTTAAGGTGTCTGTTAAAGCGTCTGATGTTCACTTGGCTGTTGAATCATATCGATTATTAGCCAAAGAGATTATCCAACCATTGCATCTTGGCATTACCGAAGCTGGTGCGTTTCGTGCAGGAGCGGTGAAATCTGCAATTGGTCTGGGCATGTTACTCAATGACGGTATTGGTGATACGTTACGCGTTTCATTAGCCGCAGATCCGGTTGAAGAAATCAAAGTCGGTTTTGATATTTTAAAATCACTGCGAATTCGCAGCCGTGGCATTAACTTTATCGCTTGTCCGAGTTGTTCGCGTCAGGAATTTGATGTGATTGCGACGGTTAATGCATTGGAACAACGCTTAGAAGATATTGTGATGCCAATGGATGTATCTATTATCGGTTGTGTGGTTAATGGACCCGGCGAAGCATTAATTTCTGATATTGGTTTAACCGGTGGCAAGAATATGAGTGGTTTTTACGAAGACGGTATTAGAAAAAAAGAGCGGTTAGTTAATACCAACTTAGTCGATGCGCTGGAAGCAAAAATTCGCACTAGAGTCGCTAACGAACAATTGAAAATCGACATTGAGCAAATTTAAATGACATTGTGCTGCTATCGGATTATTTTTCGAGTAGCATCATGAGGCATAATTTTGCATAATGCAGGTAACTATCTCGTTTTGCAGTAAATGTTTTATTCGTTTTGAAATTAACATTTTAGTATTTGACAACAATTATAGCCGTGATTTTATTGATTACGGCTATATAAAAGAATTATAGGTAAGTAAGTGGCAAAATTTATCCAAGCTATTCGCGGAATGAACGACATTCTGCCTGAGCAAACCCCAGTTTGGCAAATGGCCGAACAAGCAATTAGAACGGCGGTAGCATCTTTTGGTTACAGTGAAATTAGAATGCCAATCGTTGAAAGCACCGACTTGTTCAAACGTTCTATTGGTGAAGTGACCGATATCGTCGAAAAAGAGATGTACACTTTTGACGATCGTAACGGCGACAGCCTTACTTTACGCCCAGAAGGCACAGCCAGCTGTGTTCGTGCGGGCAATCAGCACGGTTTATTGTACAACCAAGAACAACGTTTATGGTATACCGGCCCAATGTTTCGTCATGAACGTCCGCAAAAAGGTCGCTACCGTCAATTTACCCAATTTGGGGTTGAAGTTTATGGCATCGCCGATGCTGATGCCGATGCTGAAGTCTTATTATTGTCGCACACTTTGTGGCAAAAATTGGGCATGAGCGAACACGTCCGCCTAGAAATAAATACTTTGGGTGATAGTGCCGAACGTGCTACATATCGCGATCAACTTATTGCGTTTTTAGAGCAGCATCTTGACGTGCTTGACGAAGACGCTAAACGTCGGATGTACAGCAATCCTTTACGCGTATTAGACACTAAAAATCCTGCGATTCAGGCCATTTTAGTGGATGCGCCTAAGTTATCCGAATGTCTTGGCGAAGAATCTAAGCAGCACTTTGCTAAATTATGCCAATTACTTGACTTAGCGGGCATCAAATATCAAATTAACGAGCGCTTAGTGCGTGGTTTAGATTATTACAATCGCACTGTATTTGAATGGATCACCGACAGCCTCGGCGCGCAAGGTACAGTATTGGCCGGCGGTCGTTATGACGGTTTAGTTGAGCAATTAGGTGGCAAATCTACCCCAGCGGTTGGTTTTGCCATGGGCATTGAGCGTATCGTGTTAATGCTGCAAGCCTTAGAGCTGACTCAAGATGTTAAACCAACGGTTGATGTTTACGTTACCGCCATGGGTGATGAAGCCCAGCAGCAATCGTTTATTATTGCTCAGCAGTTACGTGTGGCTCACCCGAATTTGCGGATCATGAAGCATTGCGGGGCGGGTAATTTTAAGAAACAAATGAAAAAAGCTGATCGCAGTGGCGCAAAGGTAGTCCTTATTTTGGGTCAAGATGAAATCGAGCAACAGTTAGTAAGTGTTAAATATTTACGCGAAGACAAACCTCAAATTACAGTAAGCTACCCTGACTTGTCTGAGTTATTAACCGCATTATAGGAGTAACGAGTGGAAATTTACAGCAGCGAAGAACAACAAGAAGAAGCAATCAAGCGTTTTTTAAAAGATAATGGTCTTTCACTCGTCGTTGGCGCTATTGTTGGCCTAGGCGGTATTTATGGATGGAACTATTACCAGCAGGCGCAGCTAGAAACCATGGCGGGCCATTCTCAAGCTTATACGACGGTCGCGCAAAAATTAACGACTTCAGATGCAGTGGTAAAAGATGGACAAGCTTATGTGTCTGATCACAGCGACAGCCAATACAGCCAGTTAACGCAATTGATTATGGTTAAGTCTTTAGTTGATAACAAAGAATTTGACCAAGCAACGAAGATCTTAAAGCAAGTGATAGCCAGTCCTGTGGAAGCGACCATTAAAAGCATCGCGACCATTAGATTAGCCCGCGTTGAAGTAATGCTTAATCAAAGTGAACAAGCACTCGCAACCCTAATGACTTTAACTGACAGTGCTTTTGCTGCGCAAAAAAGTGAATTAGAAGGCAATATCTATTTAGCTCAAGGCGATCTTGATAAGGCGCGTAGCGCATATCAAGCTGCGATCGACGCGGGGCCTGAGTTGCCAAACTCTGAACTAAAAATGAAATTAAACGATCTAACGCCGTCGGCATAAGGAACTACTATGACTCAATGGTCGAAATTAGTCGTTGCTAGTGCAATAATTTCTGGGTTGCTTAGTGGTTGTTCATCAACAGAGCCTTTGCTTACAATCGCACCGGTACCGCTGATTCAGTCTCAGGTTGATCTTAAAGTTAACTGGGATGAGCAAGTGGGTAATGGCAGCGCTGATTATTTTTCGCAGCTACAACCGGCAGTTGCTTATGGCAAAACCTTTGCAAGTGACCGCCAAGGCACCGTCATCGCTTTTGATGCCTTAACGGGTAACGAGTTATGGCAGGTTGAACTCAATCCTAGTGAAGGAATGTTCAGCGCCAAGCAAAGCGCACAACTGTCAGGGGGCGTTGCGACGGGTTATAACAAAGTAGCAGTCGGTTCTGAAAGTGGTCAGCTCTACATCCTTGATCAAGCAACCGGCGATATCGTGTGGCAAAAACAGGTTGGTGGTGAAATTTTGGCCCTGCCAGTTTTTACTAATAATCTGGTGATTGCCTCACTAGGTAATGGCAAAGTTCTTGCTTTTGATATTGATTCTGGTGAACAGCGTTGGAGTTATCACAGCGATGTACCTGCATTATCACTGCGTGGTAATTCGGGCATGGTTGAAAATCAGGGCGCGATATTTTTTGGTTTACCCCGTGGTAAAGTTGGTGGTGTGTTAACCGATGATGGCCGCGCTATTTGGCAACAAGTTATTGCTAGCAGCAAAGGCCAAAACGAATTAGCTAATGTTATTGACGTTGATGGCACGCCTTTGATTTTAGGCGGTACCTTGTACGCTGTTGCTTATAACGGTAATTTGGCCGCGCTGGAATTAAGAACGGGCAAAGTATTGTGGAAACGTGCTTATTCGTCATACCAGTCGATGACTGTGGATGGTTATAACTTGTATGTTACCACCACCGATGGTCATGTTTATGCGATAGATCGCCGCTCTGGTCTCGAAAAATGGGGTCAACGTGGGCTTGAAAACCGCGGTTTGTCAGCGCCAGCGTTACTTAACGGATATATTGCCGTAACCGATTTCGAAGGTTATTTACATTTATTAGATAGTGAGCAGGGCAATTTCGTTGCTCAGACGCAATTAGACAGTGCCGGATATATCGCAAAACCTGTGGTTGATCACGATCTGTTATATCTGTTATCAAAAGATGGCTTATTGTCGGCAGTTTCTATAAAATAGCCGCATTATTAATATACTTAAAAGCAGTCCTGGGGGAATGGCTCCTGAGACTGCTTTTTTATGTTCAGGATGAACGGAATGTCGCGCTGACAAGGGGTCACATGGCGACGATGCTTGGAGAATTGTGATGTTACCGGTGGTAGCTCTAGTTGGTCGCCCAAATGTGGGCAAATCTACATTATTTAATCGTTTAACTCGGACACGTGACGCTTTAGTCGCCGATTTCCCGGGTTTAACACGTGACCGTAAATACGGTACCGCCAAATTGGCTGGTTATGAATTTTTGTTAATTGATACCGGTGGTATTCAAGGTGACGAAAATGGTATTGACGCATTAATGGCCGATCAATCGCTAATGGCGATTGAAGAAGCCGATGTGGTTTTATTTTTAGTTGATGCCCGTGATGGCGTAATCGTTGCTGATGAAGCGATTGCTAATCATTTACGTAAGCTTGATAAAACTGTCTACTTGGTTGCAAATAAAACAGACGGCGTTGATATTGATTCAGTGACGGCTGACTTCTATGCGTTAGCACTGGGTGGCGTTTACCCGATTGCTGCGGCTCATGGTCGAGGTGTTCAGCAACTGATCGAAAAATGTTTACGTCCTTATGCCGAAGAAGCAGGGTACGTGAGTCAAGAAGATCAAGAAGACCAAGAAGACGAATTCGAAAAAGAACTGACCGAAGAAACTGCCGAAGAGCAAGCTAGAGCTTTGCAAGCTTTGCCGATTAAATTGGCGATCATTGGCCGACCAAACGTTGGTAAATCAACTCTGACCAACCGAATTTTAGGTGAAGAACGAGTTGTTGTTTATGATATGCCCGGTACGACTCGCGACAGTATCTACATTCCGATGGTTCGTGATGAACGCGAATATGTGTTAATTGATACCGCGGGTGTTCGCCGTCGTAAAAACATTAACCAAGCGATTGAAAAATTCTCGATCATCAAAACCCTTAAAGCGATTGAAGATGCCAACGTCGTATTATTGGTAATCGATGCCCGTGATGGTATTTCGGATCAAGATTTAAGCTTGTTAGGGTTTACCCTTAACGCCGGTCGTTCAATCGTGATTGCGGTTAACAAATGGGACGGCATGAGCAATGATGCTAAAGATCGGATCAAAACCGAGCTTGATCGTCGTCTTGGATTTGTTGATTTTGCCCGTATTCACTTTATATCTGCCTTGCACGGTAGTGGTGTTGGCAACTTATTTGAATCGGTTCAGGAAGCTTATAATTCAGCGACCAAACGTGTTTCAACGTCGATGATGACTAAGATAATGCAAATGGCTGTTGATGATCACCAGCCACCAATGTTCTCTGGTCGTCGCGTTAAGTTACGCTTTGCCCATGCCGGCGGTTATAACCCTCCAATCGTGGTTGTGCACGGTACTCAGGTTAAAAAGCTTGATGCATCATACAAACGTTACTTAATGAACTACTTCCGTCGTACATTAAAAATCATGGGCACGCCGATCAAAATCGAATTTAGAGAAGGTGTTAACCCGTTTGAAGGACGTAAGAACAAGCTAAGCGCGACGCAAGTGCGTAAACGTGAACGTCTGATGAAGTTTCATAAAAAGAAATAGTTAACTGCTAAATCGGTCTAGAATCGATTTATCGATAAAAGCCATCGCCATGCGATGGCTTTTTTTTGCCTGCCATAAATTAGCACTAACCCGATTAATTCATCGTTGCTCTCATTGCTAATTCGAGCGCTAAGTATAATTAACGTTATCTAGCCACAACAAGATCATAAATTTAACATAAATTGATATTAACCTGTTGACTTAATGAATTACCTTGATGATAATGCGACTGATTTTCATTTACGTGGTGGTCTGATGTCTTTGAACGAGGTCGTTCGTGGTGCCGTTGTGGTAAATTTAACAGGAGTTAACATGGTAGTAAAAACTAAACTAGCCCGTGCTATATCATCAATCATCGCGCTTAATGTCATGATGTTGCCATTACAGGCGCAGGCGCAGGCGCCAGAACGGATCGTCGTGTCAGGTGAAAAAGTTGGCCGCACCGTCGACCAAACTCAAACCAGCATTGATGTGTTGACCGACGAGCAATTAGAACGCGCTTCTGCCGTTGATATGGCCGATGTTTATAAGCATGTCGCCAATGTTACTCAGTTATCAGAAGGCAGTAACCGCACCTCTTTTTCAATTCGTGGTATGAACGTTTTTGGTGAAGCAACGTCCTCATCGGGTTCAATGACCTCAAGTGTTTACGTTGATAGCGCATCGGTCGGTCAACTGGCCACTCGTTATGGTCTGCCTAGCATGTGGGATATTGCACAGGTTGAGTTTTTACGTGGTCCGCAATCAACAATTCAAGGCCGTAACTCAATGTTTGGCTCGGTGATTATTAACAGTAATGACCCAACCTATGATACGCAAGGTAAGGTACAGCTAAGTGTCGGCTCTGATCACAAACGCCGAATTTCTGTCGCCGTCAGTACCCCGATTATTGCAGATGAACTCGCTATCCGCATTGCCCTAGATCGCGATGAAGCGGATGGTTATATCACTAACATAACCCGTAATGAAGACGATTATGCCGGTTATGAGCGTGGTAATGCTCGAATTAAAGTATTGTATGAGCCAGCGGCAATTGAAGATCTGTCCTTGTTATTTAGCTGGAATAAAGCGAATAACCAATTTAAAGATTCGGCGATGGTGCCGCAAGAGCTACTCAAAAAATATCAGGCCGTCAGTGATTATGCCGCCGCCTTTGATATTGACGCCGACAGTGCCAGTTTAGCCGCTGATTACCAAATTAATGATCAGTGGTCGTTAACCGCGGTATCAGGGTTCAGTCGTGGTAAGTTTGACCGCCAAGACGATTATGATAGCTCGGCAATATCGGGCAATACGGTTGTTCAGCACGATAATGAACAAGCATTAAGCCAAGAAGTTAGGTTTTTCTACCAAAATGAAAATGTGTCGGCCATTGTCGGCGGTTTTTACGCCCAGGTCGATTTAGATACTAATTACGATATCTTAAGCATTGCACCCAAAGAATTATTTGCCAGCTCAATTATTGGCGGGGCGATGTATTATGGCAGCATGGATGAAGTACAAGCGACCGATTTTTATCAAAATACTTTCCCAAATAGTTTAAACATTGCTGCACATAACGAGTCGACTACTAGCATTGCCAATAGCGCTATTTTCGGTGAAGTAGATTGGCGCATTAACGATGAATGGGAACTGGTCGTTGGTGCTCGTTTAGATCATGAAAAACAAAGCCGTACTGTTTACTCAAAACTGTCATCACCAGATACTTTTACCCATCCATTAGTCGCAGGTCTTGTTAACGGTTTAACCTCGGAAGGTATGGTCGATACACCGCAAAAAACAACCTACAATGCCTTTTTACCTAAACTATCTGCTATCTATCATCTGGGCGAGCAGCAAAGTGTTAGTGCCAATATTCAACGCAGTTATCGCGCTGGCGGCATCTCGGTTAATCCACTCAATGGCGATGTAGTTACCTTTGATCCTGAATTCGCTTGGAACTATGAACTGGCCCACCGCGCCAGCTGGTTAGACGGTGATTTAACCAGTCGCACTAATATCTATCTTACCCAGTTAACTGACCAACAAGTTAACGTAGCGCTGGACAGTACCGGGCTTAATAACGCTAATATCAATGCGGGTAAGTCTAAGTTATATGGTGTTGAGTTAGCGTTAAACTACAACGTGTCTGAAACATTGGCCCTGTATAGTAATGTCGGTTATGCCCACACTGAATTTACCGAGTTTGCCGAATCGGTCACCATCAATGGCACCGAAAAAGCGATTACTGATTTAACTGGCTTCGAGTTTCGCAGGGCGCCAGCGGTTAATGGCATGATTGGCTTAGAATACGACTTTGCACCAGGTTGGTATTTAAATACTGACGTTAGCTTCCGTGGCGATGCATGGGCTGATAGCGAAAACACCAAAAAGCTAGCAAACTATACGTTGGTTAATGCCAAAGTAGGTTATCGCTCAGCGCATAACTGGCAGGTTGCACTGACGGTTAAAAACTTAACCGACAAGTTATATGTTAGTAATGTATTTAACCAAAACTCTGCAATAGCATCAATCCAAGATACTTATACTGTCGGCGCGCCGCGTTCGGTGTTATTGAATATGCAATATGATTTTTAACGTCTATTGAGCTTTAACTCGAGTCAATGAGCAAGAAAAAGGCAACTAGCTGAGTTGCCTTTTTTCTTAGACTTGGTTATGCCAGCCGAATTATTAAATGTAATTTGTATAGCTATACTCGGTAATAAAGCGTTAACTTAATTTCTTAGTTATTGATTTGATGATGATTAAAATCCTTTCAATCATTATAAAATCATTATAAAATCAAACAAAAATGATAATGGTTCGTATTAGCTATGATTCTGGCAGTTACCTTATTATGGCTCGGATGCTTAATTGTATTTCTTGCCAGTCCTCACCAAAAATTCATCAAAAAAAATCTATCCCAAATGATCTGTTGGGCTATTTTCACCGTACTAGTGCTGGTTAGTTGGTTCTTATACTGCAGTGTCTTCGATGGCGTTATTGCGGGGCTGATGGTCTTAAGTTTGGTGATGGTAATGTGGCCGACAATTGTCGTCGTGCATGGTCATTGCTCGCTAAAACTGCTGCCATTTACTTGCTGTGGTGCGGTGGCATTTTCTGTTATAGCGCAATTGGGAGTTGTTAATGTGGGCTAAAACTAGCGCAGCCATCATCGGTGGTTGTTTGGTATCAATTTCTATCATGCTCAATCTTAACTTCATGCTACCACTGGCGGTTGATAGCCGTTTGTTGATTGGCTTGTTAGCCGCCTTTCCGTTATGGGTTGCTACTATGGTGTTGAGTTATGCCAGTCGTAGTGGTTGGCAGGCTTGGCAGCGTTGTGGTGGTATTTTATTATTATCGGTAGGCGTTAATGTCTATTTTGTGTTGGGTTAATCATGAATAAGAAATTTCTAAAACGCCAGACCGATGCCCATAGTTGGTTAGGGCTAATTATTTCAGGTTTATTGTTTGTGGTGTTTTTTGCTGGGGCAATATCGCTATTTAGAACACAATTAACTCAGTGGAGCATGCAACCTCATTTTGAGTTAAGCCAAGGCCAGCGCTTGCCTTTGAGTCAGATTATGGCTATTGCGATTAAAGATCAGCCTTTTGAGCCGTCAGAGCACTTGACACTTAGGAGTCCTGAGCCTCATATGCCTTATTATTTGGCCTATGTTGATATCGAGCATCAGGCTGGCGAAGCCGATATGGTGGCTTTTTATATTGATCCGGTAACCGGGCAAAAGGTGGCAAAAATTGGTGACTTCTTTTTCGCCGATTTTATCTATAAGTTACACCTTGATTTAAACCTGCCTGGCGGAGAATATGTGGTTGGTTTGGTGACGTTAGGTTTTTTCTTTGCGTTAGTGTCAGGAATTTTGATCTATGTTCGTAAACTGCTGAGCAGCTTTTTTAAATACCGAACTGAGCAAGGATCACGCAGTAAGTTGCTCGATCTACATAATATGGTGGGGGTGATGAGCTTACCGCTGACCTTAATGTATGCGATAACAGGTTTAATTTTTAACTTGGTTATTATCTATCAAATTGCGTTTGCGGTGGTGTTATATCAGGGGGATCAGCAAGCCTTGTTAGACGATGCTGGTTATAAAGCGATTAGTCCAACCTGGCAAAGTGAGCCATGGCAGGCTCCGAGCATTGATGTATTGCACCAGCAAGTGAGTGAAAAATATGGCGCTGAACCTTGGGTGGCACGAATTCACAATTATGGCGACGCCAGTGCAGTGGTTCAGTTTATTGGCGCGACGCCACACAGCTTAACCGATAAATATGATATTGCTTACCGACTACAAGATAACCGTATTTTGTATGTAAAAGATCAGGCCAAGCCCAACACCTTAGTCACAGGGTTATATGTAATGTCGACTTTACATTTTGGTAACTATGGCGGTTTTGATTTACGCTTTATCTACTTTTTCTTAGCGCTAGGGGTGTGCGCCCTGATAGTGACCGGCAATTTGCTTTGGTTAGACAAACGTAGTCGTCAACGTGTTTACTCTGCGACTAACTTAACCGTGGCGACTAACCTTACTTTATGGAGTACGGGCGGTTTAGTCTTTGCCACTGCTGTGGCGTTAGTGAGCGAGCGAATATTGCCGATAACGTTAATTAATCGCGCTGATTACATGGTTGATAGCTTTATTGTCTCGTGGGTGCTCAGCGGCGGTTTGATCTTGATTGGCCAAAATAAAAAGCGCTGTCTCGCTTGGTTGTTACAAGGAGCTGCTGGTTTATTACTGGCTGTGGTCGCGATTGATTGGTTGATTTTTTACGATCAGTTGGTGCAGTTATGGCGCCAAGGCGTAACGACCGTTATCGCGATTGAAATTGGCTTGGTTGTGGTGGCGTTAATATTGCTTGTTAGCGGCAAACAATTACGACTTACTGGTGAAAAAGTCCCCGTACAGCACTCAACTGGCCTTGCACCGTCGGTAACCGTAAGTTAGTTAATCATGCGTGATGGTTTAATCAATTTAGTTAATTTTTCTTAAAATATCCATTAACAAACAACTTAGCTTCTTGATTTTACTTAATGGTTGCTTGATATTTGAGCGTAAAAATCGCTAATTATTACGGCCTTCAGGTATTAAATCAATATTAAATACCTTATAATTTCACTAATTGAATTTTACTTGAGATAGATCAAATTATGAGTGAACGTACAAAGGAAAATAAAAAGCTAGAACTAATGATGGCTCCGATCCTAGTATTTGTGGTTGCAATGTTAGGGATTCCTTTTGCTATTTCGTTGTTTAGAGATTCTTCTGCTGTGGCCTTTCTAATTCAAGCTGTGCCGTTTGTATTGATTGCAACAGCTGTTGGCACCATTATGTGGGCGAGCAAAGTAGATAAATAATTTGGGTTTAAACTCGCGAATGAGAAAGGGCTGCATAATGCAGCCCTTTTTTATTATCTGATGCTTATTAGCTAGTGGTTGTTGCCTGAGCGTTATTAGCTGATTTTTATCTGGTAGCGTTGTCGATCATTTCTGCCACACTGTTTTGCAATACTGCTGCTGTAGCCGCCTGAGCTGGCACGGCTTGCTCTGCCGTTAAATGTACCCGCGACCAGAAACGGCGGGGTTTGGTTGTAAAAGCAAAACCATCTTTATGACTAAAGAATGAGCCCCAAAGTCCGGTTAGTGCCATCGGAATGACCGGAACAGGATCTGTTGCTAATATTTTTTCGATGCCCGTTTTAAAAGGATTAAGCTCGCCAGTTCTGGTCAGTTTACCCTCTGGGAAAATACAGACTAATTCGCCATTTTTTAGCTCAGCACTAATTTGTTCAAATGCACGGGCAAAGGTTTCTGGATCTTTGGCTTGGGCGCAAATGGGAATAGATTTAGCCCATTTAAACACATATTTCATCAGCGGCATATTGGCGATATCTCGGTCCATCACAAAGCGGATAGGGCGACGACAAGCGCCAGCTATTAATAACGCATCAACGTAACTGACATGGTTACACACTAATACTGCCGCGCCTGTTTCTGGAATGTTTGCTAAGCCTCGATGCTTTACCCGATACATAGTATGACTGATTATCCAAATGATAAACCGTAATGCAAATTCGGTCACTTGATAATAGATATAGCCGGCGACCGCAATATTGACCAAGGCTAAAACCAGAAAGTATTGGGCAATACTCAATTCGAAGACACTGAGTAACACAATGGCGGTAATAGCACTGATAACCATAAATAAGGCGTTAAGCACGTTATTGGCCGCAATAATTTGCGCGCGACACTTGTCGTCACCCCGGGTTTGAATAATTGAATTTAGCGGCACCACATAAATACCGCTCGACAGCGCCAGCAGCAGTAAATCAGCCATTAAGCGATAGTTAGCACCATGACTTAAAAAAGCCCATGCCGTCATATTGTCAGTGACAACCAGTGACTGGCTGGCAAAGTATAAGTCGATACCAAAGACACTGATCCCAATTGAACCAAGGGGAATAATGCCCAGCTCAATCGTGCGCCCAGATAACCGTTCACATAATAATGAACCTAGGCCAACGCCAAATGAAAATACCGTTAACAGTAAAGTAACGAGTTGGGTATTGCCACCGAGATTTTGCTTCACAAAAGTCGGAAACTGGGTCAAGTAACCAGCGCCTAAAAACCAAAACCAACTAATGGCTAAAATTGACAAGTACAGCGAGCGTTGTTGTTTAATGCTAGTAACGGTTTTTTTAATGCTAGATATCGGGTTCCAGTTAATAACTAACGTCGGATCGTTTGCTGGCGCATGTGGTATCGAGCGGCTGGCCCAGTAACCTAACAAAGAAAAAGCAATCACTAAATTTGCAACAATTAACAGCGCATTGTCAAATTCAAACATCAGCCCTGCGACAATGGTGCCCGCTAAAATGGCAATAAAGGTGCCCATTTCAATTAAACCATTGCCACCGACTAACTCTGCGCGGTTCAAGTGCTGGGGCAATAATGAGAATTTTACTGGCCCAAAAAAAGCCGACTGAGTGCCCATTAAAAACAATATCGCTAATAATAAGTAGGTTTGTCCTAACATCAGTGCCGCTGCACCAGCGATCATAATGACTATTTCAGCCAGTTTTATCACCCGTATTAGCCGTGATTTCTCAAACTTATCAGCTAATTGACCGCCAATGGCTGAAAAAAGGAAAAACGGCAAAATAAACAAACCGGCGGCAATGTTCGTTAGCAGTGTCGATTGCTGTTGGCTTTGCAGCCCAATAAACGTGATAAACAGCAGCAGGGTGTTTTTAAATAAATTGTCGTTAAATGCACCTAACGCCTGGGTGACAAAATAGGGTAAAAATCGTCGCTGTTTAAACAGGGTAAATTGACTTTGATCAGACATATATTATTCCTTTGTCAGTTAATTTTTTAACGATGGGCCAAACGAGTTTGGCTGACCCAATTAGTCAGGTAATTGGTGACCAGCGAATCAATTAAATCTTCACTGGTAATGGTTACAGGAGTAAACAATTTATCTTCGATGCTCATAACGCAAATGCCGTGCACACTGGCCCAAAGGGTGCGACTGGCCACTGTTATTTCGATTGAACTCGCTTGTGGTGCCAGTTGCGCTAATAAGGGTTCTAGCAATTGGAACAGCTCGGTGATCTGTTGTTGATGCGATGCCGGCATCTGTTGATCAGGGTCTAAGCGGTGCTCAAACACTTGCTGCCATTGATAGGGAGTTTGCTGGGCATAGTGTAAATAGCATTTGGCGATCGCCACAATATGACTACTAGCCGTGGGCTGTTTAGTGTCTAGCGGGGCATTCGTTAACGCTGCGCTAAGTTGCTGCCCAATTTGGCTTAAGGTAAAACCGCTCACTTGCAGTAGTAAGTTGTTATAGCTATTAAATAGATTAATTAGTGTGCCTGGTGAATAGCCGATTGTTTTTGCCAGCGCCCGCAAACTTAACTGATTAATCGGTTGCTGGGCCATAAATTGGATCACTGCGTCAATCGTCAGTTGTTTAAGTTGCTCTGGACTATGATCTGTACGTCGTGCCATCGGTCATTCCTTATCAAATTCATCACTATACTGATTAATTAAACAGCGTTCAAAATACTATGACATAGTTCTGAACAATGTTCAAAATTATTTTAGGAATCTTTAGGTATTTTGAAAGGCGCATGCGAAAAATATCATGAAATAATGCTCAGCTACTGGAGGTCCCAGGCACTTGCCATTGTCAATAATAAGTGTCGGCCTATCATCACTTTTTTATTAAACACAATTGTATTTATATCAAGACTGATCGTGAGAGAGCAATATCCTGTGGCCAGTTCAAAATAGTCCAGCATTTGAGCTCACTAACGGCGGTATATTCGATCATTATTATCGGTAGTAAACCATCAATTAACAATGAATCAATTCTTATGATCTTAACTTGGATAAATTGGCCATATTGATCATTTATTCAAGATTTCTGGTCAAAATACTAAGGTATAAACCCTTTGTTTTCATTGGGCTACAACACTAAGTTCGCTGATAATCTGCGAACTTGGTCAAAAGTTGCTAATAAAAACCTCAATAATATCAAAGTTGGATGGTAGCTCTCGTTTTTTGAACTTTTCTAATGAAAAAGTCGTACAAAAGTCACAAATAAGCTGGATTAAAAGTTGGTTTAGGTGATGCTTGTCACACTTATGATGGCTGGGCGCACTAATTACATTACATCGGGGAACTTAATCGCTAGAATGCGCCGCATAAACGAGGTCCGAATTTTTCGGCTGACTTGTTTATCTAAATATAACAAAATATGAGAGTCCCCATGCGCAAATCCCTTATAGCTTTATCTGCTTTGGCAGCCACGGCAATGCCGACATTCGCTGCTGATTATTCAGATGGCGATATTCACAAAAATGATTACAAATGGATGCAGTTTAATCTGATGTATTCAATCAATGAAGCACCTCGCGATGCAGATGCGGATAGTAATGTTCATGATTTTCTTGAAATGGAATTTGGCGGTCGCTCAGGGATTTTTGACCTTTACGGTTATGTCGATATCTTTAATTTAGCAGACCGAGATAGCTCTGATAAATCAGATGCAACTGAAAAAGCAAAAAGCTACATGAAGTTTGCGCCAAGAATGTCTCTTGACGGTTTAACGGGTAAAGACTTATCAATTGGTGCAATCAAAGAAGTTTACGTTGCAACTTTGTTTAGCTGGGGCGGCGGTGCCAATGATAATGTAAATAATGCTTTTGTTGGTTTAGGCGCAGATGTAATGGTGCCTTGGTTTGGTAAAGTTGGCGTTAATACTTACGCACTTTACGACATCAACCAAAAAGATTGGAATGGTTACCAGGCATCAGTTAACTGGTTTAAGCCATTTTTCTTCTTTGAAAATGAGTCGTTTATCTCTTACCAGGGTTACATCGATTGGCAGTTTGGCATGAGAGAATCTATGGGGGCGGGCGTAAGCGATGGCGGCGCGATGTATAACGGTATTCATTGGCATTCAAACCAATACTCAGTGGGTTACGGTCTTAAGACTTACAAAAACATCTACGGTATCCAAGACTCTTCAGGTTTTGTATCTACTGGATTTAGCCACTACATTACAGCTGCTTACAAGTTCTAAATTGAACGCTTAAGTTAGTCTGATGTAAAAATAAAGCCCGCTAGTGATAGCGGGCTTTATTGTGTTTAGCACAAAAATAAAGTTAAATTGCCTTTAAAATCTGCTCAACACTTTCTTTGGCGTCGCCAAATAACATCTTGGTATTTTCTTTAAAGAACAGTGGGTTTTGAACCCCAGCATAACCTGTTGCCATGCCACGTTTAAACACGATAACATTTTTTGCATGCCACACTTCAAGAATAGGCATGCCAGCAATAGGGCTGCCGGGATCTTTAGCCGCCGGATTAACCGTGTCGTTCGCGCCAATCACCAATACCGTATCTGTTTCGCTAAAATCATCATTAATCTCATCCATTTCCATCACGATATCGTACGGAACTTTGGCTTCAGCTAATAACACATTCATGTGACCGGGTAAGCGACCTGCGACTGGGTGAATGCCAAAACGCACTTTGATGCCACGCTCACGCAATTTTTGGGTGATTTCATGAACTGGATATTGCGCTTGAGCAACCGCTAAGCCATACCCCGGCGTAATAATAACGCTGGTTGAGTCCAACAATAGCTCAGCTACTTCTTGTGCCGTGGTCGGGAAATGAACTCCTTGCTCTTCATCGCCAGTGCTTGCTACAACGTCATTACCAAAACCTCCGGCAATCACTGAAATAAATGAACGATTCATGGCGCGGCACATAATGTAACTTAAAATAGCACCAGACGAGCCGACTAACGCGCCCGTGACAATGAGTAAATCATTAGCCAACATAAATCCGGCTGCAGCGGCTGCCCAACCAGAATATGAGTTAAGCATTGAGACAACAACGGGCATATCAGCACCGCCAATCGATGCCACTAAGTGATAACCAAAGGCTAAGGCAATAATGGTCATAACTATCAGCGCCGCGGTCGAACCGTCTTGCTCCACAAAAGTCACCAGTAACCAAGCCGATACAACCAGTGCTGCTAAGTTCATTTTATGACGATGAGGTAACATCAGTGCACTTGAGCTAACTAAGCCACGTAACTTGGCAAACGCGACAATTGAACCAGTAAAGGTAACCGCGCCGATAAATACCCCCAAGAACACTTCTACCAGGTGAATATTTTTGATCGCACCAACCATTACCTCATGATCAATATAGCTGTTGTAACCGACCAATACTGCGGCTAAGCCAACGAAGCTATGTAAAATAGCAACCAGTTCTGGCATTTGGGTCATTTCGACTTTTTGTGCCAATTGCCAGCCAATACCGCCACCGACAATCATTGCAATAATAATAAAGACCACGCCCTCGACCGATGGGCTAAGTAAGGTTGCGATTAACGCAATGCTCATGCCTGCGATACCGGCATAACATCCTTGTTGCGCTGTTTGTTGTTTGGACAATCCTGCTAAGCTCATAATAAAGAGCAGCGCCGCAACAACATAAGCGGCAGAAACTAAACCTTGAGACATTATAAATTATCCTTATTTTTGAAACATTTTTAACATGCGCTTGGTTACTGCAAAACCACCCACGACATTAATTGTGGCGATTAACGTGGCAAAAAGCGCCAACATCGTGACCAAAATACTGTCACTAGATACCTGCACTAAAGCGCCAACAATAATAATGCCAGAAATAGCATTGGTAACACTCATTAGCGGCGTATGCAGCGAGTGGCTAACATTCCAAACCACGTAATAGCCAATCACACAGGTTAAAACAAACACCGTGAAATGGGACAAAAACTCTGCTGGGGCATAATTAGCAATGGCAGCAAAACCAGCCAAACCCGCCGTTAGCAAGCCATATTTGATCGTTTGTGACATTTCTTTTTTAGCCGGTAACTCGGCAAGTTCGGGCGTCGCGCTTTGTGTTGGCGCAGCACTGACCTGAATCGGTGGCGCTGGCCAAGTGACTTCACCGGCTTTTACCACTGTAATGCCGCGCACAACGACGTCGTCAAAATCGATAGTAATTTGGCCGTCCTTCTCAGGCGTTAGCAATTTAAGCAGATTGAGCAAGTTGGTGCTGTACAATTGTGACGATTGTGCAGGTAAACGGCCGGGTAAATCGGTGTAACCAATAACGGCGACATTATTGTTGGTCGTAAAAACTTCGCCAGACACACAATATTCACAATTACCGCCATTGGCCGCGGCAAGATCAACAATCACACTGCCTGGTTTCATCGAATCAACCATTTCTTTGGTGATAAGTTTAGGGGCAGGGCGACCGGGAATAAGTGCGGTGGTAATAATAATATCGACATCTTTTGCTTGCTCGGCAAACAGTGCCATTTCAGCGTCGATAAACTCTTTGCTCATTACCTTGGCATAACCATCACCTGAGCCAGACTCTTCATCAAATTCAAGTTCTAAAAACTCTGCGCCCATTGAATTAATTTGTTCTTTAACCTCGGGCCGGGTATCAAAGGCGCGAACAATCGCGCCGAGACTACCTGCTGCGCCAATGGCTGACAGACCAGCGACACCCGCACCAATCACCAGTACTTTGGCGGGTGGCACTTTGCCTGCCGCGGTAATTTGACCGGTAAAGAAGCGGCCAAATTGATGGGCAGCCTCTACGACTGCGCGGTAACCGCCGATATTGGCCATTGAACTTAATGCGTCAAGTGACTGTGAACGTGACATGCGGGGAACACTGTCCATTGCCATGACATTGATGTTGCGCTCGGCCAGTTTGGCTAATAATACTTCATTTTGGGCAGGCCAAATAAAACTGATTAGCGTGGTATCGGCTTTGAGCAATTCGACCTCATTAATCGAATTGTCACTGCCGTCGGTTGGAGCATTGACCTTTAAGATAATGTCACTGTCAAAGGCTTTATCTTGGCTAAAAACAATTGATGCACCAGCGTCGATGTACGCTTGGTCCGTAAAATTTGATTTTTCCCCCGCGTTGGTTTCTATCGCGACATCAAAACCAAGTTTGATTAATTGTGCCACTGTTTTTGGTGTGGCGGCGACCCGTGTTTCACCACTTAGGGTCTCTAATGGTACTCCAACTAACATAATTATCCCTCGTAACATTCAAACAGGTGTATTAAACGTATTAATAATAATCAAACTGAATCTTATATTGATAATTTTTTATACAAATGTCGAGTATTTATTTAGCTGATTCTGATGCGTTTATTAATAAAAAAGTATAAAGAATTGAGGTAATTGATCGTAATAGGTCGTGGGTTGGCATTAAAACTTAGGTGATTCGTTTGGTGGCTAGGCGTAATTAATCTGAGGGAGTAAAGGACTGAAAGGGGCAATAAAATAACGGCGCTTAAATAAATCAGCGCCGTTATTGTTCATTAAAAATGTGTTGTTAGAACGAAGCAGCAAAAACCGCGCCGATTGCTAACGGGCAAACTACTTTAGTGTACCAAGGCCAAATTTTCCAAAATAGCGAATGCTCTACCTGTTCATTACCTTGTTTTAGTTCGGCTAAAATAGAAGAACGATGCCAAATCCAACCAACAAAAATACAGCATAACATGCCAATAATTGGTTGGCCGTACTTGGTGGTAATCGCAATAACTAAACCAAATAATTCACCAAAATTAAAGATGATCACTAAGCTGATAACAAAAATTGCAGTGCCCGTTAACACAGTAGCTAGTTTACGTTCCATGCCAAAACGCTCAACACAGTATGAAACCGGTGCTTCAAGCATCGAAATTGATGAAGTTAGCGCAGCAATCGACATTAAGCAAAAGAATGCAAAAGCCACTAAGTAGCCAACCGCACCCATGCTGTTAAACAGGCTTGGCAACACGGTAAATACTAAAGTATCACCAGAAAGCAATGAACCATCGGCGGCAAATATCTCAACGCCTTGCGCTTGAGCGACATACATCGCTGGAATAATTAATAAACCGGCTAAAAATGCAATAAACACATCGATTAAGGTAACGTAGGCACCTAAAGAGACAATGTTTTCATTACGGCTGACATAAGAGCCATAAATAATGATTACGCCAGTACCTAGCGATAGCGAGAAGAACGCTTGGCCTAAAGCGCTAACGATAAGCTCAGTATCAAATAATTGTGAAAAGTCAGGAATTAAATAGGCTTTAACTCCCTGCATTGCGCCTTCCAAGGTCATAACATAAGCCGTTAATGATACGAGCAATACCACCAACGCCGGCATTAAGCGTTTAGACCACTTTTCGATACCATCGGCCACGCCTTGGCGAATAATTAAAATGGTTAAACCACTAAAAATTGCGGTAAAGATAATGTTACGAGGCACTGCGTGGCTGGTTAGCCAGGTCGCGACCGATGTTGCGCCTACGGCTGAGGCAACTGGCTCAGCCGTATAAGCTATCATCCAACCGGCAACGATAGAATAGAAACTCATGAGCAGACCCGCACACAAGATGCCGGAAAAACCAACCACAAAAGCGAATTTAGCTTGGGCAGGAGTATTTGACATTTTTGTTAATGATGTAACGGCATTAGCTTGACCATAACGGCCAATTAATAATTCAGCCATAAAAGCGGGATAAGCTAAGCAAAACGCTAATACTAAATACATTAGAACAAAGGCGGCGCCGCCATTTTGTGCTGCTTGGGTTGGAAACCCCCAAATATTGCCTAAACCGACCGCTGAACCGGCCGCCGCTAAAATAAAACCTAAGCGGGAATTGAACATACCTCTAGTGGAACTCATTGTGATTTCTTTTCCTGTTGGTGATAATTTAACCCAAGGTTTATTCAAAATTACTAGTTATAGATAATATTTAACTTTTTCGTTAAATATTTAACAAAAGCATAACAAAGTTGCATTGGGTCATTCAAATTTATAGATAGAGTTTATCAAACAAATATATTCGTTTGCAGTAAGAAAATTACCCTTAGCGACTGATCGTTTTATTTTTGCGCACCGAAATAGGGTAGAGCAGGAAAGAGGGGCTAGATAGGTGTTTTTAAGCTGGATTTATTAAGATATTGGCGCTAAGTAACAACGATGAGTACTTAGCGCCAATAGGGGATTAATCTTTTAGTAAAATATTTAACATTCTGCGCAATGGTTCAGCGGCGCCCCATAGTAACTGATCGCCAACGGTAAAGGCACTGATGTATTCCGGCCCCATGCTCAGTTTACGAATTCGACCAACTGGCACACTTAAGGTACCAGTGACTTTAGCAGGTGTTAGTTCTTGTTCGCTGACGCCGCGCTCATTGGCAATCACTTTAACCCAAGGGTTATGCTTGGCCAAAATAGCTTCAATTTCTGAAACTGGCAAGTCTTGCTTTAGCTTGATTGTAATAGCCTGACTGTGACAACGCATTGAGCCAATGCGAACACATAAACCGTCAATTGGCACTGGCGCGCTTTGAGTACCGAGAATTTTGTTGGCTTCGGCTTGCGCTTTCCACTCTTCGCGAGTTTGGCCCGATGGTAATGGTGAGTCAATCCACGGAATAAGGCTGCCCGCTAGCGGTACCCCAAATTGATCAACCGACACTTCACCACTGCGCATAAACTCAGAAACCTTACGGTCAATGTCTAAAATAGCTGAAGATGGCGATGCTAGTTCATCGCTGACTACGTCGCGGATTTCACCCATTTGGTTTAGCAATTCACGCATATGTCGTGCGCCGCCGCCAGACGCTGCTTGATAAGTCATTGGGCTAGCCCATTCAACTAAATCGTTGGCGAATAAACCACCAAGTGCCATTAACATTAATGATACGGTACAGTTACCGCCAACATAGGTTTTTACGCCATCTTTAATGCCTTGTTCAATCACATCTGAGTTAACCGGATCTAGGACAATGATACTGTCATCGGCCATGCGCAATGAAGATGCTGCATCGATCCAATAACCTTGCCAGCCACTATCGCGTAATTTGTCATAGACAGCCTTGGTATAATCGCCACCTTGACAACTAATAATAATGTCTTGTTTTGCTAAAGCTGCAATGTCGTGGGCATCTTGTAGGGTCGTGACTGGTTTTCCAATATCTGGACCTGCTTGCCCCGTTTGCGAGGTACTAAAAAAAACCGGTTCAATATTGTTAAAATCATTTTCTTGTTGCATTCGTTGCATTAATACTGAGCCGACCATGCCGCGCCAACCAACCAGACCTACTTTTTTCATTACGCTTGTACTTCCTAAAGATGACTAATATAACCTGTGAGATTACCTGATTTATTTAGTGATCGTTAGTTTTATTTGACGCGAGTTAGACTAAAGCCTTAGGTGTTAAAGCTGTTAGAACATCCTATAAGAGCTATCAAGCTAAGATCCGCATTTAGCGGTAAAAATGATCCCCTATTTTATGATAATCGCGATGACTATATTTGCTGAATTAGTGTCGATTTTCCGTATTAATCCGAGTTAAGTCTTAGTGCATATCGGTAGGAAGCTTTCACAAAGCCGACATTTTTGTAATATTTTTGGGTTTGTTCTCGCTTTAAAGACGTTGTTACTTCAAGTTCGTGACAAGCGTTGTCACGGGCGTACTTTGTGGCAAACTCGATACATTGAGTACCAATGCCTTGGCCGCGAGCACTTTGGTCAATAACGAGGGCTGTTATCCGACAGGTTTTGTGTAAACTTGGCAGATAATCAAAGATTATCAGTGACATTGTGCCAACTATTTGATTATTTATCCGACAGGTTAAAATAAGATCGTTACGCGCAGGGGATGTGAGCGATTGTGTTAACTTATCCAGCGCCACGTTATAACCAAGTTGATATAATAGTTTTTTTATCGCAGGGGCATCAGATGCTTTTGCTGGGTTTATTTCAACGTCTGGCATGTCGCTACTATCCTAAGAGTATCCAAATACTATCCAAATACTATCCAAATACTATCCTAATACCATCCGCTAACTATCCGTTTAGTCTTCAGGCAATGATTCAAATTGATTTTTTTTGTCTTGATACCATTGCACCATCGCTGCTGGGTGTTTCATTAATAGCTCCATTTTAACCATTTCATCAAGATGAGCCTGATCCTGCTTTTGGAACATCTCTTTACCATGTTGCTTACTTTGCTGTGCTATTTCGTCAAAAGAGTTGGCATGAAACGCTTTGTTACACGCGCCACCTAGCTGCTGACAGGTCATTGTTTTCATATTGTCCTCCTATTTTTCGAACCCAGCTTTAGTCATCATAGTCGCACATCTAATTTTTGCTGAAATATACTCGGTTTAATAATCGGCAGAAACGTTGATTGCTTAATATTTTACTTAGCAGCGATTATTGCGAGAAGTGATTATAGGTGTACCGTATGTTTGGTTAACACTTGCAGTGGAATAATCAGGGCAGGGCTATCGTTGCTGCAATATGTCGTAGATTCTTACTCGAGGGGACTTATTATTTATGGTCTCGGTCTTTTTAATCTTTATTTATTCTGCATCAATTAGTATTCAAGTAACGGCTATATAATCAAACTTTCAAACCGCTATAATAGGCCTTTTAAGGCTAAATAGCGGTATTAAGTGAAAATTGCGAGTAAAGTAGAATAACTTATCTAATATGAGGAAAAAAATAAATATATTTTATTCAACTGATTATTTTATAGTGAATTATATTTAAGTCGTTGTTAGTATGACAAGGCAGTTAGTTATTGAAGCGTAAAGAAGGGAATCTTATGCGGATTAAAGTAGGTAATAACAAATATCAAACATCAATACGATTGACCGTCCTAGGCGCGTTTATATTTGCAAATGTTCTGATTGCTTGTGTCGCGATCGGGCTCCAATATTATTTTAGTAAAGGCATTGCGACCGAATCAGCTTACACGTCATTCGATGCTACAGCCTCTCAGACAGCAAGTTATCTCGAGCAAATCGATCAGCAAGCAACTTCTTCAACAAAAACCTTAGCAAGTTACCCTAATATTGTCGACGGTGATTCAGTTGGCGCGCAAACACAATTGCTATTTGCCCAAACGATGCAAAACTCCCCTAGTTTTTATTCCGCTTTTATTGGTTTTGAAAATGGCGATCTCTATCAATTAATTAATCTAGAGACCAGTTTGGAAGTTCGGCGGACTTTAAACGCAGAGTCCGGTGATCGTTGGTGTGTGGCAACGATATCTGTTGAGTCGGGGCAGCGAATTAGAAGAGTTTATTACTACGATAACGACTTTGTTTTGCGCAAGTCGACAGCAGAAGCTAGCACTTATTTGGCTACTTCACGTTCTTGGTACCTTGACGCTAAAGTCGATGAAATACATAAAACCTTACCTTATATGTTCAAGAGTATAAAAGCTCCCGGCCAAACATATTCTAAAATCATTCCCGGTACTAATCACGTGCTGGCCGTTGATATTGCATTATCATCACTTTCATTACGTTTGCAGCAACGAAAAATTGATGGTGAGGGAGAAATATACCTTTATCAGAAATCAGGTGAAATCATTGCGAGCAATCAATCGACTCCGTTTGGAGAAATTCTTAAACAGATTAAACCTTTAACCTTAACAGAACAACAACAGGCGTTAGTAGCCTCACTAAAGACAGTCAGAACCGCTAATTTTAACGATTGGTTACCGATTGATTTTATGGCCTCAGGCGAACCTCAGGGGTATAGCATTGATGTGTTAGCGATAATCGCGGCAAAAACGGGCTTGTCTTTTGATTATGTTAATGGCAAATCTTGGCCCCAGTTACTCGAACTTTATCGCAACGATAAAATAGATCTATTACCCTCCGTTTCTGGCAGTGCCGCTAAACTAGGTCTTGGCAATCTATCGGGCTCTTTTATCAATTTACCCTTTGCAGTCATTACTTCACATGGACAACCCGAAATTTCAAAGGTTGGGCAACTCGATGGTAAACGGCTGGGCATTAGTGCCGGTAACGTGATTCTCGGCTCAATTGCTCAACATTATCCTAAGATCCAATTGATAGAATATCCATTATTAAAAGATGTTTTTAACGCGGTTCAAACCGGGAAAGTCGATGCGGGCATTGACAGTAAAGTAGTCTTAAGTCATGCCGCTAAACAGTTATTTATTGACGATATAAAGTTTCACCCGAGTCTAGATTTTTCGCCGGTTAACATAGCGGGTTCTTTGCATATGGCGAGTAAAAATAGACCATTAGTAGAGCTTATCAATCAGGCAATTGAATCGATTAAGCCGCAATTTAAAGCAAAACTAATTCAAAAATGGGGCGTAACATCTAACAAACGGATTATCAATAAATCACAAGGCGTTGTACCTTATAAGTTGTTAATAGATTTAGTTAATTTACCCGAAAACTTCAATAAAATATCCCACCATGAAATCGCGGGTATACCACATTTTGTCTATGTGAAAGAATTAGCGAACGGGGAAATGTTTACCGTTGTTGTCCCTACTTCTCGAGTGTTAGGGGAAAGTTTGACCCAAATTCAATGGTCAATGACTATCACTGGAGTTTGTTTATTGGTGATGTTACTGCTTTCTTGGATGTTTGTTTCACCGATTGTTAACCCGATCCGCAAGTTATCGCTGCAAAACAAATTGATTAAACAAAGGCATTATGACCAAGTAACACCCATCGAAAGCAATATTATTGAGCTAGAAGAGCTGTCGCAGTCGATGATTGAAATGAGTAACTCGATTCAGCAACACGAAAAAGAACAAGCCGAGCTGCTCGAGTCATTTATTAAAATTATTAGTCAGGCGATTGATGATAAATCTCATTACACCGCTGGTCATTGTGCCCGTGTGCCCGAAATAGCCATGGCATTAGCGAAAGAAGCATCCAATAGTAAGCATGGACCATTTGAGAAATTTTCGTTTAAAAATGAGAGTGAGCTTCGCGAGTTTAACATTGCCAGTTGGTTACATGACTGCGGCAAGATAACCACACCGGTACACATTGTCGATAAAGGCACCAAATTAGAAGTAATTTACAACCGGATCCACGAAATACGGATGCGGTTTGAAGTATTGTGGCGCGATGCTGAAATAGACTACCTGAATAAAAAAATAGCCTCGCCTGATAATGAACCTAACTACGCGACTGAACTGGATGAGGCACGGCAAAAACTGCAACAAGATTTCGCGTTTATTGCCCAAGCTAATATTGGTGGTGAATTTATGGACCGTAAACATATTGAACAACTAAATGTATTGGCCAAGACAACTTGGCAACGCAATTTTGATGATGGTTTGGGCTTATCACCAGTTGAAGATACGGCGCGAAGAGCACAAAAAATTGAGTTACCTGCGACTGAGTCTTTATTGGCCGACAAACCTGAACATATTACACCGCGCGAGGGTTCAATGACATTTGACCCCAAATTTGGGATCAAAATGGATATACCACCCAATGAGAGTAATCATGGCGAATTATACAATCTATCGATAGGACGTGGCACGTTGACCGCTGAAGATCGCTATATTATCAATGAACACACTATTAGCACGATTAAAATGCTAGAGGCACTGCCATTACCACCTGAGCTGTCAAATGTACCACGTTATGCATCTACTCATCATGAGACATTAATTGGTACTGGTTATCCGCGCAAGTTGAACGCCAAAGATCTTTCGATCCCAGAAAGAGTCATGGTGGTAGCCGATATATTCGAAGCGCTGACAGCGGCAGACCGTCCCTACAAAAAAGCAAAACCTGTTAGTGTCGCAGTCGATATACTTCATAAAATGGCGCTCGATCAGCATCTTGATATCGATGTGTTTGAATTATTACTGACCAGCGGAATTTATCTTAGCTATGCCAATAAGTATATGGACGAAGCCCAAGTAGACACCGTAGATATTACCAAGTATATCCGCTGCCGTCGCGACGAGGGCCCAGTCAAAGATCGAGGAACGGTAAAAAAATCGCGGGTTACCGAAAGTGAAACTAGCTAATGTTGGTGTTTTTCGTGTGCTAACCATCGCAAGGTTGCTAATTAGGCTAGGTCTTTAGGCTTAGGTCTTTAGGCTAGGTCTTTAGGCTTAGGTCTTTAGGTCGGAGGCTTTAGGTAAGGGCCTAGGGCGCTTGTACGCTCGCTGTCTTTTAATTTAACCGCAAAGATTTGTTCGATATTAATCTCGTTTATCCAATAATTATCTATAATAAAAATCATTGGATAAATGAGTTTAAAAATTATGAACAAAACTAATAAACTATTTACTTATCTTTTTTCGGCGTTATTTATCGAAAGCTTATTTTTAGGCTTCTATTTTGATTCATTTTTATCAGCTTTTGTCATCGGCTTACCCGCATTACTTATCCCACTATATTTTTATCGAGTAGCGCCAACGGCGACGCTGACCAAGCACATATCAGCATTTTCAGCCATGCTATTTTCAGCGCTGCATATTCACCAAGCAAACGGCATGGTTGAGATGCACTTTGAAATTTTCATCTTGATGGCTTGTTTAATTATTTACCAAGACTGGAAAGTATTTATTACCGCAATTGTGGTGGTTGCTGTACACCATGTCTCATTTTATTTCTTGCAAGTTAATGGCGTTGGCGTTTTTATTTTTGAACCGGATCGACTCGCATTTTCAATGGTAATAATTCATGCAGTTTATGCTATTGCAGAATCACTAATCGCTGGCTTTATGGCCAAAACAATGGCGGATGAATCCAAGGCCGGTGATGAGTTATCACGGGTAGCTAAAGAATTGGCGTCGGACGCTAATGCCATTGATTTAAGTATTAAAACCACCGCAAATGATAACAGTACCTTACTGTCATTTAACGAGCTGTTAGATCTTTTATATCACGTTATTTATCGTGTCAAAGAGCAAGTTGTGGAACTTAACATCAATTCCAATAACCTGATGGCCACAAAAGTTGAGTTGGAACAGTCATCGTTTCAACGTCAAGAAAAAACAGCAGAAATAGCGACCGCGGCAGAGCAAATGACAGTAACCGTTGCATCTATCGCACAAGAAACGAATCAATTAAGCGAAAAAATGCAAGAGGCCAATACCCACACTCAAGCGACCAATGATTATATAGTGACAATAAACGAACAAAATAATAATCTGACCTTGGCACTGGAAAATACCAGCGCTCATGTGACAGAACTTGCTAACTCAACCGATGCAATTTCAAATGTATTAACCGAAATTACGAGCATTGCAGACCAAACAAATTTATTAGCGTTAAATGCAGCGATTGAAGCCGCCAGAGCCGGAGAACAAGGCAGGGGCTTCGCTGTGGTTGCCGACGAAGTGCGGGCATTAGCAAACAGAACGAAAGAAAGCACTGACAAAATCGGTGGCACATTATCACTTTTACAAAATTATTCTAAATTAACAACCGATTCAATGACCAATAGCATTGAAACTGTTCAGTCAGTTATTGAAAGTGCTGATATGGCGAAGAAAAAAATAGCTCAGGCATCAAGCTTAGTTGAACAAGCGAGTGCTGTATCAATTAATGTCGCTGCTGCTATTGAACAACAAGCGATGACCACTGAAACCATCGCAGCTAACGCTGAGATCCTAAGGGGGACGGCTGAGGGGGATATCGACAAAGTAGCAACCTTAGCTTTAGAAACAACCCGAGTAAGCGACACTGCAAGTGAAATGGAGAATAATATTTCGCGTTTTAAGTTTTAATTTCATCAATCCCAGCGACTAAATTCAAGCCCAGTGTATTGGACTAATACATTGGGCTTTGTTGTACTAAAGTGCTGCCATTTCAACAGCAAGTCGCTGTCAATATATCACTACTTGGGCGGACTTTCAGATGCCAATGGCATCAGAATTCAGTCTTCAATCGAGGGTTGAACAGTATCTTAGCAATAGCGTTTAGATTGCCCTAATATCCGGCACCCATGCAGAAACATGCTGGTCAAGCTTGCTTTATCCAGCGTCAATCATTTTACATGAATAGTGAAACTAGCGGCGTGTTAGATAGACCTAACCAATACACAGGGCTATTTTCTTCTCGCTTTCCCGAATATAAAGCAGTTTATACAGATGTGGCACAGTCAAAACAAGAAAGTTATGTGGTTGCTACCAGTAGCGTAGTAAAACCCGCTGATGACATTATGTATCTGCAACGGGTGAGCAGCGGGTAATATAATTTCATTGCAAGCTTACTCGAATCGAGCTTTAATCCCAGCGATAGCCGCTTCGCCATCTGGCGGTAATAATAACAACCAGTTGCCATCATACAGCTTTAACCTTTGCACAATATCCTTGCTAGCAGATCGACCCTTAATATTCATAGTGAGTGTATAACTGACATACGCAAGGTCATTTTTGTGCGCAACATTAACAATTTCAAACTGTGAAGACTTCATTAAGGTAAGGATTTTTGGCTGAGCTTTAGCAATGACATCATTAAGTCGCTTGTATGCAGCCTTATCGGTCAGCATGTTATATTGAGATAAGTTTTTAACCGAAAAAAGCGGCAGTAATTCTCGCTTCGCCAGTTCTTTTTTATTACCCATTAAAGCGTTTGTGATGGTAGTTCTGAATTTTTTAAGCGCCTGCGGATGCATTAAGTTGGACATGCTAACAGTATCGTATACCTTTACTGACTCATAATACTTACCAATAGCAATCTCAACATCAGACATTTCAGTTGCGTGAGCTGACAGGATGAAGAATAGCCCTGCAATTAAGATAGAAATATTTTTCATTGTTACTCCTCTTTACGTTTATTGAAAAATCACCTTGTGGCGATCCAATTTTGTTGACCTTGGTAGGCGAGAATAATCAAAGCAAATTCGCTTAAGATATCTACAAGTCTAGTTTTTGAAACAACAAAAATACAGTAACGGCAGGAAATTTATCGACTGCGAGGTGTATGTTGGTTATGGAGTTGGTGTGTTGGTGTATTTAGGATAATACTAATGTGTTCTTTAAGTTGTAACTCCGAGCCGCTAATTTGACAAAACTAAGGTTAACGCTCGTAGCGCCAACCTTATCGCGTCGTTACAAAGTAAAAGCAAACAATCAAAGCAAACAATCAAAGCAGAAAATAAAACCAGATTTTATCGCTGTGTGGTGCTCAGAAATTATTTTATAATTGAAATGTCAGCATGTTCTACAACCGTTTTTGCATCTGCTCGCTCAATTATTTTTACTAATGTGGTTTGAATCGTTTCATCTTTACGGGCATCACCTTTGCTGAAAAAACGCTCTTCTTGGGCTTGTGCTCCTTCTTCTATGATGAAACCAACAACGACTTCTGATGCACAGCTCTCTGATTGACCCAAATAGGTGATGGTAATTTGAGGGTAACCTTGAAATCCATTTTTTACTCTCTTTGCTATGCGTTTTGTCGACTTATCTAAATTCATAATAGGTACCTAGAAGAAATATCATGCCGTTATCAACGGCTAAGGAATAATTGGTTAAAGTGTATGGCGAAACGGCCCAGATTAAGCCCGAATAGCAAGACCGCGCTAGCTTATTATAAATGGCACATTAATGATAATTTAATTGATCTTATGTGATGTCACTCATCACAACTGGCAGAGCTAATGCAATTTAAATACAGTATTGATATTGACCGAGTCTAACCAGACAAAAACATTTTTTTCATTGTTAAACCGCTCTTTTTTCTACTTGATATTGAGAGTCTGTTTAACTACCAGTGATATAAATGACAAATATGCTAAAAAACAGTTGGCTTTTACTGGCACCTCGCTAATATTAGCGACCTAATTTTTACCGCATGCAAGACGTTCGCTTTATTGGAGTATTCGAAAATGAATAGTATTGACCTATTTGTAACAAACTGGGGCAGTAAAAACGCCATGGTCCCAATAGATAGTAATGATATTTCAGCGCTAGAATCCAAATTGAAGGTTTTTTTACCCGATTCATATAAGTATTTAATATCTAGCTATGGTTTGGTCCATAGCCCAAATGTTTTGACTAAAATCTGTGACTTGGGCGTTGATATTTCTGAAGTTCAAGATTTTTTGAGTTTAGACGATATATTTTCACTATCACAGTTGTATGAAATGACAGGCATGCCAAAAGGGCATATTTTGTTTGCGTCTGACTGTAAAGGTAATATGTTTTGTTTCAAGCTTACTGATTGTGAAAGCAAGCAAATAGATGCGCCGGTATGGTTTTTTAACCAAAACCTTTGCACTATAACAAAAGTGTCTAACTCTTTTAGTGAATGGCTTGAGCAGTTCAATCAACTGTAATGCTTAAAATTTATAGAGCAAGGCCGTAATAAAGTAAGTGCTGTTTTGATACCGCAGCCGAAGAAATGTTAACGATTCGGAGTTAAATAACTAAAATTTAGAAATTTGTGATTTTTTTGTCACTACATTGTGTGGTTGTGTAATACAATGTAACGAATAATACTTAAAAATTTTTTATATGCTTAAACATTTTTATATTGAAGAAGAACATCGACTTCCCAGTTTTATTGTGATCGGTGTAGTAATAATTTGTATATTACCTTTTATTTTTCAGCTATTTGGTGGTGATTTTGGTAACGCCACTCACGTACATGACATACCTCATCACCCTATAACTTCCCCGATGACAACTGATGATATGTTTTATCATTTATCAGGGGGGTTTACGCATGCATTACTCGAATGGACAGCATTTAGTGCCGCTATTTTTGTCGTACTATTGGCTTTTTGCCATTATTCCATCACTAATGATATAACAACCCCAGTGATCGGGGTTGCGCTGTTTTGTGCCGGCGCGATGGACGCATTTCACACGTTGGCCGCCACTAGACTAATCAGCGCTGTTGCAGAAAATAAAGATTTAATTCCATTTACCTGGGCGCTGTCTCGGGTTTTTAACGCGGTTATTATGATTGCTGGCGTTGGGTTATTCCTATCGGGTCGAAAAACAAATCAAAAGAACGGATTTAAATTTATAATTATTACCAGTTTGGTCTTTGCATTGATGGGTTATTTACTCATTCATTTTGCCGCGACTAGCTCGAACTTACCGCAAACTCAATTTCCAGATTCAATCATTCGCCGTCCATATGACATTGTACCGTTGATTCTGTTTCTCTTTGCTGGCTTAGTTATTTATCCGTTGTTTGCTAAACGCCACCCTAGTATCTTTGCCACCGCATTATTGCTAAGTGCGTTACCCGAAGTTGCGGTGGAATTACACATGGCTTTTGGCTCGCAACGTCTGTTTGATAGTGACTTTAATATTGCTCACTTTTTAAAAATTATTGCTTATGTAATCCCTTTAGTCGGGTTGGTGTTAGATTATATACAGACCTATAAAACTCAAATAAAGCATCATGAACAATTAAAGCTTGCTCATGACACTCTAAACGCTAAAGCTTTTGAATTAGACAGAACCAATACAAAATTGACGCAATCGAATGCTGAATTAGAAAAGTTTGCTTATATCGCTTCGCATGACTTGCAAGAGCCGCTTCGTAAGATTCAAGCGTTTGGAGACAGGTTACATAAACGAGTTTCAGTGATCGATGATGAAAAAGCGATTGATTATATTGCGCGAATGCAAAGCTCTTCAACTAGAATGCGCAGTTTAATTGATGACTTATTGAAGTTCTCTCGGGTTGGCAGTGATGAATATATCTTGAAAAATACTGATCTTAACAAAGTGTTAAAGAATGTCATTGGCGATTTACAGGTCAGTATTAATGAAACGTCTGCTCAAATTCATATGGATCAATTACCGATTATTGCAGGTGAAAGTAATAAGCTTTATCAGCTCTTTTTGAACTTATTAACCAATGGGCTTAAATTTTCGAAAGATGGCCAAGCACCAATTATTAACATCAAGTGTCAGCAAGTAGTAAAGGATAAGATTAAATATTGGAAAATTGAAGTACAAGACAATGGTATTGGTTTCGAACAAGAGTATGCCGAGAAAATATTTGAAGTATTTCAGCGGTTACATGGTCGTAGCCAATATCAAGGCACAGGCATAGGCTTGGCTATCTGTAAAAAAATAGTAGAAATGCACAATGGCATAATATCCGTTGAGTCAGAGCTCGATAACGGTGCATGTTTCATTCTATTATTTGAAGCGTAAGTATAAGAAAAACAAAAGATTTGAGGAAAAGTAATGAGTGAAGGTTTAACCCAGATAAGAATACACATGTGTGACGACGATCCTGATGATCAATTGCTGGTTAGTGATGCATTAGAAGAAGCTCGATTGCGAAATCCAATTGATTTTACGAACAATGGTAAAGAGCTGTTACAGTATTTAAACCGGGAAGGTAAATTTAGTCATTTAGTTGACCAGCCGCTACCTGGATTAATTTTGCTGGATTTGAATATGCCGGTAATGGATGGCCGTGAAGTGTTAAGTAAAATAAAACAACATAAAGAGTTCCGTTCAATTCCAATCATTGTGTTAACCACTTCAAAAGCAGAAGCTGACATTGCGCGGACTTATGATATGGGCGTTAATTCTTTTATCATGAAACCTGTGTCTTTTGATCGCTTAGTCGAAATGATCAGCTCTGTCACTGATTATTGGTTTAATTTAGTGTCTTTACCTCGAGTAAAGTAAATTTCATTATCGATAAAAATAAAAATAAAAAATAAAATGAATAAATATTCTAAATTTAAAGTTCTGATTGTTGAAGACGATGAAGATGATTACGTCTTATTGCAGGAATTGTTAACAGAAGCCGTCGGTGAGATTGGTGCTATTTATTGGGCAGAAGATTTTAAGTCTGCTCAAAAAAAGATAGCCAATGATAATTTTGATTTTTATTTCTTGGATAACCGATTAGGGGCCGAATTAGGTTTAGAATTGATTTGTGAGATAAAAGACAAATACGAGACTGCTCCTCCGATTATTATGTTGTCTGGCGTTGATGATTATCAAACCGATCTCGACGCAATGGAGAGAGGCGCTGATGATTATTTGATCAAAAGTGAGTTAACCCCTCATCTCTTAGAAAGGACATTACGCTACTCATTAAAGAGTAAAGATTTAGAAGCGAAACTTGCAAAGCTAGCTCATTTTGATGGCTTGACCGGTTTGTATAATCGTAGCCTTTTTAATGAGCTACTGATTAAATCGATTCAAGAAAGTGAACGTTCAGGACAAAAATTTGCGTTAGTTACTTTAGATTTAGATAATTTTAAATTCATTAATGATAACTATGGCCATCCAGCTGGCGATCAGCTCCTGACCAAGATTGCACGGCGGTTAAAGCACAGTATCCGCAGTTCAGATGTCGTGGCAAGATTGGGTGGCGATGAATTTTCATTATTATTAAAAGATGTCCATGCTGACACAGACTTTGTTATGTTAGTCGAAAAAATCATGGATGTTTTTAAAACTCCGATTCAAGTTGACAGCAAAGCAGTGTCAGTCACAACCAGTGTTGGTATTTCAATTTATCCTACCGATACCCAAAATGCTAATGAGTTAATTGATCATAGTGATAGGGCGATGTATCAAGCAAAAGCCCATGGTCGCAATAATTATAGTTTTTATAATCAACAGCTGCACCAAGAAGCAATCCGTAAGCACCAATTAGGGTTAGAGTTGCACAGTGCTATCGATAACGATCATTTACTCATGCATTATCAGCCTATTGTTGCTTTAAGTAATGGCGAAATCGTCTCTTATGAAGCGCTACTTAGGTGGCCGGATAGTCATAATGGCTTCCGCAATACTGAAGATTTTATTGAAGTAGCGGAAGAAAGCAGTTTAATTCTAAAAATAGGATCTTGGGTTTTAAAACAAGTATGCTGGCAGCTGAATACTTGGGCGGAGCAAGGAATTAACAACCGCAATATTTCTATTAATGTCTCGGCTAATCAATTTAATTCAGACGACTTTACTCAATTGGTGATGCAATATGTACAAAATGTCCCAGACTTGGCTCAGAAACTAACCTTTGAATTAACGGAACGAAAGCCGTTAGTTATTTCGCCTGACACAATAAATAGATTAGTTGTATTGGCTGACCAAGGTTTTAAGTTTTCAGTCGATGATTTTGGTATTGGTCATTCTTCTATTTCTTATTTGCGTGCATTCCCAATGAACTCAATAAAAATAGATAAGTCGATTATTCAAAATATATTAGTATCGAGTGAAGACTTGGCACTTTGCACCGCCATTGTTGCTCTTGGTAAGGCTTTGAATTTAGATGTTATAGCGGAAGGCGTCGAAACCAAAGAAGTTGAACAAGTCTTAATTTCTTTAGCTTGTCCATACGTGCAAGGATATTTTTACTCCAAGCCTATGCCTTTATAGCGGCGATTTTTACTTAAACACCGAACACCGGCTTTAAGTAACAACCCTTTTAAATTCGGTTGTTACTTAAAGCTAATCTTGTCTACTGAGTACAAGCTGCCACGAAGCCGCTAGGCTGCGTAATCCCCCCGCTAATATGATAATTTCCCGTGCAGGCAACATTAGTAATAACGGCTGTAAAATAGATCTATTACGCCAAACTAGCACTGAAATAGATCACATTATCTCACGACAGCAATTTTTGGTTTAAATCGAAATAATCAACAAACTAAAATAATAATCGAAGATGAATTAATCGATTGAAAAGAATACAATTGTGACCTATGGTGGAGCTTAATCAGGTTGAAAATACAAATTCAACAGTTTCGTTAGGTTACAAGGAGTATCAATGAACGTTTTAGTTAAACGAGCAACACTTGATGATGTTGCCGGTGTTGCTGAATTATTTAATTCATATCGTATTTTTTACAAACAAGCCGAAAATGTAGATTTAGCGATACATTTTATATCTGAGCGTATTACCAATAATGAATCAGTGATATTTTTTGCGCATGACGATAATGATAATTACATCGGGTTTGCGCAACTTTATCCGATATTTTCGTCGGTATCAGCCCAACGTAGTTGGGTGTTAAATGATTTATATGTGTGTGAAAACCATAGAAAGCTCGGTGTGGCTCAACGATTAATGAAAGTTGCAAAAGAATTAGCGTTAGAGACCAATGCCAATGGTATATCGCTTGAAACAGCAGAAGACAACTATCATGCACAAGCGCTGTATAACTCACTGGGTTATAAAAAAAGTGGCGATTATCATAATTACTTTTTGAGCCTCTCTTAAGGTCGTTAGTGTGGATTTAGGTGTGGCTCACTTCGTGTAAGCTTGGTTAACAATTGATACGTTTCATGGTGAAAAAATGGATATCTGCCGAACTGGAATCATATTAAACACGAAAAATTATGAGCAATGCGTATTATTTTATCAAACGTTATTTGACCTCCAGCTGCTATTTCAAGAAACAGATGGTGCTTTTAAACTCAGCTGTTTTGATTTTCTCGGTTCATATTTAATGATCGAAACCGGCGGCGTGGCACAACCAAATGAAAAATCTATCGAGCAAAGTGCGACAAAACTCAGATTTAACGTTTCAAATATTGATGATGCGTTAGCTAAAATCAAGTCGCTTGGAATTTCAGTACAAATTAATAGAAATAGCTGGGGAACAACGATCAATATTTGTGATCCTGATGGCAATCGAGTTGGGATTAGGGATGAAGCAACGTTTCTTGAGCAACTCAAGCCATAACTATTTTTAACCCTGAGCCTGATTTAGATAAATCGGGGCTAGGAACGCAGTTTATTCAACCAGGATAGTCATGTATTTGTTAATTACAGTTGTAGTATCTTCGTTATTAGCAGGGCTGGCTATGGCACTAGGAGCTGCCGTTGCTAGTGTTGAAAAAATAGAGCGGCAATGGCTTGAACAAGAATTTAGGCACAGTGTGATGGCTTTTGGCGGTGGAGCACTGCTTTCTGCAGTTGCTTTGGTGTTGGTACCTGAAGGCATGGCCCATCTTGAACCTTTATCTGCTGCTATGTGGTTTATCGCTGGCGGATTTAGCTTTATGTTGCTTGATATCTTACTTTACAAAATAAATACGCCAGCAAGTCAACTGGCGGCAATGTTATCTGACTTTATCCCTGAATCTATTGCATTAGGCGCGGCGTTTGCAACGGGCAGTAATCATGCGTTTTTACTGGCTGGTCTTATCGCATTACAAAATTTACCTGAAGGGTTTAGTGCCTCTCGTGAGTTAAACGAGTCCGGGACATTTAGTCATCGAAAAATTATAATTATGTTTGCTTTAATGGCGCTACTCGGTCCGGTGGCCGCTGTTTCTGGTTATATTTGGCTGTCAGACTATCCCGTTATTGTTGCGGCTATTATGCTATTTGCAGCCGGGGGCATTCTGTATTCAATATTCCAAGACTTAGCACCGCAAGTAAAACTTGAAAAACATTGGGCGCCACCGATGGGCGCTATTTTTGGCTTTGTGCTTGGCATGCTGGGTTTTATGATGACGACCTAATGAAAAAGCAGTATTGGCCAGTCCATTGTTATCTTTGAGCGTGATAGCTATTAGTGTCTATAAATAAGGTTAAAACATGGATCGTGACGATGAGTTGATAGGTTTGACACCGTTAGAAAAATATAGAAGAAACAAACGGCGACCTAATAAAATGGGTTTACGCAGGAAAAACATAATTTTTGGAGTACTTATCGGGGTTATTCTTTCGGTGTTAAGTTCAAACTTTTTTGATTATTTCACGCCAGATCATGACGATAACGCGGTCTATTTAGCGCCAGCTGTCCAACCTAAACTTACCGTCGCTAGTTATCGAAATTATCACATCCGTGCTCGTTTGGCTGGCGTATTAGCTAATCTTGATCCGGTAAAAGCTCAAATATCGACCTATTACCAAATTATGGGCCAATTCCCTACTAGCAAGCAAGATCTTGATATCGCGGCATTTGATTTATCAGAACATGATCATATTAATTTGGCAATGTTGACCGCCCGCGGCGGCATAAAAGTGACGCTGTCTAATGAGCTTGGTATTAACAAGTATTTGGTCTTACAGCCAAAAACATCGAAAAATGGTGCATTTATAAAATGGCGCTGCCTGACTAATGTCGATGACAAATATTTAGGAATACCCCAGCATCGAATCTGTCAACCGCTTGTAAGCATTAAGTAACGTCTGACATTGTACAAGGGTAAATGGTGGTGTTAAATCGGAGATTGTTATAAATGCAAGACGCGGTACAAGAGAAACTTGATAGTTACCCTGATCTGATCAACGTCATTTTATGTGAAATGCGTGCTTTGGTGCGCGACATTGTGCACGAAAATAATTTAGGTGAACTCGAAGAAACGTTGAAATGGGGCCAACTAAGTTACCTTGTTAAAGGGGGGAGCACGGTCCGTGTTGACTGGACCCCAAAGTATCCACTGCAATATTGCATTTATTTTAATTGTAAAACAAAACTCGTAGACACCTTTCGAGAGATATACCGGGATGTGTTCGTCTTTGATGGTAATCGCGCCATTGTATTACGGGTTAATGAACCAATGCCTAAAAAAGAGCTCCGGCATTGTATCGAGCTATCGTTAAAGTATAAAAGCATTAAAAATTTGCCTTTGTTAGGCGTTTAATCTGGTTAACGCTTGCGTTCGATCATTAATCTGGAGATTACACGCAGGCCACTTTACTCGTCGTCCGTCAAGCACAGCAAAGTTTAGTGCAAAAGTGGGTAATTTTACTGATCGATGCACTTGTTTTTGTTGGCCATGGGCGGTTAGCGAAAAATTCTCGTGCGAGTGGTAACAAATGAATTAAAGTGACAAATTATCGCATGATAATCGAAATAACCATGTCAGTACCAAGCGTCAGTACCAAGCTGTTGTTTAGCCGATTAGAGACCACAGAACAGACACTAAAACTAGCCTTAAGGGCTTAATTTACGCATTAATGCGAACTAGCAAAGGACACCAAGTAATGTCAGAAATTATTAGCTCAGAAGAAATGAATAATCACAAAATATATGAAATATTCAAAGCAGCTTACATGAAACCAGAACTTGATAGTGATGGCGATGTTAGTTTTAAAGGGCCATCGGGCTTTAAGCAAATAATTTCAGTAGATAGTGATAAACAGCTATTGAAGTTCATGGCTATATTTGGGCTCAAAGAAAGCAAAAACCGAGCAGAAAAGCTTGAACTTGTTAATAGATTAAATGATAGGGTTGTATTTTCACGTTTTTCAATGCCCAGAGAAGATGTACTTTTTGTTGATTATTTTTTCGCTTACGAAGAAGGTGTATTACCGTTGCAAGTGATGAATAGCATGAAATGGTTTGACAACGTCACCATCAGTGCCATTCGAGCCTATGATGAATCTGACTTGATTGACTAAATAACCTAAGTACCGGATGAGCAAAGTTTATCAATAATACGATTTACCGGTATTTTAGGTTGTTTTTAACGATGGAGTATAGGTAAAGAGACGTTGAAATATCTGCTATTTTTTGCCGTTTTTTAATGCCAGAACCAAGGAGAAATCCAGTAGTTTGATCAACGTATAGAGACTGGAATAAAGACTTTTTTGGTCTGAACCTTGGGGCTGCTTAGTGGGTAACAAGTCACGTGCCATCGACGCCAGACATCGTGTAATTTAACTAAGGGTAGGTAAGGTTATTAAAGTATCAACGCCGACTTAATTATTTTAATCCAAGGATGTAGTGATGAATAAAGATTTTTTCAAGCACAAAGCTAAAAGTTATGAACAAGAGAGCCAGCGGGTAAACAATGTAGAGAATATTGCAAGTTTTATGATCAGTAATATCAAGTTTACGACGGATATGAAAATTATGGATTTTGGCTCTGGCACGGGCTTACTACTAGAAAAAATAGCACCTTTGGTCGGCAGTATCTGTGCAATTGATATTTCAACGTCGATGAACGAACAGCTCAATAAAAAGCGAGCGGCTTTAGGCTGTGAACTTGAAATAATTGAAATGGATTTGACTAAATCAACACTGGATCGAAAATTTGATGGCATTATTTCGTCGATGACACTTCATCATGTCGATGATTTAACAGCCTTGTTTAAGCAATTTAAAGCCATGCTCAATCGTGGCGGTTTTATTGCGCTTGCGGATCTCGCGAGCGAAGATGGTCGCTTTCATACTGAAGATACGGGGGTATTTCATTATGGTTTTGAACCCAGTGAGTTGGAAGCTTTAGCTTCGCAAGCAGGCTTTAGTCAGATAAAAATCAACTCGGTCAGCACGGTTCATAAACCTCATGGTGATTATCGAGTATTAGCACTCTTTGCTAGCGCGTAATATTGCGACGATTAAGCACGACTCATGGCTTGATTTAGGTTGATTTAGATAAGTTGGTTTAGAGTGGTTATCAAAGGAAGTTAAGTGTTTATACCTTACAAGGTTGAAATTGAAAATCAGATCCGTCCGGTGTCGAATCTACTGATTATTGCTTTAACCTTTATGTTTTTTATGGCGGTTAATGCCGGGGTTAGTTTAAGTGATTCTTATGTTTTAGATGGATTTAATACCAGCTTAATCTCTCATGGCTTTATGCATGCCAACTGGTTTCATCTATTAGGAAATATGTATTATTTGTTGCTGTTTGGTAATGCCATTTGTTCTCGGGTTGGTAATGCGTCATTTCCATCAATCTATTTTTTACTGATTATATTTTCTGGTGCTGTGCACTTAATTATTGATGACAACCCCGTAATCGGTGCTAGTGGTGCGGTTAACGGTGTGATCGGCATCTATCTATTTTTGTTTCCGACATCGACCATCCGTTGCCGCTGGACCCTCATCTGGTTAAGGGGCGAGGCATTTAGTATTAAAGCACTTTGGCTGATCGGGCTATGGTTGCTTCAAGATCTATATGGCGCTATTAACAGTGAAGCCGCCATTGCCTATGTTGCGCATTTAGGTGGCTTGTTCGGTGGTTTAATCGCGGGGTGGCTGATGTATCGATATAACTGGATTAAACGTACTGACGATGAACCTAATTTAACTCAGTTATTGAAAGGTCATTAGTTAATGATTAAACAACATAATTTAGCGCTAACTGGCGCTTTTAATATGGTCTAAAGAGCTTAATAACATGAAATCAAACTTTGAATTAATGGCCGCCTATAACCAGCAAATGAACATAAGTATTTATGACGTCGTGTCGAGATTAAGCGAAGACGAGATAAAACAACAGCGCGGCGCATTTTTTGGCTCGGTGCTTGGTACGCTTAATCACTTGCTGGTGGGTGATATTATTTGGCTTAAACGTTTCGCTAAGCATGAGGCGAATTTCCCATCGCTGGACTATGTTAGCGCACTTGAACTGCCAACATCACTTGATGCTAGCTTGTATTCAACCTTGAGTGATTTGGCACAAAACAGGCTAATAATGGATCAGCAGATTGTAAAATTCACCGCGGAGCTTACTGAGCCTGCTTTGACGACGCCTTTGGTATATCGTAATACCAAAGGCGTGTTGTTTAAGAAAAACTTCGGCTATTTATTACAGCATTTCTTTAATCATCAAACCCACCACCGCGGTCAGGTATCTACTTTGCTTTATCAAGCTGGGGCCGATGTTGGGATCACCGATTTATTGATGTGTATCCCCGACGAGTAGATGTGCGATGCCGCGTTGGTGGTGAATAAAATGGTGAATAAAATGAGCACGGCCTTAAGGCTTAAATCGCTAGCGGATCGGCGGGTCGAGGAGTTTCATTATCGCCACAGCCGTTAACACCCTGATCCATATCGATGATAGCACCTGTCATCATGCCGGACTCTTTCGACAATAAAAAGCAAACTGTCCTAGCCACTTCTTCAGGCTTTAGCAAACGTTTAAAAGGTTGCTTAGCTTCTATTTCAGTGAGCCAATCGTCAGATGCGTGATGATACTGGGTTTGAATTTCGTGCTCATGCGGTGTGTCCATCCAGCCTATGTTTAACGCATTAACGCGAATTTGATTTCGAATGGTGCTAAAAGCAACGTTTTTAGTCAGGGTTGCAACGGCTCCCTTTGATACCGAATACGGCGTTAAGAAAGACTGGCCGCCATGACCAGACATCGACGCGATATTAACAATAGAACCTTCAATACCGGTTGCAATCATTAACTTAATGCTGTCTTGCATTAAAAAAAATGGCGCTTTGACATTGGTTGCAAACATTGAATCGAAGAGCTCGGGCGATGTATCTAAAATCCCGCCACGGTCGGTTTGCGCAGCGCAGTTAACGAGGCCATGTAAGGTGCCAAAATGGTGTTTGGCAGCGGCTATCAGTTTGCGACAATCATCTACTTGGGACAAATCAACTTCAATAAATTTAGCGTCACAGCCTAACTCGGCTAACTCAGCTACCCGCATGGCACCACGTTGGACATTCCTGCCGCAAATAATTAAACCTGCTGCACCTCGTGCTGCCAACGCCTTGGCAACTGTTGCGCCTAAGCCTTGGGTACTGCCGGTGACGACAAAAAATTGATCTTCAAATTGTTTGCTATTTAAATTCAGTGAATTAACCATGTTCTGAGCCCTTGCTAGGTTATTATTAATTATTAATTTGTTAGTATCTCTTACTCTAAGTATACGGCTTAGGCTTGGCGCTGGTGGAATTTGACAGCGAGTGCCTGTTTAAATTTGGCGACACCCCAGTCTTGTTGTAAAGCTCGCAGGGTCAGCGCTTGCATTGTTTCTGGTGCCATCTCGCCACTGGGTGGGTCGAGATCTAAATTGGTTGGAAACGAATAACCGTCGCCAGAACAAGCAATAATAGCATTCAACTCACTCTCACTTAAAGTCGCAGCGCGATATCTGGCGCGTAAGCTCGGGTAGATAGCATTAAGTATTTTTGTCCTATCAATTGATTCCATTGTTTTACCAAAAGCCGATGATATTTGTAGTAAATTTGCAGTGCGGTGCTGATCTTTGGTGTGGTTATGTCCCGCGGCGTGAAACATCGCCGGATTAAAAAATATCGCATCGCCAGCACTGAGCGCTAGCTGCACATAATGCTGATTAAAATAGCTGACGATGGCGGGATCGCGCCATGCCAGATAGCCTAATTCATACTGGTGTGAGAATGGCAGTAATTGCGTTGGGCCAGTCTCGATGGGCATATCACTATGGGCAATGGCACCTTGCAGGGTTAATTGAGCTGACATTTTATGCACCGAGCTTGGATATTGGACACAGGTTTCAATATTTTGAAACCCAAGGTGATAATCACGATGCGGTTGTTGCGCTATAGCACCGGGGCGTACGATATTGATTTGCGAACTCATTTGCCAGTGGGGGCCAAGCCAAGCCTGGGCAACCAGACCAATGACTGGGTTTTTGTAATAATCGATGAATAAGTCAGGATCAAGCTCGGCTGTTTTTTGCAGCGCATTCCAAATACGGCCGTTCGCGCCGGTTGCTGCGAAATGGTCACTGGCGGATTGTTGTTCGCTTTCTAGGGTTAAAATACGATCATATAGTTGGTTATGTTGGATAAGACTAGTTGGGCGTTTAACAACATGCTTGATAACTAATACCCCTGGCCCCTGAGTTGAGATGATTGAATGCAGCTCGCTTAACACAGCCTGTTTATCATGAGCAATCGAGCTCATCAGGTGCTTGGCGTCGTAGATAACAACATTTTTTTCAACGCCAGCAGCAAATTGATAATCGTCAAGTGAGACCGACCGCTCACAAAGGTCGGCGAACTGATCAACAGAAACCTCAGTGGAGCTGAAGTATATTTTATATCTATCTTTCATAATCTAAACGCCTTTTTCTAGGTCAGACAAACTAATGATTTGACAAAAATATTATCATTTCATAAAGTATTTAATCGCTCAAAATAACCCCAAAAACACCTCAGGAAGTTAAATATGGCTTCATCACGCAAGTTTTCAATCAAACAAATTGCCGCCCAGGCTGGCATGGGAAAAGCAACGGTCGATCGGGTTATTCATCAGCGAGGGCAGGTCAGCTACCAAACTGAGCAACGAATAAAGATGGCTATTGTTGAGTTAGAAGAGCAACAAAGTGCAGTGATGTTGTCGGGGCGGACGTTTTATATTGATGTCTTAATGCATGCACCCGATCGATTTTGTCAGGCGGTACGCGAAGCAGTCAATCAACAAATTCTAGAGATGTCGCCATTTCGCATTCGCCCCAGATTTCACTTTTTTGAACAAACAGATGTTCAGTCAATGCGTCAGCAATTATTAAAAATTGCCCAAACAGATACTCATGGGGTGATTCTAAAAGCGGTTAACGATCCGCTCCTGGCCGAGACAATAAATGTGTTAAACGCGGCGAAAATTCCGGTTGTTACTTTGGTGACCGATTTACCTAACTCTCGCCGTTTGTCATATGTTGGCATGGACAATAAGCATGGTGGAGAACTGGCTGCTTATCTCTTTAAACAATGGCTTAATCATGCCCCAGAAGGGAAATTATTGGTTGTAATGAGTAACGAATTTTTTAGTGGTGAAGCTGATCGCGTTAGTGCGTTCAAACAATCATTAGCACAGCATTGTCCTAAGCTAGACATCGTATTATCACAAGGAAGTGATGGGGTCGAAGCGCCAATGTATAAGAAAATTAGTGACTTAATAGCAACGACAGCTAATATAAAAGGGGTTTACAGTGTTGGAGGTGCCAATACCGCGATAATTGAAGCCTTCGAACAAATGGAGCGTCCGGTTGAAGTATTCATTGGTCATGATCTTGATTGCGATAATCGGTTGCTATTGGCACAGCGAAAGATTCAAGCTATTATATTTCATGATATACAATGGGATATAAACCAAGCGTTTAGGTGTATTCTTCAGTATCATCGGATGCTGGATAATGTCGTTATGAAAACATCGAAGCTCGAAATTGTTACACCATTTAATCTACCTAACTAACCTGAGTTCTGGGTAAGGTATTTGTAATTATATCGTCTTATTATCTATTTAGAGGAAGCTATGTTTACATTACTAATTGGAAAAGGACTAGAGCTTGCATTGGTTGAGCGTTCGTTTGCTGCAAAGTACTTAGAAATTGTTGAGCGAGAACGTGAGTATCTGAGTCAGTGGTTAGCTTGGCCGCCGCATGCTGACTGCGAAGATTTTTTTGTTAAATTTATCAATCAGTCACTGCATGACTACGCCGATAATAAATCGCTGGTGTGTGCGATGATTTTTGACGGCGAAATTGTCGGCAATGTTAGTTTAAACACAATTGATCATTGCCTTAAAAAAGTTGAAATAGGGTATTGGTTAAGTTCTGCCTATCAAGGGCAGGGCTTGGTGAGCCGATCAGTATCGCAATTAATCGACATTGCGTTTACTGATTTAGAGATAGATAAAGTTCAAATTTCAGTGGCAGTAGGCAACGCAGCAAGCCGCAAGGTGTGCGAAAGGTTGGAATTTACGTTAGAGGATATTATACCTCAAGCTGAGAATTTAAATGGTCGTATTGTTGATCATGCCCTATACACATTATTGCGCAGCAACTAGTTGGACAAACACCGCGATTCGGACACCTGAGGGCTGGCACCGGGGTTAGTTAGTTGTGATTATCATTTTTTTGTTGACGATAGCCGTATACAAGTCCTATCGGCAGAATGACTAGCGCGAACATCCAACACACGTATATCGTGGTCAATTTATTAAAGAATGAAAATATGATTTGCCAAGGTGTAAAGCTGGCAGGACAAAGATAATGCATCGCTTTTAAATAGAGCCAGCGCGAGTAAGGATAAAGCAATGTATTTACGATTGAAAAAATATAGAGATCAAGCTCAATGCGAGTGTGAGTAGCATTAGCTACGTAATATAATAAAATTGGGAACGAAGTACCTAACAAAAAATGCTTAAGGTAGTTGCCAAGTGAAAATCCACTAAATGCTTTATACAGTATTGAATACATTTATATTACCTTATGAACTAACCACAATAACTGTGTAGTACCAGCTGGAAGGTGGGTGACAATTTAGAACATGAATTCGGGGAATGTCTTCTCGCAGGAATTATAGCTCAACCGGAAAATTTTAAAGGTTGGCATGTTAACCATCGCGTAAAGAATAATGATAAAAAATTAATTTATTGATCAGTTTATTGCCGTAGGGATAAAGCACCAATATTGCTTACAACTGCGTTAAATTCGGTCCATTAGGAAATCATGGTAGATCTGCTAAATATTGTTAAAAATACGATTAACCAACAGCGCGAACAACCATTTTCGGTTTACAGTTCAATTAAACAGCAAAACTTGCTTAATGTGCCTATCCTCAAGCCTTTGTTGATTGTGGTGCTAAGCGGTAATAAAGAGCTCGGCAAAGACAACGAAATAAGCTGTGACAGTGGTCATTTTATCTTTTTGGCAGATAACCCAGCGATTAATATGCGCAACATTCCAAAAGATAAAGAGTATTACGCGTTGTTAATTGAATTTGACTATCAAGATTTTCAGGGACTTCAAGTCAATGCTGGCAATAACAAAGGTTACTGTGTCGGTGACATAAACCAGACCTTAAGTAAATGCCTGCAGCAATTTGTTGAAAGTTCGCAATGGGCACCCAAATCTCTGTGGTCATTTCGAAAAAAAGAAATTATTGCGTTGTTATGCCACATGGGGCATCAAGAGATCTTGTCGATGGTGGGCGTGTCGAAAGTAGCACAACGGCTACACCAGATGTTTAGTGAGCAAACATTTGAGCAATTAACCATTGAAACCATTTGTGACAAGCTGGCGATGAGTGAATCGACCTTGCGTCGTAAATTGAAATTGGAAGGCACCAGTGTCCAAGAAATTAAAGATCAAGCCCGACTCGGATTAGGGTTACATTTGTTGCAAACTACGCCCTATGCTATTGGTTTAATCGCTCAAAAATGTGGTTATCAGTCGCAATCTCGCTTTGCGGATCGTTTCAAGCGACGATTTGGTTTAACGCCTTCTGATCTAAGAAAAACCAAAATGGCGGATTAGGGCGCAAGAGTGATTGTTTACGGGCCAAAAATAGACAAAGAACCAGTTAATATATCGATGAAGAAAATTACAAATAAACAAGGATATATTATATGCACCATGCACTTAAACTTATTTCGGTTTTATCACTGAGCCTGTCAGCCTCTGCCTTTGCAAGCACTTTTACATTATCAAGCGATGACATCTCGCATGGACAAACTATGACTAAAACCCAAGAATTTAATGGTTTTGGCTGTGCTGGTGGCGATGTCTCACCGCAGCTTTCGTGGGAAAATGCGCCTAAAGCAACTAAAAGTTTTGCGATTACAGCCTACGATCCTGATGCCCCTACCGGCAGTGGCTGGTGGCATTGGCAAGTGGTCAACATTCCAGCTAACGTTAATCAACTGGCCTCTGGTGCTGGAACGACTAAAGCCAACGCTTTACCAGCGGGCAGTATTCAAATTAAAAATGATTACGGTAGCCGGAGTTTCGGTGGCGCTTGCCCACCAAAAGGTGATGGTGTTCATCACTATCGTTTTACCGTACATGCACTTGGCGTTGCAAATCTTGATTTACCCGCTGATCCATCTGGCGCGTTAGCAGGGTATATGATTAATTCACAAACACTTGAATCGAGTACCATAGAATCATTGTACCAACGCGACTAAGCACGCCATCGATGCCCCAATTATTGCTGTTAATTAACAGTGCTGCTGTTAACTAAATACAATTGGCTCTGTTGTGCTAACCTGTTGCTATTTGGGCAGTAAGTCGGTGTAAATCCATCACTATATCGGCTGACTTCCTCATGCCACCGGCATGAGGGTTCTACCGACGTTTGAGGTTAGGGGGCAGCAGTGATGTTGCTCAAGTTTGCTTTATCAAACATCAATACCTACACCTACACCTACACCAAGACCGACACTTTCAATCAATTGTGAAGCCCGCTGCGACTTTTCGTTTAGGGATATTAGTTTAGAGGTGTTAGTCGAGAGGCTTTGGCTTAGGGCTTTGTTTTATAAATTTTAGTTTTCGAGGTATTGATTTAGAGGTATTAGTTATAGGTGTTAGTTATAGGTGTTAGTTATAGGTGTTAGTTTAGCGACTTTGGATGCGCCGTCCAAGATAAGCTAACATTCAATGGCTAATGAGACTGTAGTACTAAGTTTTATGTATTAAATATTTAATATAAAACTAGCGGCCTATT
>Ga0209395_1000604_pt1 | contig 52223 bp, 48 predicted proteins | sample GOMGulsemesocosm_3_FD_184635 | JGI IMG/M metagenome (GOLD analysis project Ga0209395, IMG submission 184635) | Methane-oxidizing microbial communities from mesocosms in the Gulf of Mexico - GOM9D Gulf of Mexico (SPAdes) (version 2) | ecosystem: Environmental > Aquatic > Marine > Cold seeps... | reverse complement strand
GGAGGATTTGTACTTGTAGTATCAACATCTAACAACTCATCCCAAGCCGCCGCAGTTGGTGCAGGCCAACCATGTACCATAGCGACACTACCACCATCTGTTGTACTTCCGTTAATATCAATAGTACCTGTTTCATCTGTTTCACCACTAACGAGTGCTTTTGCATGTGCCATTGTATTAGCGCTTTCTACAGCAGCTCTTACCGCTTGAACAGTTGCACCTCTTGCATCGCCGGTTAAATCAATAAATTTTGGTGCTGCGGTGGCAGCCAGAATACCTAAAATAACAATAACAACAACTAATTCAATTAACGTAAAACCTTGCTGAGCACTTAATGGAGATTTATTTATACTTTTCATTTGGATTCCTAGATTCCCTAAAATTAATTACGGTTTATTTTAGTTGTTAATATATACAATAACTTCACTGGTCGCTGGTGCGTAGGTAAAACTATTACCGATACCAGTTAATGTCCCTGACGGTGTAACAAAGCTACCAGAAGCATCTTTATTTAATGTTTCTTTTAAAAAGTAATGACACAAAGAAGCTGAACCCGTACCTGAATTAACCACAAAGTAGTTAGTTGACGATACTTGATTTAAGGTATCAATTGACGTGGTAGACAAAGGAGGTTGTTGCAATATGCTGTTCCAAACATCTAAACAGTTACTGGCACCAAAACCTGTACCTAATGTCGCGCCATCGTTATCTCCATTTATAGAAGCAACAATGTAGCCTCCACGAATACCACTTGCAGTATCTTGGGTCGTTAATAAAACAATAGCGCCGTCGTAATCCACAACATTTCGACTATTTGAGTCTGTAGGGCGTGCTTCTGCTTCCCACTGCGCTCTAGCCAAAGAGATACCCGTAGCAAAACCACCGGCCATACCTTCGATGTTAGCCTGCTTGGCTTGGTCTGTTAAATCTAAAAACTTAGGAATAGCGGTGACAGCTAAAAACCCTAAAATAACAACCACTATCACTAATTCGATTAGTGTAAAACCCGACTGTTTTTGCATAACGATACCTTACTTAACTTTAACGAATAATTAATTGTAACAACTGTTATCTTACAATATTACGCTACCTTAAAACGTAACTATAATACTTTCAACAGAAATATGTTTAAGATGAGTCATTTACTTGTTTAATTGTACTTACTTTTCCATCTGCTGAGTTATATTCAAAATATTCACCGGATGGTAAACGATATTCACAAATTCGTCCCATTTGATGGGCTTTGGGGGCTATTTCTGTCGCTGTAATTTCCATATTCATTAAGTTCAAAGACTCCGTCATAACCACTTTCCAAATTTGTTCACACGCCAAGTTTATTATATTTGAATCAACCCAGCCTTTTTTGTTCATGTAAATTTTTTGTATTGAACTCGATGTTACTAACATTAGCATATCAGGTTGTTTGTCCATGAACCACTGCGCACGCACTGTAGTAACTTTAGTTGAAAAATTTTGCGCTAGCGTATTAAATCCAACGGTTGTTAATTGCTCTTCTTGTTTAAAAAAATAATGAATAAAGCTCATCATTAAAATGCTAACCATCAATACGATAATTACAATTTCAGCTAAAGACTTTTCTCTTTTTTCTGTAACATGTTGCCTAGACATTATTCAACACCATAAACCTATACAAATATAGCACCTATTTTCCTTGGAATGCAGACATCATGTCCCACATAGGTGTAAATATACCTAGTGCAAGCACCAGTACCATAGCGGCAACAATAGCAATCATAATAGGCTCTATCTTAGCCGTTAAATTACCTAATTCATAATCAACTTCGCGTTCATAGTAATCACCCACTTCTTCTAATAGCTCATCAACTCGACCTGTTTCTTCACCAACCGCAACCATTTGTAATACCAGTGGTGTAAATAACTCACTTGCTAGTGCTGATCTTAATAAACTTTCACCACTTTCTATTGATTTACGCATAGTTAATATTTTATCTCTCATGAAGCTATTATCAACAGCATCGGCAACCAGGTTCAGCCCTGAGGTCATAGGAACTCCAGCTCTTAACACGATAGCAAAACTATGGGTAAAACGAGAAAGTAACGAGCGTTCAATAATACTGCCCACTATAGGAAGACGCACTTTCCTTTTATCCCACCAATAACAACCCTTCTCTGTTTGAACAAACTTTCTTACGCTAAAAAAGATGAAAATGCAGGCTATTAACATATGTGGCCAATAGTTTAAAAAAAAGTCTGAACTTGCGATTAATACCTTAGTCGCAATAGGTAAATCAGCGCCTAATTTTGCAAACATATCAGCAAAGGTTGGTACAACAAAAATGTTTAATATAACCATGGCGATTACAATCGCCCCTAATACGAATGAAGGATAACGAAGTGCAGTTTTAATTCTTTTTCGAGTTTCTTGCTCTCGGTCAAAGTAACTAGCCAATTTCATAAAGGCATCATCAAGCTTACCGGTATTTTCTCCAACATGTATCAATGAGACAAACAGGGGGGGAAATATTTTTGGGTGTTGATTCAAAGCGGTAGAGAGTTCGTACCCCCCTTCAAGCTGTGCTGAAATAGCAATAAGTGCATTTTTTAAATGTACTGAAGTACATGAATCTGCCATGCCATTGATCGCACGTAGAATAGGGACTCCTGACCGCATCAAGGCGTACATTTGACGACAAAAAACAATAAGATCATCTAAAGATACAACCGAAAAACCGAGTAATTCATTGATGTCTAGCTGCCCAACACTCTTAGCTTCTTTATTTTCTCCTTTTGATGGCTCAATAGAAATAGGAATAATTTGTTGACGAGACAGCTGTTCAGCGGCAGCAGAAGTATTTGCTGCATCCAAATTACCTTTTACTTGAGAGCCTTTAGCATCTCTGCCAATATAAACAAAAGCAGCCATATTACTTATTATCCCGTCACATCAACTGTTTCAACTAAACGAAGCACTTCTTCAACACTCGTTATTCCTTGCGTTGCATACTCAAACGCTGCATGAGCTAATGGTGTAAATGACGGGTTTTCTTTGGCAAGTTGTGCAAAGCTTTCTGCATCATCACGTTTTAGTGCAGCCATCATGGGTTCATTCATTTCTAATAGTTCGAATACACCAATCCGACCTTTATATCCGGTATATTGACACGTTTGACAACCTTTACCTTGTTTAAAGTTACTGGTACGGGCCCTTTCACCAACTAGGTTAGATAACCAAAGTAGTTCTTGACTGTCAGGGTTATGACTTACAGCACAACTGTCACATACTCGTCTAACCAAACGTTGGGCAATAACAGCTCTTAATGAACTACCTACTAAAAATCCAGCGGCTCCCATATCAATGAGTCGTAGTGCACTGGTGATAGCATCATTTGTATGCAATGTAGATAATACTAAGTGACCCGTTAATGCACCTCGTAAACCTATTTCTACCGTTTCTTTATCACGCATCTCACCAATCATGATAATGTCAGGATCCTGACGCAACGCCGTTCTTAATACTGCTGAAAAGGTAAGATCTATTTTACTATTCACTTGCACCTGGTTAACACGTGGCAGTCTATATTCCACAGGATCTTCTACGGTTATTATCTTTTTGCTCGCTTGATTTAGCTCACTTAGACCTGCGTATAAGGTTGTAGTTTTACCACTACCTGTAGGCCCCGTAACCAAAACCATGCCATGGGGTCGGCTAATTTGATGCCTGATCCTTTTTACTAAATCGTCTGGCATACCGGTTTCATCAAACGAGAGTAATCCCGCCGTTTGATCAAGTAAACGCATAACCACTGATTCACCATGCTGAACAGGCATAGTTGATATACGAACATCAACATTGTGACCACTAATTTGTAGATTAAATCGACCATCTTGAGGTAAACGTTTTTCTGAAATATCTAAACCAGCCATTAGCTTTAAACGTAACACCATAGCAGACGCGATTTTATTTTCTTTTAATACATTCTCTTGTAATACACCATCAATACGCTGTCGAATACGTAATTGGTTTTCGTCGGGTTCAATATGAATATCTGAAGCTCGCATTTGAATAGCATCTTCAAATACCGATTGTAATAATTTTCCAACCGTCGCATCACCACCTTCATCACCAAAAGATGTTGTTAGGTCAAAGTCAGTGGTTTGATCGTATTCTTCTTCTAATTGGCTAGCAAAAGACTCAATATCGGCAGTACGTCGATATAAACCATCAAAAGCATCATAAAGCTGTGATTCCATGACCACGGCCAAAAGCAAACGTTTAGGTGCTAACATTTGTTCTAACTGATCCAACCCTCCTAAGTCAGCTGGATCACTCATACCAATCAATACCGCATCACCTTGATCTTCAATAATAAGTGCACGTAAACGTCGAGCATGTACTTCGGGTAACAATGAAGCAACTTCAGTTGGAATACGTCGTTGACTAATATCAAGAAATGGAACATCTAACTGTTGAGCTAAAAATTCAAGTAATTGTTTTTCACCAATATAACCAAGCTCAATAAGAGTATCACCGAGTTTTCTCCCCGTGGATTTTTGGCTATTTAATGCTTGCATCAGTTGTTCATTGGTAATGATATGTTCGTGTACTAACAAATCACCCAGTCGCATTTTTAATTTAGGTGCAGCCATTAATATTCTCCTAGCTCATTTAAGCGTTGGCGGATAAACTGTACTGAATTTTCAGATAAATCATGCTTCGTTAATGCATTTTCATATGCAGACTTGGCTTCATCAAACTCACTATTTCGGTCAAGTGCTACTGCATAGCCTAACCACCACTTTCCTTTGTAATCTTCTAACTCTACTAATTGCTGGTACGCTAACGTTGCGCTATTGTTACGTTTTAATAATTGCGCGGTGTTCGCTAGTAATACCTGATATTCAACATGTTTAGCACTAGATAACCCATTCAAAACATTAAATGCTGCTTGGTTATTTTGTTGCTGTAATAAAATGCGTGCTTTCATCAACCTTAAATCTATATCTTTCGGGTGGATATCAATCCCTCTAGAAAGTAAGTTGACTGCAGGTTTAAATAGTTTTCGACCGTACCATAAAGCCCCAAGTTGTTTTCTTGCGCTTTTATGCTCAGGATTAATCAGTAATATTTCTTCAAATAACAGCTCTGCTTTTACGACATCATTATCAAGAATCGCACGCTCCGCGGCTTTTATTTTCTGCTGTACTAATTTTTCTGGGGAAAGGTTTCGTCTCGATATAGTTAACGACGACTTTTTAGGGGGTACAGGTGTATTACTACTGTCATTAAACAACGCATTGTATTTAATTGGCGTAACAACAGTATCTTCATAAATTGCACTTTTATTAATAATCGGTTTGCTATCAGGGCTTTCCTGGACTTTATTAGAGATTTTAGCAATATTAGTGTCTGTTTGAGCTATCGCACTGACTTTGCTCGTTTTATAGTTTGATGAATTTGGGCCGACCACTTGCACTTTTTCATTCGTGATTTTTTTTGGTGTAACCTTAGGTGCAGACACTGTCGGTGCTAAAACTGTAGTGTTCGCTGTGATAGTAGCTTTATCACCTATCTGGTTAGTTATATTATTTACGTTGTTCACGCTGTCTTTTTTAGACTCGCTTATTTTATCAGAAGCTGATTGTTTTTTAGAGGCTAACTTGAACGATTGATTCTCTTGATAGAGGTTCCATGTATATAAACCAACCACATTGATAATTAAGATCACTACGACAATAGCCGCAACAAAGTTTTTATTTACCGATTTTTCTGGGATTGCAACATGTGTTCGACCATTTTGCACACCTACTTGTTCAACTTGACGTTGATCTAAGTCTTTCAGCATTTGATTAATAACACTCATCGCAAATAGTCCTTGGCGATATACAATATAGATAAAGTTAACAAAGTTACGCCGAGTAACCACCACTTATTTTCATTGATAAATGATAATTCAGTATCGTCGGTGTCTTTAATTGCCGCTTTCAAATGTGCGCCATTAATTTCGTATTGGCCTTGGCCGTACGTTAGCATCAACATTTTATGACAGAGAATATTCACTAATCTTGGTGTTCCCTTTGTTGCCCTGTATATTTTTCTACAAACACTAGAGTCAAACAAGACAGCTCCTTTATACCCCGCAACTTGCATACGATGTTGGATATAGTGTAATACTTCTGAACTAGTCATTGCTCTCAAACGATACGAAAAGGTAATGCGTTGACGCAATTGCCTAAAGTTATTTTCATCAAGCCTTTTATCTAATTCAGGCTGTGCAAAGAGTACCACTTGAAGTAATTTTCGTGTTTCAGTTTCTAAATTAGTAAACAAACGCAGTGCTTCTAAGCTTTCTGATGGTAAGGCCTGTGCTTCATCAAGAATAAGCGCTACAGAATGCCCTTGATTGTGTAACTCAACCAAACGTTGTTGAATACGTTGTGTCAGTAATTGCACTGACATACGTTGCGCTTGTTTTACACCTAACTCAACAGCTACAGCTCGTCTTAATTCGTCTGGCTTTAAATAAGGGTTTGGAATATAAGCGGTAACAAAATGCTCTGGTATTTCATTAAGTAGCTTTCTACACAATAATGTTTTGCCAGTTCCGACTTCGCCAATAACTTTAATGAAGCCTTCACCCGTTTTTAATGCGGTTAATAAAACAGCTAAAGCCTCGTTGTGAGGCTCCAGTCCTAAAAAAAAATTTGTATTTGGTGTTAGCGTGAAAGGAAGTTCACGCAAGCCAAAATGATACAAATACATTATGTTTTAGTTTTCGCTATTTATTGAATCTTCAGGGAACCATTGTTTTAACAATGCACGAGCATCTTGTAATTGGGTTTTCCATGTATGCTGTTCAACAACAATAGGCTTAAGCATAATAATAAGTTCTTTCTTTTGCGTTGATGACGATTTACTTTTAAATAGTTCACCCAGAAATGGGATATCACCAAGTAACGGAGTCTTAGACTCATTATCTATTTTAGTTGTTTCAATTAAACCACCAATCACCACGATCTCACCAGATTTAGCCTTAATAATAGTATCTGATTCACGTATACTACTTTGCGCTAATGGCAATGAATATTCTTCACCACTTAAGCTAATCACTTTGGTTTGTTCATCAGTTATAGTAACGGATGGATGTACATGTAATATCACTTCACCATTATGATCAATTTGTGGTGTAACATCTAAAGCTATACCTGAAAAGAAAGGTGTTAACTCAATCTCAGGTGTAGTAGTGGTTGAGGTTCCAGTTGTTGTAGTTGCTGACACGTCAGTAACAAAGTATTCGTCTTGACCCACTTTAATGACTGCTTTTTGGTTATTCGTTGCGGTAATTCTTGGGCTAGATAATATTTGAACATTGCCTTGCGTTGACAACAAGTTAATAACACCAGAAAAATCTGTATTAGTGAAGCTCAACCCTGAAATACCACCAATAGTTGCCGATATGGCATTACCTACAACATTACCTGTTGTTGTAAAGCTTAGATCTGTGGAACCTAGATGCCCTAATACCTTGTCCCACTTAACCCCTTGTTGATAATCATCATTAAGTGTTACCTCCATAATTTTAGCTTCGATAATCACTTGGCGGCGTAGGTGTGCTTGAGATACTTCTAAAAACTTTCTCACCGCGGCTATTTCACGAGGTAACGCACGTACGGTAACTAATCCAGCCTGAGGAGATACGATAACAGAACGCCCTGCACTTTCTCCCGCCCCCTCTGTACTCACACCAATTAATGACGTCAGGTTTTCTTTAAGTTCTTCCCAATAATTCGATTCATTATTGGTATAAATATTGGTACCACTACCACCACTTTGATTATTTTGCCCATATTGGCCGCTATTATTACTACTCTGGCTATTAGAGCTATTATTAAAAGACCCACTCGAATTAGAAGAGCCGCTAGAATTAGAATCGCTTTCTGAAACGCCCCCGGAGTTAACACTCGTACTTGATGAACCAGTACGTGTAATAAACAAATAATCCAAAGGAATCGTCTCAGTTCGCATGCCGGCAGCATACACTTGGATGATTTTACCTTGGCGACGAATATCAAAACCATATAACTTTTCGATAATATCTAATGATTCTTGAATCGTTACATCTTTTAAATTTAAAGTTATCGTGCCTTCTACGTCAGGATGAACCGCCATACTATAAATAGAATCTTCGACTAACGCGGCAAAAAAATCTCCGGCTTCAACATCACTGGCAACTATTTCTAAACGTTTTTCAGCTAACAAACCATTTTTAGCTGACTGCATAGATTGTTGCATCAACTCTTGTTGTACTGCACTAGGCAACTGGGCTAATGGCTTAGGTGATTTAGGTTTTGATGATTCAACAATGGCTTTATCTAGCTCATTGGTCATTTCCGTTGGCGCATCAGGAACAGATTGACACCCTACAATAGACAACGATAAAAAAGAGATTAAACAATGGGGCAAGCTCAATTTACACAATTTCATATGATTGTTTCTTTTCATAATTATTTAACAACAACACCTGAAAAAACAGATAGCTTTAAACGCTCTTCTTCTGAACGTAATATAACGCTTGAACGACTAACAGAAACCAATTTATGGTTACCTATATAATCACCTATTTTCATTAACTTACCACTAATAATAGCTGACTTGTTTTTTTTTCCTTGAATAATACTTTCCAGCACTAAACCTTTTTTTGCCACAACACCACTTGCTTGCTTACTAGTTGACAGAGGTCTAGTCGGGTCGTAATTTTGAGCTAACACCGGCTGGATAAAAATAATTAACACTAGCAATAAATTAATTTTAAACACCAATAAACTCCTTATTAGTACTTAAGCTATACATTTCTATTTCAACCTCACCAAGCGGATACTCTTTAATAGAATATTGAAACTCTTGCCAAAAAAACTTCCACGACATTGCTTCAATTTGCGTTAAATAATCTCGCAATTGGAAATATTTACCTGTTAGTTTTATTCTAATGCCATGCCTATATAAATTAATATCAGGTATCGAAGAAGGCTGAACTTCTTCATTATTATTTCCCGATTCCTCGTTCATATTGTTTTCATTTTTGGCAAGCTCTAACTTTGTCATTAATGGCGTTGCTTCCAATAACTCAAAAGCCACTAAAGAAACACCCTTTTGAGTTTTTAATAAGTCGAGTAAGGCATATCTCATTTGAATAGGGCCGATTAACTCTGAGGTTAATAAAAGTAACCTATCGTCAACTTGCTTTAACTTTTTTTCATACGCTTTGATTTGTTTTCTCATTACCGCATTAGGATCTTCGGCAAGCGCTTCTTCAAAAATTAGAATTGATGATTTAATCGATTTATTTTCACTTTTAACAGTAAAGGTTTGTTGTTTTAATTCTTTATTTTTAATTAATACCGGATCAATAAAAAAACTAAACGAAATGAAGATAATCGCCACTAACCCAGTAAACAAGATAAGGTATTGTTCACGAGGGGTGATTGAGAGAAATTGTTCCGAATATTCTTGCCATTTACTCATTGTTAAAGTCCTCAAGTACCTTAGTTGAACTAACAACAAACTCAAGTGCTTTATCTTCGTTTTCTTGCAAAGAAAAGTTCACAAAAGATTTACCTGACAAGAAGGTCGATTGTTCAAAACCCGTTAACCAGGCAGGAACGAGCGCGGCATTTTTAGTTATTCCTTTAAATGCCATTTCTTCGTGACTTATTCTGACATTTTGCAAACTGATCCCTTTATTGTGATTATTTGAGAGTTCGGTCATCGATTGTGCAAAACCTGCAACTTGGGTATTGGTATTGTCAGTTAGTTCTTCATGCAATAACGTTTTATTATTAAACACTAACTTTAATAGTTCAATTTTCTCTTTAAGTTTATTGCTGGGTTTATGTGATTCAAGTTCGACCTTCAGCATCTCGACTTTATTATTTAAGGTCTGCTGTTCAGCAACAAGTTGTTGATGAGAGCTCTTAAGAGAAACCATTTGTTGCTGACTAAAATAGATCCAACCTAGCATCAACAATAGTACGGCTGCCCATAATAGAAGCATACGCTTTAATGACCAAAGTGGCTTATCTGGAATAAGCTCTGGTTGTAAAAGGTTTATGCTGTGTTTGCCTACTCCAATATCACTCATAAGGTGGCCCCCACATTATTTAACAACACTGCCCCAACAGTACCTGCGAATGCTCTTTGTTCTTCAAAACCTTCTGGCATTTTTAATAAATTAACCGCCACATTGGTATTTTCAGATATTTTCCTGACAAGAAAGGCTTCATTTTTCATCGGTATAATAACTTCAATGCCTTTTATTGGCGCTTGTTTTAATTGCCTTTCAAAATAATCAGTAGAACGTTGAATTTCTAGACTTAATGTATCAATAGCCCCCATTGTTAGTTCATCTTCTGAACGCTGAGCTATTTGTGCTAAACCTCTAATACGTCGCTGAAAGTATATACGCCCTTGTTTCACGATGAGAATAAGAAGGTCTTCTTGAAGGTGCTGACAAACGAGTAGAGTTGCCGCTTCGTTATAAGGAATAAGTTGATTAAAGGCAAACTCAGGTGTTGTAATAATATTGATGTCGAGACCACTTTCTAACACTTGCTCAGTCATTTTTCGCATTTCAGTGAGTTCTGCACAAACAACATTTATTTTTTCTGTGCCCACTGAAAGTTGGGTTGGGCCATCAAAATAATCAACAACCATGTTATCTGCACCGTAGGGTACAAGATCTTTAATTTGAAACTTAAGCGCACTGTTTACTTCCGCATCAGGCACTTTAGGCTTTTCTACTTGAACAATTTGATACTGCTCTGAAGACAAAATGATATTACATCGCCCGTCCGTACCTATTGAATCAGCAACTTCAGCAAGCGATGCAGATAAATTATTTTTGATTATTTTTTGACACACCAGTGGCTGCAAAGGAACGAAGGAACAAAAATCCAATGATGAAGGTTGCAAGCATAAACCAATAACTTGCGCAGATTCTTTCTTAGAAAACAGCTTATTTATTTTTGTAATAAGTGACATTTGTCTATTTATTATTAATTTATAACGAATTGCCTTCTCAGCATTATCCTCTATTCATAGTTGTTCGCAAGTTTTTAATAAATTTATCTTTATTAATTTCTTTACGACACTTTACGTTAGGGTTCTGCCAAGCAATACCCAAATACTTAAACTATAAAGGTAAATAACCTGATGTTTGGATAAGAGTTTTGTAACGCAATGAAATTAAGAGATAAAATCCCCTCTTATTTCCAGTGACGGAATTTTATTGATTATCAAAGCATTTTTACTCTCCAATAGCTGGCTATTGGGCAAATTGTCTTATCCGAAGCTCAGGTTAAATATAACGTAGATTAGTAAAACTGTGAATTTTTAATAAAAATTAATTAGATAACACATGATTTTCTCTCAACCTAGAGATTCAGACATAAAAAAACGCTGTATTCGATATGAATACAGCGTTTTCTAAAATATCTTATGGTTAAAAAACCAAGGGGATATCTTATGCTTCAGCGATAACGATCACTTTAACGTTAGTATCAACGTCATTGTGTAAGTGAATCGCGATATCGAATTCACCCGTTTCACGGATAGTTCCTAATGGTAAACGTACTTCAGCTTTAGCAACTGCAACGCCTGCTTCAGTGATCGCATCAGCGATATCACGAGTACCAATTGAACCAAATAACTTACCTTCGTCACCAGCTTTTGATGCGATAGTTACTTCACCTAACTCAACAAGCTTAGCTGCACGAGCTTCTGCTGCTGTAAGAGTTTCAGCTAGTTTAGCTTCTAATTCAGCGCGACGAGCTTCAAAGTGCTCAACGTTAGCTGCAGATGCAAAAACTGCTTTACCTTTAGGTAGTAAGTAGTTACGTGCGTAGCCAGATTTAACTGACACCTTGTCACCAAGGCCGCCTAATTTGGCGATTTTATCAAGAAGGATTACTTCCATTTTCAAAACCCCTTATTAGGTTACTTATGTAAATCTGTATATGGTAATAACGCTAAGTAACGAGCACGCTTGATCGCACGACCAAGTTGACGTTGATATTTAGCAGCTGTACCAGTAATACGGCTAGGAACGATTTTACCACTTTCAGTGATATAGTTTTTTAGTGTAGCGATATCTTTATAATCGATAGAGCTAGCACCTTCTGCAGTAAAACGGCAGAACTTACGACGTCTAAAAAAACGAGACATGGATTTCTCCTAATTAATCATTTCAATCTGTTGAGCGTGTAATACTAGAAGCGGATTTCCATTTCTAGATTCATGACGGTTTATAAAACCACTCACTTTTATATTACAGCCCTCAGTTAAATCACGAGTTAAGGTTTGTGACAATTCGCCTGTTGCTACAACTTGTATTCGAACAAACGCTTGTCTGTTCATGCCTGCTTCGTTTTGAATAGAATGATGATCTATTGAAAACTGACAGTGCGAAATACCCGCTGGGCTTGTTGATGTTTTTGGTCGTTTAACAACCGTTCCCATCAACACTAAGCAATTCTCTTGTAAAGAGAGTGTCACTGTTACTTAGGCTTCGCCTGAAGCTTCTTCAGTAGCAGCCTTTGCAGGTGCTTCTTCAGTTGTAGCTTTTGGTGCTTCAGCAACATCTTTCTTAACGTCACGACGGTCTTCTTTAGCAGCAGCCATTGCTGAAGCTTCAGTTACCGCAGTTTTAGTGCGCATGATCATGTTACGAATAACAACATCGTTATAACGGAAAGAAGTTTCTAATTCATCAATAACTGATTGAGGCGCTTCAATGTTAATTAAAACATAGTGTGCTTTATGCAGTTTATTGATTGGGTATGCTAGTTGACGACGACCCCAGTCTTCAAGACGGTGGATTTTGCCTTCAGCAGCATTGATCAAGTCAGTATAACGCTGGATCATTCCAGGTACTTGTTCACTCTGATCAGGGTGAACCATAAATACGATTTCGTAATGACGCATTACGAGCTCCCTACGGTTGTAGCCTCTTACCTGGCTCAGCCAACACCAGTATTGAGGCAAGGAACAAAAAGTTCAGCTGAATTAAGGTCGCGTATTGTAGGGAATTTAAGCGTCAAAGGCAAGGAATAGTTAATTGGGTTGTAAGCCAACATATTTAATTGCTGGTTAGTCACTCCAATTCCCCCGCATTTGTTGTGCTATTTACTTAATAAAGAATAAAAAACAGCTTTAATTTAATTTTAACAATGCCATTAAAAGCTTAGGTGGAATACGTTTATTGAGTTTTTCGTCTTGAGATTCATGTTTTATTTGTTGCCTCAACTCTTGCATCATGACGGGAATATTCGTTACAAATTGGTTGAAGTAGGTTTTATAAGAAATGTCATTGACTAACATGCTACTGCGATACACTAACTGCATTTCAGACGACATACTTTTAATCGCTTGTTTTATTGAGCCATGCTTTTCAATATGATGATTAACTCGTTGACTTAACGTATCTTTACTATCATTTTTAGTAAACGGAACGTACTCTAGCGCACTATACAAACCTTTAGGTATTACACCTTCACCATTTTCAATCACTGAAAAAATTTCATTCAAGGATGCTTTTGTCGCTAAAACAGGTTGACTGATTTGCGTATTAGTTTCTAATATCCCCGATAATTCTCGGCTATTAATCCTGCTAAACAACTGCTTATCACTACGAATAACAAATTCGTCGCCAAGGCTATTTATAACTTCAATACCCGTTAAACTGCCATCTAAGTTATGTAAGTACTGAGTGAGTGCTCCTGATACTGAGCTTCCTTTTTCTCGTTTTCTTTTTGATGCATTTTTTTCGTAGTTTTCTACAAAGCTATCTATTTGCGATCGTGGAACTCTTAAATGACCCGCTGAAAAAGCATCTGTTAAATAATGATCAGCATAAGCATTAGTAAACAAAGACAACCGAATCATTTTTTCTTTCGGCATGTCTAGAAAATATTTTTGAGTAAACCGTTTTCGAGGGAATAGCTTTGGAAAACGTCTATATTTAGACTTTTGTTTTTTACGGTAATCAGAATTTTCGACCATTTGAGTTAACTTAACTTTATTGTCATGGCATAACTGTGGGGTTTCTTTGTTCTGATTTTTAGTGCATTTTAAATGTGCTAAATGGGCATACCACAGAGCCTTGCTATGCAGCTCTATGTAACTTTTTAAATTATGCCATGCAAAGTGCTCATAATTATCATGTGCTAAGGTGACATATTGAAGTTTCTTTTTTGCAAATTCTAGATCATCACATCCATGGTAATACTGACTGGTTTTTATGGCTTCAATTTCTTTATTTATACACTTTTTGAGACTGTTTCTATTCCGGTTAAAAAAACCATTTAACACGCCAGGATCATCGAGCGATAGTTCTTCTACACTCACATACATATCACCCGACATGGCAATAAGCTGCCCATAAGTAAAACTAATATCAGCTTCAAGGTTTTTTATCTCAGGTGGATAGTTTTTATTGGTTTGCTGATAGGCAACATTACCTATAATTGCATGTTCGCCTGCATCTAACGCGAGCACTTCGATTGAAATTAAATTAAGCGCTAAAACAAAAGTAAAACAAAAACGAAAAAAATTCAAAACTATATCCTATTATAAAGTATCTGTTCAGTACTTAGCTAATACACCACCGAGAACACTGAAACGCTGCGCTACACAGAGAAAATAAAGCGTAATATTCTTCTCTCCGTGTTCTTTGTGCCCGCTGTGGTGCGTTCTTTTTTTAGCTGAATCGTTACTTATAAAATAGGTTACTGATTAGCAACCTATTATTGTCCCTTTTAACTAACATTGAAATTAATGTAGTCTACTGTAATCGCTGTCTGACAATTTCAAATAAGCATATACCTGTCGCTACTGAAACATTTAAACTAGATACGCTACCCGCCATTGGCAATTTAACGATATCATCACAGTTTTCACGAGTAAGACGACGCATACCTTTACCTTCAGCACCCATGACTAGTGCCATTGGCCCTTCAAGTTTCACATCATATAAACAGGTATCTGTTTCTCCGGCGGTCCCTACCATCCATACGCCCATTTCTTGTAATTGCTTCATTGTTCTAGCTAGATTAGTTACTTGCACCAAAGGGACAGTTTCAGCAGCACCAACAGCAACTTTTCTCACCGTTGCTGTGATACGGGCAGCATTATCTTTAGGTACAACAATAGCGTGTACACCTGCTGCATCTGCATTTCGTAAACATGCACCTAAATTGTGTGGATCTGTAACTCCGTCTAAGATCAAAAAGAACGGCGATTCTGATTTCTTTTCGGCATTAGCAACTATATCGTCAAGATCAGATTCAGTGTAAATTTTACCTGGTTTAACGCGTGCTAACACACCTTGATGTTGTTCTCCGTCACTTTTTTCATCTAGTACTTTTCTGTTCACTAATTGTGTCGGAATACCGTACTTTCGCGCTAAGTTAATAATGGGTTTAAGGCGTTCATCTTCTCGACCTTTTAAAAACCACAATTCGATAAATAACTCAGGAGCTCGTTTCAGCATTGAGTTAATTGCGTGTATTCCAAATACTACTTCGTCATGTTTTGCCATATGCTTATCTTATTTCTTCTTCGATTTTGTGCGTGCGTTTTTACCAGGTCTTGATTTTTTGACTGATTTTTTCTTCACGTTTTTGGATTTTTTGTGCTTGGGATTGGTTTGTTCGCTTTTTTTCTTAAAGCCATTATCTTTTTTGGACTTACTTTTATGTCCTGATGCTTCAATTAAAGTACCTTCAAGCACTAAATCTATTTTCTTTTCATCTAAGTTAACTGCAGCAACTTTTACTTCAACCACATCACCAACACAGTATTTTTTACCGGTATTCTCTCCCGACAAACACATTCTTACATCGTCGTAATGATAATAATCTCGACCTAATGAAGTAATATGAATTAAACCTTCAATATGTAAATCAGCTAAACGAACAAATAAGCCAAAATTGGTAACGGTGGAAATAACACCATTAAAGGTATCACCAATGTGATCTTGCATAAATTCACATTTCAACCAGTCAGCAACATCTCTCGTGGCATCATCAGCACGACGCTCAGTCATAGAGCAATGCTCACCTAGTTCAATCACAGCTTCAGGTGTATATGTGTATAAGCCATCATTTGCGCCACTGAGTTTTTGGCTTTCTTGTTTTTCAAGAATAGATTTAATTACACGATGAACAACTAAGTCGGGATAACGACGAATAGGCGAGGTGAAGTGACTATACGACTCTAACGCTAAACCAAAATGGCCTAAATTGTCACTTTGATAAACCGCTTGTTTCATTGAACGTAGCAACATGGTTTGAATTAGTTCAGCATCTGGTCGACCTTCAATACTTTTCAGAATATTCCCATAATCTTTAGGTTCGGGCTCTTCTGTTGAAGGTGCTGCAATACCTAGTTCACGTATATAGGTAATGAAGTTATTGTACTTGTCGCCACTCGGCTTATCATGAACCCTAAATAAACCTTGAGCTTGGTTTTTCTCGATAAATTGAGCCGTAGATACGTTAGCCAAAATCATACATTCTTCGATGATTTTATGCGCGTCATTTCTTGTTAGCGCTTCAATAGATTCAATTTTTTTATTGTCGTTGAAAATAAATTTAGATTCTTTCGTTTCAAACGCGATGGCACCTCGTTTAAGGCGAGCATCATTCAATGCTTGATACATTAAATTTAAGTTTTCTAAATCTGGCACTAAGGTAGAATATTCAGCCTTAAGTGCTTCATCACCTTCTAAAATGGCTGCTACTTTAGTATAAGTAAAACGGGCATGAGAGCGCATAACTGCGGAATAAAAAGTGGAATCAATCAATTCACCTTCGGCACTAATCGACATTTCACAAACCATACACAGTCGATCAACATCAGGGTTTAACGAACATAACCCATTAGAGAGCTTTTCTGGCAACATTGGAATAACTTGGCTAGGAAAATAGACCGAGTTACCACGTGAAATTGCTTCATCGTCTAACGCTGTTTTATCTCTAACGTAATAACTAACATCAGCAATAGCGACCCATAAGGTCCAGCCGCCATTTTCATTGGGTTTACAATATACCGCATCGTCAAAATCACGTGCATCTTCCCCGTCAATAGTCACTAAAGGTAAGTCACGTAAGTCTTTGCGGCATTTTTTAGGCTCTTCTTCAACCTCATCAGCCAGTACACTAACTTCTTCTTTTACAGCTTCTGAAAATTGATGAGGTAAATCATGTTCTCTTAAGGCAATTTCAATTTCCATACCCGGAGCAAGGTGCTCACCCAATATTTCAATGACTCGCCCTACCGCATTCGCTCGTTTTGACGGGCGCTGAATAACGTCAACCACAACAACTTGGCCTTGCCTCGCACCCATTTTTTCATCAGGTTTAATTAAAATATCCATTTTAATTCGTGCATCATCTGGCACAACGTAGGCAATATGATGTTCTACAAAAAAGCGTCCAACCACTCCTGCTTTTCTTGGTTCTATCACATCTAGTATTTTAACTTCTTTACGACCCTTTCTATCGGTACGATCAACTAATATCGCTTCAACCACATCACCATGAATGACTCGTTTCATTTCATAAGAAGAGATGTAAAAGTCTTTACCCGGTTTCTCTCCTGGCTTTATATCTGGTGTAAAAAAACCGAAACCGTCTCGATGGCCACTAACTTTACCGGTAATCACACTGTCTTTAGACGGAATAGCATACTGTTTAAATTTATTAAATATCAGCTGACCACTGCCTTCCATCGCCCGTAAACGACGCTTCAAGCCGATTTTGTTATTTTCATCATCGGTGTATTTAAATATTTTTAACAGTTTATTGAAGGTGGGAGGAATAGGCGAGTCTTGGACAACCGATAGTATCAGCTCCCTACTAGCTACTGGCTTCTCGTATTTTTCGGCTTCGCGTTCTGAGTGGGGATCTTTTATGGTCACGGTATAGGTTCATTTATCTTTTTTGTCATTATACGCTATTGACCTAAAGATGCGAATTTAGAAACCGTTGAGGTTATTTAATACTCGGTAACTTTTGCCGCATTAACGACACGTTCTGGCATTTTTTCGGCAAGGCTTTGTAATAACATGGCTATTTGCTTATGCTTTTTTTTGTCATCGGTAATTGCACGATGAAGCTGAGAATACAAAGCAGGATAATCTAGCGGACTACCAAATCCTTTGTTGTAAATTTTAGCTAGACGAATTTGCGCTTTCAAATTCTTTAAGGTAGAAGCCTCTTTTAGAAATATAATCGCTTTATCCATATCAACTTGCATAAATTTGCCGACATGATAATAGCGACCAATTTGTTCAAGCGCTTCAGATAACCCTTGGTCAGCCGACTCTCTCATATAATATAAACCAAGCTCTACGTCTTTTTTTACACAAACGCCATAAGCAAGCATATCGCCCCATAAAAATTGATAAGAAGGCCTTTTTGATTTTACTGCTCGAGCTTCAATATCTTGCACTAACTGGCATTCATCCATTACGACTCGGTCTAAGTGTTTATTCTCTTTAATTAAATCCAACAACTCATTATCGGTATATATTTGGACTGCCATTAACTCAGCTGCAGCTGATTGCGTAGATAAAAATAGAAATAATATAAAAAGGAGAAATCTCATAACAAAACCTTGAGTAAGAAAAAGCTATTAATACATAATATCGGCAACAAAACTAAAATATTAACATTACTTAATTTAAAATTATAAAAAATAAAGCAATTTTAATACCATTAAACATCATTTCACCACTTGCACTATCCTAGAGTTCCTATAACATTGCCTTAGGTTTGCCATGAAAAAAAGAGTTTTGTGAATGTCAGAATTAGACCAATTAATTGAAAATTCTAAAGCAAATGAGTCCATTGCCAAAAAATTATTTGAAATTGAAACTGAAGTATTAACGTGCCACTCAAGTGATGAATTATTGCAAAAATTACTCAACTCAATTAAAAAGAAATTTAATTTAACAGATATTCGATTGTTGTTGGTCAACCCTACCCCTATTTCATTTATGATCAATGACAACATTCAATCTTATTGGTACCAACAAAACACTTTTAGCCTGTCACATAAACAACTAAAACACTTCCATCTTAACAATAAACCATACTTAACAGACAACGTAGATGACTTAACAGCGGTACTTCCAGCTTCATTATTTGATAAGGCCAAATCTTTTGCTTTAACACCGTTAATTTTAGAAAATAAACTCTTTGGAAGTTTGTTATTTACCGATAACGACAAAGCTCGATTTACTCCTCTCCTCGGTACTTTTCATTTAGAGCAATTAGCAGTAAAGGTAAGCCTTTGTCTATCTAATGTTTTGGCAAGAGAACAGTTAGAATATATTGCCAATTACGATAGATTAACAGGTGTGCCTAATAGACGTCTCATGGAGGCAACAATTACCGAAGAAATGATCCGTCATAAGCGTTATGGTGTTTCTTTTGGTTTAATTTTTATTGACTGTAATAAGTTCAAAACAATTAACGATACTTACGGTCATGACTGTGGCGATCAAGTTTTAGTATACGTAGCTCAAACGTTAAAAGAGTTAATTCGTGAAAACGATCGTTGTTTTAGATATGCTGGTGATGAATTTGTTGTGACTTTAGCTAGCCAAAACTATGACGAAGCGCTTAAGGCATCCAAAAGACTTTGCCAATATTTTATTGATAACCCAATGCAATATGAGGATAAATGCTTACCTATAACAATTAGTTGTGGTGTTGCGGTAAGTGATGGCATACTGAGTATGAGTGATTTGCTTAAAAAGGCCGATCAACAACTATATATGAACAAAAAGCTTGCTGAATATCAAACTCAAACTTTATAGTAAAAAGTTGTGAGTCCAATATACATTAAGCTAGGAATAGAGTTTAATAACAATGATTGTTAGCGTTCACATCTCAGAATTAAAAGTTGGTCACTTTGTTGTCAGTATTGACGAACAACAAGGTGTTTTAAAACTAACCAATGCTGCTCATATTAAATCAATTAAGGTTATCAATAATCTTAAAAATAAAGGGGTTAGTACGGTATTTATTGATACTGATAAAACACTAACACCAAAAAATGAGCCAATCCCTTCACCTCAAACAACAAAAAAACAAACGGTCCTCGCTAATCTTAAAGCCGCTAAAGACCTTTTTCATCAATCCAAAAATATTCAGAAAAAACTCTTTGCAGATGCTCAACATGGATTGCCTTTAGATATTGATCCTGTCAAGGATATTACCGATAGAACCATCAGTACGATATTTGAAAATTCAGACGCTCTCGCTTGTGTTATCAACATCAGAAATAAAGATGAATATTTGTTAGAACATTCAGTTTCAGTATCGGTATTAATGACGATTTTTGCTCGATTCCTTAACATTGAAAAAAGTATTATTCATGAATTATCGGTGGGTGCGTTTTTACACGATGTCGGTAAAATTATGGTTCCTCCAGAGATTCTTAATAAACCGGGTAAATTAACAGATGCTGAATTTACTATCATGCAATCTCATGTTAATCATTCAATCGACATTATTACTAATACTCCTGGTATTTCAGCAATAAGCATTGAAGTAGCAGCTTTGCACCACGAAAAACTTGATGGTAGTGGTTATCCATTTAATGTTAAAGGAGATAATATCTCTAAATACGGCCGAATGATTGCCGTATGCGATATTTTTGACGCGCTAACAGCCAACCGATGCTACAAGGACGGTTTTAGTCATATAAAGTCATTCAGTATTCTACGTTCTTTGGCAGAAAGTAATCATTTAGATTCAACTTTAGTGGATCAATTTATCAAGTGTATGGGAGTTTATCCTGTTGGCACTTTAGTTGAACTAAGCAGTAATAAATTGGCTATTGTTGAAAGTAAAAACTTTGAAGATCCTGTAAATCCTGTTGTAAGGTCTTTCTACAATGCTGAAGAAAAAAAATACGAAGAGAGCCAAGATATTGATTTATCTGATGGAGAAGAATTTATCGTAAAGGGCGTTAAGGCCGATGACTTCAATCTAGATATGAATAAAGTCATCGAATTTCTCTTGATGGAAGGTTAGTAAAAAAGAATTTAACCTTGTATCAGTAGTTCCTTTAATAACTACTCTTATGGGATTATTTCCTAAAATCAACACCTGATTGCGCTGCAAAATAAGCAAACATAGTATAAATAGCCGTATTATGTTTTAACGCCTTTGCATCAACCTTATCTAAGGTATCATTCTCAGTATGATGATAATCAAAATACAAACTACCGTCTGGCGCAAAATTAATACTCGGCATGCCAGCTTCACTAAGTAAGCTCATATCAGAATGAGCTTTCGCCGTATTTAATTTACTAATAGTGACTCCCATAGGCTTTATATATTGAGCAAATTCATTCAAAGCAGCTAATGATTGTACTCCAACCCCTGTTCTCATTTCATAAATTGGCCCAACACCAAAGTCCCACTCAGCACCAATAATATGTTTTGTCAGTTCATCTTGATGAGCTTCTACATATTGCTTAGCGCCAAGTAAACCCACTTCTTCTGCAGCAAATAAAATAACACGGATAGTACGTTTAGGGCGTTTAGGTAACCGACTAATATGATGTGCTGCGGCCAACATTATGCCAACACCAATACCATCATCAACAGCGCCAGTACCAACATCCCAACTATCTAAATGAGCACCAATAGTAACAAGTTCATCAGGGAATTCACTACCGGTAATTTCACCAATGACATTCGCTGTGCTCACCACAGAATCAGGATCGGGATGTGATGTTAATTTTAAATAAAATTCGACGTTATTCGAACGCTTTAATTGATTTAATAACAGGTCTGCATCGGGGTTAGAAATAGTCGCTGCAGGAATTTTCTTCACATCTTTTTTATAACGCATACTACCGGTGTGCGCTATACGATTATCATCTGTACCTACTGAGCGAATAATAATGGCAGAAGCACCTTTTTGTGCTGCTATTGATGCACCTCCAACACGCGCCTTAACAGCGGGTTTGTAGCCTTTCCCGTCAATATGTCGTTCCATACGATAGGATATAAATGCTATTTTACCGTTTAAGCTATTATCTGGCGCCGCTTTTAAATCTTTTAGTGTTTCAAAATGTGCGATCCCCGCTGTTAAGCCATTTTCATCGGTACCAACACTACCACCTAAGGCTATTGCAACAACCTTGTGCGGGTAAGGCAATAAAACTTTTGCCTCTACTTCACCGCGGGACCAATAACTTCCGGTAACTTTTTCAGTCCAGACTTTATCGAATCCTAACGTACGCATTTTATTAACAGCCCAAATAATTGATTTTTTATCGCCTTCGGACCCCACCATTCGATGACCTACTTCGGTCGTTAGTGATTCAATTAATTGATACGATAAATCAGAGTTTATTGAGGTTTGCTTTAACGTGGTTATATGTTTTTGTTCAGCTTCATTCAATACGTCGGCATGCGAAACATTAATGAAACAAATAAGAGAGAAACACACTGATTTTAACAGTGTATTGTATGGTGATCTGAGCATTTAGCATCCTACTAGCAATTGTTATTATACATTCGAGATGTTAACAAAGTGTTAATATCTCGATAGGATTATATCAATATCGCTTTACAAGGCGCAACTATATTGCATTTATAACAAATGATAAAAACAAAGAAATGTGTAAATTGGTAATATTTTGTTCAAGCCTTTACAAAGAACTCAAACAAAATATTATAATAACAGGAAGTTATCTAAATTGAGAAAGATGAACCACAACCACAGGTGGTCGTAGCATTAGGGTTGTTAACAAGAAAGCGACTTCCTTCTAGTCCCTCAACATAATCCACTTCCCCGTCAACTAAGTATTGAATACTCATAGGATCGACGACCATGGTCACGCCTTTTTTAATAATGGTCATATCTCCATCGTTCACTTTTTCATCAAAAGTAAAGCCATATTGAAAGCCTGAACAACCACCACCAGTCACGTACACTCGTAATTTAAGATCCGGATTTTCTTCCTCAGTAATTAGGGCAAGAACTTTTGTTGCTGCTGCATCTGAAAATTTAATGGGTAATTCTGGGTTAGACATAACTCTCTACTTAGTACAGGTGCGTTTAAAACTATACGGCTATTATCTTAAACCTGACTTTTTTAGTCAAGTATTATGGGTGCACCATTTGAAACACCCTCTACCTTCTCTTGCCATTGGAAACTTTCTTCAAAGCGTCGAAACTTCTGCCAGCGACTTTTAGGTTGAGTGATAACAATATTAATTTTTTCAGGAACAAACTGTTCTGGGATAGTTAGAGTACCTAAAATGGTTTGAAAAAATTTAAAACTAAATGAAAGTTCTTTTTTAGTTAAGGTCGATAAATCTTTTAGGTGAAACTTAACATCTGCCCCTGCAAGTTTGCCAAAAATAACAATGTCGATAAAACCTTTTGAATAGCGTTTTTGTTTTTGTTGCTGCATCAAAACAGCTTTAAAATTAAACTTATTAAGAGTATCCGTTGGAGTTAACGTAAGTTCATCTAATACTACTCCTTCAACTTGTTTCTCTGGCGCCATCACCTTTTCATAAAATGCGATTTCTTTCTTTAGTTGGTAATGCTCAGCTTCAACACCTTTCAATGAGGTAAGTGAACGCTTACTTGCTATGCGTTCTAACTCTAATTCAACCTCTAGTATATTGATACGTTTAATTTGTTCTGTTTGAATGTTATATAAAAGCTCTAATCTTTTTTTCTGCTGAACTAAGGACTCTGCTTGATAGCTATGAAAATAATTTCCCATTCTGTATCCACAAAAAACACAGGTGAAAATTAATGCGACCAGTAATAATGATGATCGAAATGCACCAATAGTTTTAATCACTGTATTAAGATTTATTTTTGCTAACCAATTCATTTAAAAGTATTATGATATCCAATATTGTCAGAGCGCTATTCTTCACATGATATGTAATAAAAGCAAATTTATCTACATAGCCATTCGATCAATACTTACCAATTTGTGATTTATTTATGATGTTTTTGGCTTCACTCAAAAAACGATTATCTTTACCATCAACATCATGGCAGCTCTGCTTACTGGCTTCAATAGGTGGTGCTCTTTCTGCGTTGCTAATTGTCGGGTTTACCCTTGCAATTGAAACTCTTCAGCTGTTTTATTTTCAAGAAAAAAATACTTATACCAGTTTAGATTCGTTAAAACGCTTTCTTCTTCCATGTATTGGTGCGGCTATAATTTTGCTAGTGTCATGGTTCACTGGCTATAAATACTTACGTACCGGTATTCCTTTTGTACTGCACCGCCTTAAGGTTGCTCATGGGGTTATTCCTCTTAGAAACAGCATTAATCAGTTTATAGGAAGCACGGTAGCATTAGCATCAGGATTCTCCGTTGGAAGAGAAGGCCCTGCCGTTCATCTGGGCGCTGCACTCAGCAGCTACTTGGGCAGTGTTCTAAAACTTCCACATAATAGTATAAGAACATTATGTGCCTGCGGTATAGCAGCAGCCATTTCAGCAAGCTTCAATACGCCATTGGCTGCCGTAATATTTGTTATGGAAGTTATTCTACGCGAATATAAAGTACATATTTTCATTCCCATTATGATGGCCTCTATTGTTGGATCTATGATCACGAGTAGTACCTTTGGCCCCGCGCATGAATTTGAGTATTTCAATCAAATCGCGTTAGGTTTTCAGCACTACCCATCGTTAATCACGTTAGGAATTGGTTTAGGTATTATTGCTTTTGTTTTTAACCGTTATTTAGTTTCTGTGATTGAACACTCCGCTAAGTTTCATATTATTGCCCGTCTATTACTTGCTGCATTTATAACTGGCGTATTAGGTTATGCAGTACCTGCTGCGATTGAAATTGATTTTAGTGCATTGGACTTTTCAGATGCTCATCTTCAAGTACTAGGCATCTTACTCATTGCTAAAATAGTTATGACCATTTGTGCGCTTGGTTTAGGGATCCCTGGAGGTGTTGTTGGTCCAATATTAAGTATTGGCGCTATAGCAGGAACTTGTGCAGCCGTAATTATCCAACCAATATTCCCTGACTCACCTCTAGCTAGCGATTTCGCACTTATGGGCATGGCCGGCTTCATGGCAGCAACACTCAACGCCCCACTAGCAGCATTGTTGGCAGTTGTTGAGCTATCTAATCAAATAGAGATCATTGTGCCCGCAATGGTCGTTATTGCTGTTTCTTGTTTGGTTTCAGGTCAATTTTTTGGAAACCGTTCATTGTTTGTTATGCAGCTAGAAATTCAGAACCTTACTTACCGAAAACCCCCAATAGAAAAGTCGTTACAGGGTATCGGTGTATTAGGAGTTATGCAGGAAAAATTATCGATACATAGGTTTCAAAACGACAATGAAAAACATTCTGTACTGGCAGACAATAACGAAGATCATTTTATTATATCGCTTGTAGAAAATTCAAACGCCGACAATAATTTATATTATTGGTTAGAAAACACCGAGGCAACTCAAGATAACAGCGAAGACAAGGACGAAAAAATAATAGACCAGTTATTGCTGCCTCTACATTCCCAATCAACCTTAGTTGAAGCATATTTATTATTAACCAAAAAACGTAGAGGTGCTGTTTACATTTACGGTAATGGCCTTGACGATATATTAGGTATCGTTACGTTTGAACAAATTAGACGCTATTTAATTGAAGGAAAAATACGTTAATGACAACAATACTCTGGCTTAAAGCTTTTCATGTTATTTTTATGGTGGCATGGTTTTCAGGTATCTTTTATTTGCCTCGATTATTTGTTAATCATGCAGAGACCGACTCTAAAGAAGTCGCCGACCACCTAAAAGGTATGGAACGACGCCTGATTAATTTTGTCACTCCGTTTGGTGTATTAACAATTGCATTGGGCATAAGTATTATTTATCAATACGGCAGCGATTGGTTTATAGCTGCCAAGTGGTTACACATTAAAATATCTTTAGTGATATTACTTGTTATTTATCACGGCTATTGTTTTAAACTGGTTAACGATTTTAAAAACGATCTCAATAAAAAATCAGGCAAATTTTATCGATTATTTAACGAACTTCCGGTACTCACTTTATTTGCTATTGTGATTTTAGTTTACGTAAAACCTTTTTAGTCATAGCTCTGTTTGCCTTCCATTATATAGAGAGTATAAATATTAGGTAACTATTCAGTGCTTAGAGAATACACCACCGAGAACAACGAGGCGCTGCGCTACACTGAGAAAATAAAGCGCGATATTTTTACTCGGTGTTCTCTGTATCCTCTGGGGTATTCTGTTTTTTGGCTGAATAGTTACAATATTAGTTCGCTAACCTTAGCTTTTAGATAAATCCAATCAAAGCGGTATTCAATTGTTCATAAGAAACCGCTTTTATGCTATATTCCTGCGCGTTAATATTTTGAATAAACACCAAATTTAACTCATTATTCATGATTTTACTCGTACGTAAAATCAATTACTTTAGGTAAATCAATATGATGAAGTTTGAAGGAAGTCACGTTCTTTCAGTGTCGCAATTTGACCGCGACGCTATTTCTCGCATTTTACATATATCTTCACAAATGGCTCCGTATGCCATGCGACAAAAACGTTGCACGGTATTAGAAGGCGCGATATTAAATAATTTATTCTTCGAACCGAGTACTCGTACACGTGTTAGCTTTGGCGCTGCTTTTAACTTATTAGGTGGCTTTGTTAGGGAAACAGTTGGTGAAGAAAATTCATCATTAAGTAAAGGCGAGTCATTATTTGACACCGCACGAGTTATAAGTGGATATTCAGACGTGATTGCAATGCGTCATCCAAAAATGCATTCCGTGGAAGAATTTGCTAGAGGAAGCAGTGTTCCCGTAATCAACGGTGGCGACGGTGCCAATGAGCATCCAACACAAGCGTTACTCGACTTATTTACCATACAATCAGAAATGATGCGTTTTGGTAAAAACCTAGACAATTTAAACATCACGTTAATGGGTGATCTAAAACATGGTAGAACAGTTCATTCTTTATCAAAACTACTGAGCTTGTATAACAACCTTAAGATCACCATGGTTTCACCAACGGCCTTACAAATGCCTGACAGTGTTGTATCAACCTTGACAAATGCTGGACATGAAATCGTTATAACCGACAACATTGAAGGTAATTTAGCTTGCGATGTTATCTACCAAACAAGGATTCAACAAGAGCGCTTTGCTAGTAAAGATGAAGCAGATTTATACCGTGGCCATTTTAGTTTAAATAAAGAAGTTTACGAACAGTATTGTAAAGAGCATACCGTCATCATGCACCCATTACCTCGTGACTCTAGACCCGAAGCCAACGAGCTAGATAAGGATCTCAATGACTTAGATAATCTCGCGATATTCAGGCAAGCACAAAATGGTGTTTTAGTTCGCATGGCATTATTTGCGTTAACACTCGGTGTTGAAGATAAAGTAACCGAGTACGAAAGACCAGTCACTTGGCATACCAATAAATTTTAAGTAGAGCAATTATGAACACATCTGAACAACTTTTTGAAAGTGCACAGCAAATAATCCCCGGCGGTGTTAACTCTCCAGTGAGAGCATTTAATGGTGTTGGCGGTACTCCTTGTTTTATAAAACGTGCTGAAGGCGCTTATATTTATGATGCTGATGACAAGGCTTACATTGATTATGTAGGTTCATGGGGCCCGATGATCTTAGGTCATAACCACCCTGCTATTTTAGAGGCAGTTATTTCCACAGCACAAAATGGTTTAAGTTTTGGCGCTCCTACCGAGTTAGAAGTCACCATGGCAGAAAAGGTACGTGAACTTGTACCGTCCATGGAAAAACTTCGTATGGTAAGTTCAGGTACTGAAGCCACCATGAGTGCCATTCGTTTAGCACGAGGCTTTACCGGGCGTGATAAAATTCTAAAATTTGAAGGCTGTTATCATGGCCATGCTGACTCATTATTAGTTAAAGCTGGTTCAGGTGCTCTTACTATGGGTGTACCTAATTCACCAGGTATTCCTGCCGATTTTGCAAAACACACCCTGACAGTAAGCTTCAACAATATAGAACAAGTAAAAGCTATTTTTGAAGAATACAAAGGCCAAATCGCCTGTATTATTGTTGAGCCCGTTGCTGGTAATATGAATTGTATTCCACCTGTTAATGGCTTTCTTGAAGGTCTTCGTACCGTCTGTGATGAGCATGACAGTGTACTCATTTTTGATGAAGTAATGACAGGTTTTCGTGTTGCATTAGGTGGCGCTCAAGCTCACTATAATGTGAAACCTGATTTGACCACACTAGGCAAAGTTATTGGTGGTGGTATGCCAGTTGGTGCTTTTGGTGGTAAACAAGCAGTTATGGATTATATTGCGCCCGTAGGACCTGTTTACCAAGCGGGTACACTTTCAGGTAACCCAATAGCAATGGCTGCTGGATTAGCCGCATTAACAGAACTTGAAAAGGGTGACAAACATAAGCAACTTAGTGAAGCCACTGAAAAATTAGCTATGGGTTTAAAAGCCGCAGCTGAGCGCAATGGTGTATCACTTAGCATTAATTATGTCGGTGCTATGTTTGGCTTTTTCTTCACAGATGCAGAGACAGCCATCACGTCATATGAACAAGCAACAGCTTGTGACGGAGAGATGTTTAAAAAGTTCTTTCATTTGATGCTTGAAGAAGGTGTTAATTTAGCACCATCAGCCTTTGAGGCCGGTTTCTTATCAACAGCTCATACAGAAGAAGAAATCAATAAAACACTTGAAGCTGCAGACCGTTGTTTTTCTAAATTATAAAAAATAACGAGTGAGTTAAATTAACTAACAATTACTTGTAAAGGTAAATACGGCAATGTATTTACCTTATTTTAATACTAATAATTAACTTACTTTAGAAGATTCCATTTCCTGCTCTAACCACTTACGAGCTTCTTGCCAGCCTAATTCTAAACCAGAATATATTTTAGCATTTAAATTATCAATTTTTCGTAACCTTAAAAGATCTTCAATCTCACTTTGCCCTTTTTTATTATAAGTCACGAATGCTATCGCCTTTAAGCTTTCATGACTTGCAACAGATAACTTGGCTTCATAAGAAAAAGAAAAGTCATGTATAAGGTTAATTAATAATGAAAACTCTTCATTAACATGTGTTTTGACAAATTCATGACACGTTTCTACGTTTTCCAAAGATAACGTAATTCCGTTGTCTACAGTCACTTCAACAATGTTATTCGGTAAAATAGTAAAATATGCAAAATCTAATTTATGTTTCATGTCAGCCCCTGTACAAATTTGATAAAACCTATTGTTATTAATATGTTAATAAAGTAAAAATTTAGACTAATTAATATCAAATTTTTAACTTAAAATTAGTATAGCCTATAAATTCCATTTACACATTTTACATTTACTTAACAAGTTTTAGCACAGATATTTGAAACGGTCAAAATTCAAATTTTATTTTTAGATACCAAATAATCGCTCAAACCAACTTTCGTCTTTTTTAGCTGGCTGTCTACACGTCGATAATTTCTGAACTCCAGAAGAGATAGCGGGCAATTTAACAATTGCTGAACAGTTATCAAGTACGGCATTACCCGTTGCTTGTTCAAAGGTTATTTCTTCAACACCTTCTGGCAAGGTTAATTGTTTGTTAAATACACCTTGTTGTTTCATAAAGTCCGCAAACAACACCAGCGCTCCACTACTCCCAGTGTGTTCCGTTGGTGTGTTATCATCATGGCCTAACCACGTAGTTACTAAATGCTCACTGTCATAACCAATAAACCAGCTATCCCGTTGTTCATTAGTTGTGCCTGTTTTACCCGCCATTTTCTTATCTTTTAAACGCCATGTTAACGACTTTGCCGTACCTCGCTGGGTCACTTCTGACAACGCATAATCTAATAAATAAGAGGCTTGTATTGAAATAATTTGCTCTTCAGGAATGGTTGCCTCCCATAAAGTTTCACCCGAAGACGAAACAATGCGAGTAACGGCATGGCTTGATTTACTATAGCCATTGGCTGCAATAGGTAAATAAAGTTGATTCACTTCATAAGGAGACATGTTTATAGCCCCTAACAACATTGAAGGACGCGTAACAATATCCTTATCAAAACCTAACATATGAATAATTTCAGCTACAGAAGTTAACCCTAACTCCATACCGAGGTTCACCGTAGGTACATTTAAGGAACCCACTAACGAGTTCACTAAGCTTACCTGCTCTTGATATTCACCATTATAATTTTTAGGTTTCCACTCTTTGCCATTATCTGAAGTTAAGGTAATAGGTTTATCTTCAAGTACTGAAGCTAAATTATATTGTTCATAACGTTCAAGGGCTGCTAAATAAATAGCTGGCTTAACTAAAGAGCCAATAGGACGATTGGCATTCAGTGCTCGATTAAAGCCTTCATAACCATTTTTATTACCTCCAATTAATGCCCTTACTTCACCAGTATCAATGTCACTGACAATCATCGCAACTTGTAAATTGTCGCTAAAACCTTGTAATTTCGGTAATTTTTCTCGCACCGTTCCTTCCAACATTAATTGGCTATAATGAGAAAACCCAGTAAAAACAAATATCCCTGACTTACGATCGCGATCACTTAATAACTCTGATAACTCATCATTAATTAGTTGAATGTAGCTAGGAAATTTTTGTTTTGTAAAGCGACGACTCTCTCTCACTGACAAAGGTGACTCTATTGCTTCAACATAATCATTCTTTGAAAAAAAATCGTGCTCGAACATCAACTTTAAAATCAAATCTCGTCGTTTACGGGTATTTTCAGGTTTACGCCAAGGATCATAATAACTAGGCCCTTTCACTACCCCCACTAACATCGCTATTTGCTCAATCGACAAGTGCTCTATTGAAGAATTGAAGTAAAACTCAGAGGCCAAACCAAATCCATGAATAGCATTTGCGTAATTTTGACCTAAATAAACTTCATTTATGTATGCCTCTAACAGCTGATCTTTACTGTAGCGATATTCTAATAGCAGCGACATAATCGCTTCATTAGCCTTACGCCAAAGTGTTTTATCGCGCGTTAAATACATGTTTTTAACGAGCTGTTGGGTTAACGTACTGCCACCTTGTACTGTTCGCCCAGCAAGAATATTAGTATAGAGGGCACGAATAATGCCTATCGGTGATACTCCCGAATGGAAATAAAAATCACGGTCTTCTACTAACAATAATGTATCAAGTAACAGTTCAGGTACTTTACCAAGCGAGGTTAATACTCTATCTTCTTTGTTTTTAGGTAAAATTCGGTCCATTAACACCGGCTCTAACTGAATGGTGTTTACTGGCTGGTTGTCTAAATTAAGCTTTACCACCTGATCATTTTTGGCATCAATAATTATTTTATTCGGCAATTGCATGCCGTTATCAAATTCGAATGATCGTCGATAAACAATAATACGCGATGCAGAAAGCGCGTATTCTCCAGGAAGATTCACATAATCTACTCGCCTATAACCTGAAAAATTAAGAGATTTTGCCAGCATAGGTAAATGAATACTGTCGTGCAGTGAAAAAGTTTCAGCCTGGCCGTAAACCTGAATAGGGACTTCCCAACGCTGCCCTTCAAATTTTTCTCTCACTTTACCGTCAAGATAAATGCTGTAAATAATAAGAGTAAAAAACATAATGAGGCTTAACTTAATAAAAGTCATACCACACCAAGTCGCAACACGTTTTATTAACGTTTTTTTGGGGAGCTCATGATTTTCAGGAGCGTCTTTGTTTTTTTCTTTTACTTTTTCTTTCGCTTTAGGCATAAATTACGTTCGATAAAATAATGGAGCTAGGGAATACTCAGTAAACCTCATTTAAGGTACATGATATTATATACAGTTAACCCCACTAAATTCTAGCGTAGTAACCCATCTACCCCTTATAATATGATGTCATTCACTTTTTGGTATTAACAATACATGTCTGCTTTTAATTTACTCGTTATTTTAGGCTCTACAGCTTCAGGCAAAACTAAACTCGCTGTTGAGCTTGCTACTTTATTAGATGGCGAAGTATTGTCGGCAGACTCTCGACAGGTTTATAAAGGGTTAGACATTGGCAGCGGTAAAGATCTAGAGGAGTATCAAAATATCCCTTATCACTTGATAGATATAGTTGAGCCAGGTTATGAATATAATATTTTTGATTTTCAGCGTGACTTTATCAGCGCTTTTGAAGATGTATCTAACCGTAAAAAACTGCCTATTTTAGCGGGTGGTTCGGCACTCTACGTAGACTCAATAATAAAAGGCTATCGGCTAATTGAAGTCTTAGAAAATGCTCAATTACGTGCCGAGTTAGCACCACAAACACATGAAGCGCTTATTGAGCGATTAAAATCCTTAAAACCTAACTTGCATAATACAACAGATCTTGTCGATAGAGATCGTTTAACTCGTGCTATTGAAATTGCTGAAGGTGAAAAGTCTGCACCTGAAAATTCAACATATTTCCCAGAAATCACCCCCTTTATTATGGCCATTCAATGGCAACGAGAAGTCGTTCGCAAACGAATAACACATCGTTTAAAGGAACGTATGGAGCAAGGCTTAATTGAAGAAGTTGAACAACTTCACAAGCAGGGTGTATCGTGGGATACCCTGAACTTTTACGGCTTAGAATATCGTTTTATCGCTCAATACTTGCAAGGGCAGGTTAACAAAAACGATATGTTCCAAAAACTGAATGCTGCTATTCATCAATTCTCAAAAAAACAAGATACATGGCTACGCCGTTTAGAACGACAAGGCAAGAAAATTCATTGGTTAGACGGAACTCAATCGACTTTCGAGCAAGCAATGAAGCATCTTTCTACGGTTAACCAATAGCACCACCATTATTCTTTAATGTGGCGCTTAGTTTTATTGGTTGCTTTGGCATTGGCTGGATCATCAGGCCAGTAATGTCGAGGGTATTGCGATTTCATGTCTTTTTGCACGGCTTTGTAACTGCCTTGCCAAAATTCAACAAGGTTTTGTGTTATTTGAATAGGTCGCTTCGCCGGTGAGAGTATTTCTAAAATAAGTGGGATGGCATGCTGACTGTCTTGCTCGTTTTCCATACCGACACTCGGCGTAATATTTAAGCCATAAAGTTCCTGCATGGGTAGTGACACTATCGGTGATTTATCTTCAGTGTACCTTATCGGACAACGTCGCCCTGTTGGCCCAACAAAATGTGTTGGTGCCACCTGTTTCAATGTTTGTTGTTGCTGATAACTTAATAACGACGTAAACATATCGCTAAAATTACATTTACCTAATTGTTTTTTATTTTTAATACGACCAACAAAAGGTGTTAACCAAGTCTCCACTTGTTCTTGCAACTGATGCTCTGAAACTTCAGGTAAGGCTAAGTCATTTCTATATTTAGTTAACCACTGCCAACGCTGTAATAACTCCATATCATATTGATTCAGTGATAAAAAAGACAAACCATTTTTATGAAACTCTTTTGCCCATAATTGCGCAATATCGCTTTCAGAAAGTTTATCTATCGCTTGTGACTCATTCAGCACAAGGGCATCAATTTTAGTCATATTTTTAGCGACAATGCGATCTAAGTTATGATCATATTCCGCGATGGTTTTTTCCGTCGGCGTTATAATGCCCAACGAAATCAGCTCTTCTATATCGACTGTTGCAGCTAGCTGTATTACGGTTCTATTTTTTCCTTGAAAAAAGTATTGCCCTATTTGAGCAGCAACAAGGTAAGTTTCACCCAGTAATGCATCTTCTTCATTTATCGAAACGCCTTTACCACCTGTAGTTAGGTAATCACCTGACTGACCGCCTCGATGTTTAGCAATACGCTCAGGGTAAGCCAATGCCAATAACACCCCAACATAATCAAGCGGCAACTGACTTGATACCGACACCTTACTTCGGCTATTAATATTTTTCAGTAAATGGTTAGCTTGTTTAATAATACGGTCTCTAACAACGCGATTTACATGTGAATGTTTATCTAACAAACTGGTGATACGATGAACTAAATTACAATTAGTTTTAGCCTGTTCACGCTGATAAATATCTCGCTCTTCTAACATAGCAGTTATTAAACAAGCTAAAGGTAAAAGCGTCGTTTTAACCGATGGGATATCAATTAAGTCTTTTAACGATTGCGCCATAACTATCATATTGGCAAAACGCGGATGGGTGGGTAAATTCGCAACTTGTTTTCCATGAGTGGTAAGCTGCTGACTATCATTCACAATTTTTAATGCTTTTAATTCTTGCCAAGCTTGCTGTTCTTTTACTGATGTAGGTAGCTCTACCAGTGGCAAGTCGCACAACTTACTAACTCCCCATCGAGCTGCTTCAATAACAAAAGGCAGTAAGTCAGCTTGTTGAATATCACTGGTATTATTCTCGTCACGACGGTCGTGGTTTTCTTTACTGTATAAACGGATGCATTTACCAGGCATTAAGCGGCCAGCTCGCCCTGCTCTTTGCGTGGCTGATGCTTTTGAAATAGCTTGTTGTTGCAATTTATTTGTTAGGGTTTTGGCATCGTAAATAGCGACTTTTTCAAAACCACAATCTATCACTAAATTAACACCTTCAATCGTTAAACTAGTTTCTGCAATATTAGTCGCCAGTACCAGTTTATAACCATTACCTTTAACTGGAGCTATGGCTTGCTGTTGCTCTTTAAGTGATAACTCGCCAAACAATGGCGCTAACATAAATGTATCGGGTAATCGTGACGGCAATTGCTCACATAAATATTTAATATCGGCAACGCCAGGTAAAAAAACTAATATAGAACCTTGATGACTATTAACTTGCTGAGAAATAACCGTTAACGCATGCTCTCGCCATTGGTTAAAGGCTGCGTAATGGTTTCCACCTCTTGGTATTATAGCCGAAGGGAAGTATTCAATATCAACCGGATAACTCCGCCCTTCACTCGCTAATGTAACCGCATCGGGTAATTGTTTTTCTAAATAACTCGTCGCTAACGTTGCAGACATTAGCAAGATTTTTAAGTCGTCACGCAAGCCCTGCTGAACATCTCGTGTTAACGCAAAGGCTAAATCACCTTGTAATGAACGTTCATGAAATTCGTCTAAAATGACTAAACCACAATTACTCAACTCAGGATCGTTTTGAATAATATTGGTTAGTATCCCCTCAGTGATCACCTCTAAACGTGTGTTTTTCGATACTTTGGATTCATTTTTTAGTCGATAACCTATCGTTTCACCTACTTGCTCACCTAATTGCTGACTGAGAAAACAAGCAATATTTTTAGCGGCGATACGCCTAGGCTGTAATAAATAGATTTTTTGTGATGCTAGGCACGGTAGAGATAATAACCACAGTGGTAAACGTGTTGATTTTCCGGCCCCTGGAGGCGCAGTAAGAATTAACGTATTTTGTTGCTCAAGCGTGGAAATAAAATCGTCTTTAATCGCATCAATCGGTAATAAATCAGTCATTGGTCAAATAATCACAGCAAAGTTATTGGCGTTATACCATAACTACATCAGCGTAAATAGCAGTAACCATGGGATATATCTACACATCTAAAGATCTTGTCTATAATTAACACATACGTTTAAGCAGGTGGTGATTAATGATGAAGGCTTACAACATTGTCGAATTCTGTTTTTTAGCAGAGCCTACAGATGTAAATTTTGGCGGAAAAGTTCACGGTGGCATGGTAATGAAATGGATAGACCAAGCGTCATATGCCTGCGCTGCCAAGTGGAGCAAACGTTATGCTGTTACCGTTTCAGCAAATGGAATTCGGTTTATACGCCCTATTCTTGTTGGGCAAATTGTGCAAGTAACCGCTAGAATTGTGCATACAGGCAAAAGTAGTATGCATATATACGTTGTAGTGAGATCAGCAGACCCTAAAGAAAACAAATACGTTGTGACTAATCGTTGCTTTATTACTTTTATGGCCAAGGACGAAGCAGGCTACCCTGCAAAAGTAGACACCTTTGTTCCAGATACAGATGAAGACAGGCGTTTAGAAGAAGTCGCAATGGAGGCCAAAGCCTTCGCCAAACAACTAGACAAAGATTTTGAAGAAAAGCTGGGCTGGAAATAATGAGAAAATAGCCTATTTTATCGTTATTTATTATCTTTTTATCCCCACTTACCACTAGCCAAAATACTTATCGCTTTAAGAACGGTTACACTTTATCATTTCTCTCTTTCCGTATACCGCACAACAAAGCGATTACTCTGATGAAAATATCCGTAAAAAAAGCAACGCTGATTAAACGATATAAACGATTTTTAGCCGATGTAACTCTCCCTAACGGTGATGAAATCACTATGCATTGCGCAAACACTGGCGCTATGACAGGCTGTGCAACACCAAACGATACCGTGTGGTATAGCACCTCAGATAATGTAAAAAGAAAATACCCAAACAGCTGGGAATTTTCAATTACACAACAAAATCATTGGATCTGTGTTAATACCATCAGAGCCAATCATTTAGTTGAAGAAGCAATAGCACAAAACCTTATCTCTGACTTTTCAGGGCATACAAACTTAAGGCGTGAAGTTAAATATGGTGAAGAAAACAGTAAAATTGATTTCCTCCTAAAAGACAAAAACGGCGTTAATACTTATATAGAAGTAAAAAGCGCTACGTTGTTAGAAGATGAAAAGGGGTATTTTCCTGATGCTGTTACCACTAGGGGGCAAAAGCACTTACGTGAATTAATTAGCATGGTAGAGTCTGGCGAAAGAGCAATATTGTTTTTTGCTGTGCTACACTCAGGTATTCGATCAGTGCAGCCAGCAAAACACATCGACCCTAAATATACGGCCTTGTTAGAAGAGGCATATCAAAAAGGCGTCGAACTTATCGCTTATGGGGCTAATTTCCAATTAAACGGAGCAGAATGTACAGTTGAACTACGCAATAAAATCCCAGTAAATGTGACATAATTTACTCTAACCCTGTTAACAATTAAAGTTTAAAAAATAATAAAATGGTTGACGCAGGCACTAAAAAGCTGCTAAAAGACCTTGGTTTAATCTAAGGAGGGTAAAAACAAAGCTTATGGTCGCCATAAATCTTTATTTTTATTAATTCCCCCCTTGTTTTTAGTAATATGTAGTACCATATATAGTCGTGATATTTGTTAGCTAACGAATATCAGACAAAAAGAATTTAGTTGAAGTGAAATGATAATATACTCTATTCACTTCAACATAGTATAAGTAGCACTAGGAGAGATAGCATGCCAAAAAACGCAAACAAAGCATTAGGACTACTGGCATTAGCTGGCGTCGCGCCATACCAAGAAAAGCCTAACGAAGAGTACATGGATACTCCGCAACAAGAACATTTTAAAAAGATTCTTGATGCGTGGCGTTCACAACTTCGTCAAGAAGTTGACCGTACAGTAACGCATATGCAAGACGAAGCGGCAAATTTCCCAGATCCTGTAGATCGCGCAGCTCAAGAAGAAGAGTTCAGTCTTGAACTACGTACACGTGACCGTGAACGTAAGCTGATCAAAAAAATTGAGAAGACATTACAACTAATCGAAGAAGATGATTTTGGTTTCTGTAAATCATGTGGTATCGAAATTGGTATCCGTCGTTTAGAAGCTCGACCAACAGCCGATCTTTGTATTGAGTGTAAAACACTTCAAGAAATTAAAGAACGTCAAATGGCAGGTTAATTCCTGCTAATTATCGTTAGGAAAACAATAGTTAAACGTGTTACTTCCTATGAATAAGCGACCACCATCCTTGTATCGTGGTCGTTTTGCTCCATCCCCTTCTGGTTTACTCCATTTTGGCTCGCTAGTTACTGCGCTTGCCAGCTATTTAGATGCAAAACACAATAACGGTACGTGGTTAGTTCGTATTGAAGACATTGATCCCCCACGAGAATTAGCCGGTGCCAGTGATGAAATTCTATCTACACTTGATTCATATGGATTACATTGGGACGAAGAAGTACTTTATCAAAGCAAACAAACTCACCGATATAACGAAGTACTTAACAACTTATTACAAGCTCAGCTTACTTATCATTGCCAATGTACTCGTGCTCAAATTAAATTGATGGGGGGCACCTATAATCGTCATTGTGAAACACTTGAACTTTCGACACAAAACAACGCAACCCGCATTAAAAATACCGTAGGAATAAATAGCTACATTGATCTTATTCAAGGCCAAATTAATTGTGATAAGGCATTTTCAAAAGAAGATTTTATTCTACTAAGAAAAGATGGCTTATTTGCCTACCAACTTGCTGTAGTTGTTGATGATATAAATCAAAATATTTCTCATGTAGTAAGAGGTTGTGATTTAATAGAACCCACAGTACGACAATTGAGTTTGTTTAAAATGCTCAATGCCGCTGCTCCCTCTTATAGCCATATCCCCCTGGCAGTAACACCTGAAGGTTACAAACTAAGTAAACAAAACAAAGCACCGGCAATTGATAATAATAAACCACAACCTGCACTGGTATCGGCACTTAACTATCTAGGACAACAAGCACCAGCAGAGCTTGCCACATACCCTGTTGAAGACATTATCTTATGGGCAATTCAGCACTGGTCTCTAGACAAAATAACTAAAAAGCAACAAATTGTTATCAATTAGCGGAAAATACGCTGTTTTCATTCTCTTTTTCGACGACGTGTTATATGATAAACATAATATTTATTGACCAATTATGGGTTGTTTTATTTTAACAAGACACCCCTACTTTTAAGGCCTGCATTATCAAAAGCGTCATCAATTTGTGCAAACGAGTATTAGGAAAAGGAACAACTAAAAAGTCTAAAGTTCCGCATTCCTCTGAACCTATCGTATTCACCCGAGATCAACATCCCGTATCAAGAAAACTTATGAGCCCGAGTGCTTTAAAAGTTTTGTATCGTCTTAATAAAGGCGGATATGACGCTTATCTTGTTGGCGGTGGTGTTCGCGATATTTTATTAGGTATTCAGCCAAAAGATTTCGATATTGTTACTAACGCAACACCTGAAGAAATAAAAGCACTCTTTAGGAATTGCCGATTAATTGGTCGTCGATTTAGATTAGCTCATATAGTTTTCGGCCGAGAAATTATTGAAGTAGCAACCTTTAGGGGTCATCACGACACTAAAGATGATAAAAATACGCAAAAAACGTCAAAACAAAGTGAACATGGCATGCTACTTCGTGACAATATTTATGGCAGTATTGAAGAAGATGCTCAGCGCCGTGATTTCACTATAAATGCCTTATATTACTCAGCAAAAGACTTCACTGTTCATGACTTTGCCGATGGCGTTAACGATATTAACGCTAAAAAAATTCGTTTAATTGGAGATCCGGTCACTCGTTACCGTGAAGATCCAGTACGTATGTTAAGAGCTATTCGTTTTGCGACTAAGCTAAATATGACCATGTCAAAAGAAACCGAAGCTCCAATTAAAGAGTTAGGTTCATTACTTGGAAACATTCCTCCTGCACGAATGTTTGAAGAGTTTTTAAAGCTGTTTATGTCAGGTAAAGCAGAAGAAAACTTTGAGCAATTACGTGCTTATGGCTTATTTAAATATTTCTTTCCGATTGTTGATCAACAACTCGATCAGCAATCAAGTGCCTATTTGCTACCATTTATTCAAAAAGCATTACGTAATACCGATAAACGTATTAACAACGAACAACGTGTAACTCCAGCGTTCTTATTCGCTTCAATGTTATGGTACCCGTTACAAGACCAAATTCAGCAACTACAAAATAATAGCCATTTAACACCACAAGATGCATTTTTTGCGGCGATGGGTGAAATAATGTCAGAACAACAGCGCAGTATTGCCATTCCTAAACGTTTTCAGGCCGTGATGAAAGATATCTTTATCTTGCAAGATAAACTCTCAAAACGTGAAGGTAAAAAAGCTTATAAAGCTTTTGAACACCAAAAATTTAGAGCGGGTTACGACTTTTTATTGTTACGTTCTGAAATAGAGACTGATTTTTCTCAGTCAGGTGTATCATCTCCTCTAGTTGAGTTAACACAGTGGTGGACAGATTTTCAAAATAGCTCGCATGAAACCAAAGAACAAATGATAAAAGCGGTTTCGTCTAGCCGTTCAGGATCTCGTCGTTCGCCAAGAAAACGCCGTAAACCGAACAGCAAACCTAAAGATATCAATTAATGACTACCGCATATATTGGATTAGGAAGTAATCTTTGTGATCCAGAACAACAGCTACGTGATGCGGTAACTCAACTTGAAAGGCTAAAACATTGTCAACTCTCTAGCATTTCATCTTTGTATTTTAGTCGCCCTATGGGGCCACAAGATCAACCTGATTACATGAATGCTGTTGCAGAGCTTGAAACGAGTTTATCGCCGATAGCTTTACTTGATGAATTACAAAAAATTGAAAACAAAGCAGGACGCATTCGAAAGGACAATCGCTGGGGACCCAGAATACTCGATTTAGATATTCTATTGTTTGGTGAGCAAACAATAGATACCGAGAGACTCACCGTTCCACATTACGGTTTAAAGGAAAGAGAGTTTGTTTTGATCCCTCTCATTGAAATCATTCCTGAGCTTTTACTGCCTAATGGTGAAAGTATTGCATTTTTACGTGATAACATTGATGCAAATGGACTAAAAATTCATAGTAAATTACGTTAACATTGGCACAAGCGTTTAATTATACACATTACCGGAAACTATTATGGCTAAGATCACAACGTCTTCGTTGATCAAAATGAAGCAAAATGGCGAAAAAATATCAACAATAACCGCTTATGATGCGAGCTTTGCAAACTTATTTGACCAAGCTGGCATTCATGCCATTTTGATCGGTGATTCACTTGGAATGGTATTACAAGGTGAAAATGACACCTTACCCGTAACTATTGACCATATGGTTTACCATACCAAATCAGTTGCTAATGGCGTTAAAAACACTTTGATTATCGGTGACATGCCGTTTATGAGTTATGCCACCACTGAACAAGCCTATACAAATGCGACTAAGCTTATGCAGGCTGGCGCTAGTATGGTTAAAATGGAAGGTGGAGCTTGGTTAGTTGACACCATAAAATGCTTAGTTGAGCGTGGTATTCCCGTTTGTGCTCATTTAGGTCTTACCCCACAATCTGTAAACGTATTTGGTGGTTTTAAAGTACAAGGCCGTGATGCCGACAAAGCTTTAGAAATGATCGAGCACGCTAAACAATTAGAAGCTGCTGGTGCGCAATTATTAGTATTAGAATGTATCCCTGCAAGTTTAGGTAAGGCTATTTCTGAAGCCATATCTATTCCAACAATAGGTATTGGAGCTGGTAAAGATACTGATGGTCAAATATTGGTAATGCACGACGCGTTAGGTATTTCATATAGCTATATGCCTAAGTTCTCACGTAACTTTTTGATCGACACAGGTGATATTAAAAAAGCAGTTGAGCTTTACATCAGTGAGGTATCCGAAGGTAACTTCCCAGCAGCAGAACATATTTTTGAATAGTACGGTGGCCTCCATGCAAGTAGTAAGTAACATTAATGAATTACGCCAAACCATTAGCGAATGGCGTAGACAAGGTTTAAAAATTGCTTTTGTACCTACAATGGGAAATTTGCACGCTGGTCATATTTCGCTTGTCACTGAAGCACATAAACATGCTGATAAAATAGTCGCGAGTATCTTTGTTAATCCGATGCAATTCGGCGTTAATGAAGATATTGATAACTACCCTCGAACCATGGAATCAGACCAAGCTAAGCTGATTGAAGCCAACACTGATTTATTGTTTACACCAACGCCTGAAATAATTTATCCAAAAGGTTTAGATAAACAAAGCTACGTTGAAGTTCCTAATGTGTCAGATGGTTATTGCGGAGAAAGTCGCCCAGGCCACTTTCGTGGTGTTTCAACGGTAGTATGTAAGTTATTTAACCTAGTGCAACCTGATGTAGCTTGTTTTGGATTAAAAGATTATCAACAAGTACAAGTGATCCAAACCATGGTTGAAGACTTGTCGATGCCTATTGAGATTATTCCCGTTGAAACGGTACGTGAAACATCAGGGTTAGCGTTGAGCTCTCGTAACGGTTATTTAACCGAAGAAGAGTTAAAAATAGCACCAGCTTTAAGTCAAAATATCCAATGGCTAGCTGAACAACTAAAAAGTAATAACGATTTTATTGGTTTAGCACGTAAAGCAACAAGTTATATCGACAATGCAGGTTTAAAAACTGACTATATTCATGTTTGTCACGCAAGAACACTGCAACCAGCAAGTGAAGACGATAAAGAGATTGTTATTTTAGCCGCAGCATTTTGTGGGAAAGCCCGACTTATTGATAACTTAAGAGTAAGTTTGTAAGTTTATTATCTTTTCTAGATCAAAAAAGCTGAAGTTAGTTAACAAACTAACTCCAGCTTTTTTTTATTCATGTCGTTAAAAACCTTTACTCATACGAACGTTCTAACCATTCTAATTGAGATTGTAGGTCTTCAATTTCTTTATTTGCTTCAATAAGTTGCTGTTCCATTCGCGCATAATTCAATTGCTCTTGCGCAGCTTTTTGAAGTACAACATTGCTTTCTACATATTCCATAATCCACCACCCAGTTAAAATGTAAGCACACCTGTATTATTACAAATGAAATTACATAAATCAAGTAATACCAACAAAACGAAACATATACGAAAGACTTACGAAACAAATTCGAAACTTTACGAGATGATTTTAGAAATATAATAGAAAATTGAATAAGTTATTAGAGAAGAAGGGAAGCCCTAAGGCAACTAACATTCCCTGTTAGTTGATAAGAATATTTACTGGCAAATATTAAATAATTCAGGTAGAAAACTTACGCTTTCATTAGCAAGTTCAATTTGTTCTTCTAGAATATCTGACAAAATTTTCTTAGAGGTTAGTGGGTTAGCTAAAACTACTCTAAAAACCAAGATCTTTTGACCTTGATAGCGCGAGACTTCAATACGTGTTCGAGAAACAAAAGACTTACCATTTTCTCGCTGACGTTTTTGAATAAACTTAGTTAATTTATGCAGTAAATTATTAATATAGTCTTGTTGTTTTTCGTCAGCTTTAGCCAAGTAATTTTGAATAACCTTAGGTGCATACCTATAGGTCAACAAACATAATTCTGGGCGAGTTATTAATTCAAAATCGTCATGTGTATCAATTAGGTCAGCAAAATAATTCGCCTTTTCAATACCTTGATTGATCAGTAATTCATAACCCGGTCGGCTGATAATATGTAAGCTTGCATAAACTAACATTGCCATACCAGGACGAGAGCCTTCTAATGTATGACTACCCAAGTCTTTCGAACCTTTACGTAATATGTATTCAGCATGATGTTCAATTGAGGCAACAGCTTCAGGGTTCTTAAATACAACAAGCCCTGCGCCCATTGGTACATACATTTGTTTGTGCGCATCAATAGTTACCGAATCAGCACGTTCAATACCATGTAGAATATGGCGATACTTGTTAGATAATAACGTTGCCCCACCCCACGCAGCATCTACATGAAAGTGACATGAAAACTCTTCTGCAATATCAGCTATATCGTCTAAAGGATCAACATTACCTGTTTCAGTCGTTCCAGCAACACCAACAATACTCAATACTCGAATATTTTTATCATGTAACTCTTGGCATTTTTCACGCAATTTAACACAATCAATTTTGTTATATTCGTCAGTGGGAATTGATATAACACTTTCCTCACCAATGCCTAAAATATCGGCAGATTTTTTCAGTGAATAATGTCCACGTTCTGAGACCAAAATAGCTAAACCTTGGTAGCCATAATGTGTCAATGCATTAAATAATCCTGACTTAGCTATACCTTTAAAGTTTCCGTCTGGTTTTAACAAATTATTACGTGCTACCCACAAGGCGGTAATATTGGCTACCGTACCACCGGAACAAAAAGCCCCTAATGAATGATTAGCGCTGTGCATCCATTGATCATAGAAAGGTTCGTCATCTTGATAAACCAAGCGATGCATCATTCCCAACACTTGACGCTCTAAAGGTGTAAATGCTTTCGATGTTTCTACTTTTACTAAGTTTTGGTTTAAACCAACCATGAGTTTAGATAAAGGTAAAATAAAATATGGGAGCGCTGAGGTCATATGCCCAATAAAACTTGGGCTAGAGGTATGTACCGACTGAGAAACTAATTTATCCAATAAATGGCGCATATGATCAGAAACGAAACTTGGATCTTCTGGAATAGCAGAACAATCAAAGTCTTTCTCAATTTCAGTCAAGGGTTTATCGGTTGCGACAATATGATTACCTAGAAAGCCTGCAAGGTTCTGCGACATTTCTTTTTCGATAGCCCCTAATGTGGAATCAGGCGCTTCTGGAATAGTAAAAATACGGTGTAGAGATTTTTGAGTCGCTTTTGCTTTGCGCTTATTAGCCGCCATACTTACCACTTCTGAGATCTTAATTTCGATAAGGTGAAATTTACATTGAAGCGGCACTTTAATAAATAATTAACTAAAAGTCTCTACTTTTCATCGAAAATACTAGCTTATTGACGATGATAGGTACAATAAACCTAATTCAATCAGTACGATACTTGTTAATGAAATAAACATTACCATTTTTTTTATATTGTGTGTCATGTGGTTTTCCTTAAAAAATACTATTGAGCTTACTTTTACATAGTCTTATCAAGGTTCATGCCAAACACTAACCAGTTGAAATATATACTATTTTAAATGAAAGCTTAGTATATGCATTTTTAAATAATTGTTAAATCCACGAAATAACGTTCAATTTGACCACTTATTACAGAAAGTCAGAGGTTGATCTTCTATCCCCCGTATAATTTTTTGTATTAAAAAATGAAAACATTCATGTACTCAATATATTTGAGAATAGATTGCCTAATTTTTATTTTAAATTGTGTTCAACAAACATCCAAAAAGATAAAAATGATAGTTTTGGACAAAAAACGGATAGCTTTACGCATAAAATCAGCAGTGATATTTAGATATATTTAGCCTACTGTTTGCTGACTTTAATTAGCAAAACCAAACTTTAGTTGCTAGCCTTAATTACAATATAATTAACCGGTAACACCTCTCGTTTGTAAAACAAAAACATACAGTTATTAACAAAATAACTCGCACAATTCAGCATAGATAATTAAACACCCATGCTGTATTTTATAGGTAATATTTATGACCACAGTAAAAACAATTCTTCAACGACGTGATTGGGAAAACCCTTTATCCATTCAAGTTAACCAAATACGTGCGCATAGCCCATTAAAAAGCTATACCACTGTGGCTGATGCTCTAGCTCAAACAAATGCACAAACACTTTCACTTAATGGTGAATGGCAATTTCAACTATTCGACTCTCCTGAGCAAGTACCTGAATCATTCATTGAACAAACAGACAATATCGATTCGTCGTGGCAGTCAATTACCGTACCTTCAAATTGGCAGCTACAGGGGTTTGATAAACCAATTTACACTAACGTAAAATACCCTTTTGCCTTGAACCCTCCTTTTGTGCCAGCTGATAATCCTACCGGTTGTTACCGCACAAGTTTTGAAGTAAACGAAAAACAACTTACTCAACAAAACCGTATTGTTTTCGATGGTGTTAACTCCGCATTTTACCTTTGGTGTAACGGCCAATGGGTCGGTTATTCACAAGACAGTCGTTTACCAAGTGAATTTGATTTGTCACCTTTTTTAGTCGCAGGTAAAAACCATATTTCTGTAATGGTATTACGCTGGAGCGATGGTAGTTATTTAGAAGATCAAGACATGTGGTGGTTGAGTGGTATTTTCCGCGACGTTACCCTGCTCACTAAACCTAAAACACACATAGCTGATGTATTTATTACTCCTGATTTAGACGCTTGTTACCGAGATGGTTCGCTTGCAATAAAAACACGTATACAAGCACCTGAAGAATATAAAGTGCAAATACAATTGTTTGAAGGGCAAGAAGCTGTATCTGAGCCCATTATTGAATCAACTCGTAATAAAGAAATCGACGAAAAAGGTACTTGGGACGACCTTGTTTTTACACAATTAACCATCGCAGAGCCTAAAAAATGGAGTGCTGAGGCTCCTAATCTATACCGCTGTGTTGTAAGCCTATTAGACAATAACGGAAAAATTGTTGATGTAGAAAGCTACCCTGTAGGCTTTAGAAAAGTTGAAATGCTAAACGGGCAGCTGTGTTTAAACGGACAGGCATTACTTATTCGTGGTGTTAATCGTCATGAACATCATCCTGAATTAGGCCACGTGAGTACTGAAGCTAACATGCTTGAAGACATTAAGTTAATGAAGCAAAACAACTTTAATGCCGTTCGAACAGCTCACTATCCTAATCACCCACGTTGGTACGAACTATGTGACCAATACGGTTTATACGTGTGTGACGAAGCTAACATTGAAACCCATGGTATGTTTCCAATGTCGCGTTTGTCTAGCGATCCACAATGGACAGCAGCGTTTATAAACCGTTTTAGTCAAATGGTAGAACGTGACAAAAACCACCCTTCTATTATTATTTGGTCATTAGGAAATGAATCGGGTCATGGCTCTACACACAACGCTATGTATGCCTGGTCTAAAAACTTTGATCCTTCACGTCCCGTACAATACGAAGGTGGCGGTGCTAACACCACGGCTACCGACATTATTTGTCCTATGTATGCACGCGTTGACATGGATCAGCCGTTTGAAGCCGTACCAAAATGGTCAATTAAAAAATGGTTAAGTTTACCTAATGAAAATCGCCCTCTTATTCTGTGTGAATACGCACATGCAATGGGCAACAGCTTAGGTAGCTTTAACGACTACTGGAAAGCGTTCCGCGCTTACCCTAAATTACAGGGCGGCTTTATTTGGGATTGGGTTGATCAAGGTATCACAAAACAAACCGATGATGGACAGCCATACTGGGCATATGGCGGCGACTTTGGTGATGTACAAAACGACCGTCAATTTTGTATTAATGGTTTGTTATTCCCGGATCGTACTCCACACCCAGGATTATATGAGGTTAAATATAGCCAACAGTTTTTCCAGTTTGAGCTATCTGAAGCATCAAACCAACCGTTAAGTAACGAATTTACAATTAATGTAACCAGCGAATATTTATTTAAAGCCAGTGATAACGAATCACTCGTTTGGACAATACTTGAAGACGGCATAGCCATTAAAACGGGTAACAAACCTTTATTAATAGCTCCTCAAGGTAATGAAGATATTACCCTAACAATTGATTTTGAACGTAAAGCAGGAAGCCAGTATCACTTAAATATTGATGTGATAACGCTACATGATACAGCTTACTCAACCGCTGGAAGTGTTATAGCGACAGAGCAATTTACTTTGAAAAATCAACACGCGCTTTTACCGACTACGTTTGTTAAACAAGCTGATCAGCAAGAAAAATCTCCTCTAAAATTAACGGATACAGATAGCCAGCTAACTATCACCCATGCTGATGATGCAAGTTTTGCATTGGTTTGGCAAAAAGATACTGGCCTGCTTAGTCAATGGACAGCAAACGGCAATAACTTAATCAGTTCACCGTTAGTGGATAATTTTTATCGTGCACCGCTTGATAACGACATAGGTACAAGTGAAGCAGATAATGTTGATCCTAATGCTTGGGTATCACGCTGGCAAGAAGTTGGTATGAGCGAGTGGAAACAAACTTGTAGTCACTTTGAAGCGAACCAGCACACCAATAGCATTGAAGTGAATGCCGTATTCCAATACCAGCACCTTAATGTGTTACAGGCAGAAACTCATTGGATATATACCATTGATGCACAAGGTGAAGTAACTATTGCGGTAAACGTACGTATTAATAGTGCCTTGCCTCCACTTCCTCGAGTTGGACTGAGCTTTGCCATTGCAACCTCAACTAAGCTTGAAGAAACACCTGTTGCTTGGTTAGGCAGAGGGCCGTTTGAAAACTACCCTGACAGAAAAGAAGCGGCACGCTTTGGGCAATATCAACTTAATGCTAAACAATTGCATACCGATTATATTTTTCCGACAGATAACGGTCTACGCAGCGACTGTGAATACCTGCACGTAGAGCAACTTGCTATTAACGGTCAATTTCACTTTAGCGTAAGTCCATTCGGCCAAACTCAACTAAGCGCGGCTAAGCACACGCCAGATCTCATTAACGACGGTCATTTACATGTATGTATTGATCATCAATATATGGGCATTGGCGGGGATGATTCGTGGAGTCCAAGTGTACATCCTGAGTTTTTACTCATTGGAAAACAATACAGTTACACACTTCAATTAAAACATTTAGCTTCATAACTCGTACTCGAGTCCAATAGGTTTATAAAAAACAAAACGCCTATCAGTGAAAATTCATTGATAGGCGTTTTTATACAGTTAGTAACGAAACTATATAGATCAAAAGTTAAGGTTGATTGATATTAATCGCTAGCTGAAAACATTCTTGGCCACTGGCTTGATATTTTGCTTCAAACGGCGTTAATGGCTGTTCGTCTGCTACTACTGAAAATTGCCCTTTTAAACCAGCTATTTCCACGGCAGCATTAAACTCTTCTAAATATAAACGCCAGTTACTGCGTAGAATCATCTGCTGACCAATTTGAATCATTTCAGAAAACACCGCACTACCATGCCATCGGCGTTGCAAATGTTTAGATTTAGGCCAAGGATTAGGATATAAAACAAAGTGCTTGGTTACTGGCCACTTAGCCGCCAGCACTAAACGATAAAAATCATTTAAATCAGCACGAATTAAATGAAAGTTATCTACCGGCTTGTCTTTATCTGCATCAAGTACTTCATCAACATTACGATTAATACGATTTGCCGACTTATCAACCCCGATCACTAAGGCGTTAGGGTTTTGCTGAGCGATAAGTCTTGTACTTTGCCCAACGCCACAACATGAATCGAGAATAACTTCACCTGTGAACGACTGTACAATAGCATCTATCGCTTCAAACGCTTCTACCGTATGAGCTTGGTAAGGTTTTTTAGAAGGATGCTTTAAATGCTTGAGCACCACTTCTTCAAGTTTTTCATGTATGCCCGTTTGATTAGTTACAATTGCTTTAGAGTTACCTGTTGGCATAAGTTCTTCAGTCATTAGCTTCTTAGCCCTATACCTTTTGAGATAAGTGTCATGGCGATAGTAAATAACGTCACAATAAACACCCCTAAAACAGAAAATGCTATTGTTAAGCTCACGTCACTTATCCCTAAAAAACCGTACCTAAAAGCATTTACCATGTACACAATAGGGTTGATTTGCGAAACTCCTTGCCAAAACTCAGGTAACAAACTAATTGAATAAAAAACACCACCAAGATACGTTAACGGCGTTAAAATAAAGGTTGGAATTATAGAGATATCGTCAAAACTTCCAGCGAAAACGGCGTTAATTAAGCCACCTAATGCAAATGTTGCTGACGTTAAGCACACGGTAGCAATTATCACCCAAATATTATGAATTTGAATATCAACAAACAATAACGAAACCAAGGTAACAATAAGCCCCACTAACATACCGCGAGCCATACCACCACCAACATAACCAGCAACAATCACCCAATTAGGTACTGGTGCAACAAGCATTTCTTCTACATTTCGTTGCCATTTCGCACTGAAAAATGATGACGCGACATTCGAATAAGAGTTGGTAATAACACTCATCATGATCAACCCAGGAACAATAAACGACATATAATCAAAGCCGCCCATTTCGCCAATACGTGAACCAATTAAGGAGCCAAAAATAACAAAATATAAACTGATAGTAATAGCCGGAGGAACAAGCGTTTGTACCCAAATACGCATAAAACGATGAACTTCTTTATGCAATATACTTTTTAACGCTATAAAATTAACCGAAGATGACATACTACTTCTCCCCTGTAGAATTTTGATTACTTTCGATGAGATTAACAAACAGCTCTTCTAAACGATTACTCTTATTACGCATGCTGGTTACGTTAATGTTTAATGCCGATAATTGGCTAAAAACAGGATTGATGGTTTGCGTTTTTTCAACATCAACTTCCAAAGTATGATTATTGACTAATCGATTAACATACGGGCCGAGATCAAGTGATAACTTACCCTCTTCAACAGGATCAATATCCAATACAAAGGTTTCTACTGTTAAAGTCGCTAACAATGATTTCATATCGGTATTTTTTACAATAATACCTTTATCGATAATCGCGATATTTCTACACAACATTTCCGCTTCTTCCAAATAATGTGTTGTTAGAATAATCGTAATGCCTTGCTGATTAAGCTCTCGTAAAAAATCCCACATAGAGCGACGTAGTTCAATATCAACACCTGCGGTTGGTTCATCTAAAATTAGAATTTTTGGTTCGTGCATTAATGCACGTGCAATCATTAAACGTCGCTTCATACCACCAGAAAGCATACGCCCTGCATCGTTGCGTTTATCCCAAAGCTCTAATTGTTTGAGATATTTTTCTGCACGTTGATGCGCCGTGGCACGATCAACACCGTAATAACCCGCTTGGTTAACTAAAATTTTGGTTAGTGATTCAAATTGGTTAAAATTAAACTCTTGAGGAACTAAGCCTAAATAGGTTTTTGCAGCTTCTAAATCCGTATCAATGTTTTCACCAAACACTTCAACCGAACCTGAGGTTTTATTGACTAGTGATGTGATAACACCAATAGTTGTTGATTTACCAGCACCATTTGGTCCTAGCAATGCAAAAAAATCACCTTCTTCTACGGTTAAATTAATACCTTTGAGTGCTTCGAAGCCACCCTTGTAGACTTTTTTTAAGTTAGATATTTCTAACGCTTTGCGCATAATCTGTTCCTGATAATCAACAATGAGCTATAGATGAGGCTATTTTACTGAAATTCAATAGCTAAATTGAATCGTGAATCCACTCCAAATCGTAAAGTTGGTATTATACCCGTTACCAATCAAGATGCACGTTTCAGAGCACTTTGAATGGTAACGGGTATATAACATTGCTTTCTAGATACCGTGCCACGTAATAGGCTTTATTTTATAGTTAATTCATACGCGACAAAGCTTAACCAACTCATCACCAATAATATCCACGGCAGTCCTTTCATCAAAGGTGATGGAGTATTCGATGTCTGTAGATTTCGGTTTGATTCGTCAATATGTTCATCAACTTGATGTTTATTTTTTAAGTCTTGTTTACGCTGTTTATCTCGATCCCTAGCCTTCACTTTCTGTTGTTTTTTATATTCACTGATCCCTTTTTCAATGCCTTGAGCGATCAATTTAGTTTGCTCTTTTGTTTGTCCGGGTTTTTGCGTCGCCTTTGCAACCTTTAATGACTCTTGTTGCGTCTGGGATGAAATATTTTTAGCCATAAAACTTATTACGAATATTACTAGTTAAAAGTTCCAACAAATTACGCGATCAAAGCACTTTAATCCAGTGATTTGCTTGTTAGTTCCAGCTTGGTGCGGCACAATATCAACATATCAAACTCGACAAACAACGGGTTTTACATAACAAATAAAGAAAGAGACTAGGCATGAGCGATTTATCTACTGCAACAAATCAAATATCCCAAATGTTAACCATGCAAGACGCAATGAACTCGCGTGTAAGTGACACTTGGAGAGAAAACAAGTATGAATGGTATCGTGCTATTTGGGTTGAATGTGCAGAAATGCTAGATCATCACGGCTGGAAGTGGTGGAAACATCAAGAGATTGATGTACCACAAGTACAATTAGAGCTTGTTGATATATTTCATTTTGGTTTAAGCTTACGTTTAATGACTGGCGCATCGGTTGAAGACATTACGGCTGAACTAGCTCAAGAATTAACACAACAAACTGACGAAAATGACTTTAAAATTGCGCTTGAAAACTTAGCGTCAGCTGCCGTTAGCAATAAATCGTTTGATGCCATTGCCTTAGCTGATTGTATGCGTTTAATGGATATGGACTTAAACGAGTTATTCCGCCAATACGTAGGTAAAAACACGTTAAACTTCTTCCGCCAAGACCATGGTTACAAAGAAGGTACTTACATTAAAATTTGGAATGGTGAAGAAGATAATGAAGTATTAGCAGATCTAGTTACTACACTTGATGCTTCAGCTGCTGACTTTCAAAAGCAGTTATACGC
>Ga0209395_1000603_pt1 | contig 52271 bp, 46 predicted proteins | sample GOMGulsemesocosm_3_FD_184635 | JGI IMG/M metagenome (GOLD analysis project Ga0209395, IMG submission 184635) | Methane-oxidizing microbial communities from mesocosms in the Gulf of Mexico - GOM9D Gulf of Mexico (SPAdes) (version 2) | ecosystem: Environmental > Aquatic > Marine > Cold seeps... | reverse complement strand
CACTTCGTGTTAATTCTACTTTATCACATAAATGGAATACAAAAAACAATACAAGTTTGAGTTTAGTATATCGTGATAATACCATGAAACAAAATCCAAGTTACAGAATTGCTGATGATACTGACTTTGGAGATACAACAACTGGTGAATTAAACGATAACAGTTTTAATAGTTATGCTGCTTACCTGCAGCACAATATTAGTTTTGATAAATTGAAGACCAATATTAGTTTTGGTGGAAATGTTGATTTTAGCCCAAAAACATTTAGTGCTGAAGTTTTAGATGTCAACAGAAATACTTTAGGATACTTTGATTCATTCACGTCAACAGGCGTATATAAGTCCGATTATTCAGCTGATATTGTAAATACAGGAGCGTTTATAACTGGTAATTTTGAACCTATAACCAATTTAAAGGTAAATGCTGGTTTACGTTATGATGTGTATAGTTATGACTTTAAAAACAGATTAGATACTGCTTCAGACTACTCATCAGCTGATGCTAAAGAATCTTTTACAGCAGTAACTCCAAGGGTTGGATTAACATATAATTTCACAAAAAACATTGGTACTTATGCTAACTATAGTGTTGGTTTTATTCCACCAAGTATTAGTGATCTGTTCAGAAAAGATGATGTTCCATTATTAGACCCAACAACTTTTAATAACTATGAATTAGGAGGATGGATGAGTTTATTGAAACATAAAATCTATATCGATTTTGCAGTATATTCATTGCATGGGAAAAATGAAGTTGTTTCTGTATCAACAAAAATTAACGGAATTACAACTCGTGAAAATAAAAATGTTGGAGAAACAAAACATCAAGGAGTGGAATTTGGAATAAAAATAAACCCCATTAAAAGTTTAACTGTTCGCTATAACTCAGCATTCTCTAAACATGAATATACCAGTTTTGTAACTAAAACCGTTGATGGTGTAGCTAGTGAAAACAAAAACTTTAGTGGTAATGAAATGCCGGGAGCACCTGAGTGGGTTTCTAATGCTGGTATTGACTACAACACTCCATTTTTAAAAGGGGTTAGAATTGGAGCTGAGTGGCAACATGTAAGTGAGTATTTTACAGATGAATTAAACAAGTACACTTATGAAGGGTATGACACTTTAAATGCTCGTTTTGGGTATGACACAGCTCGATTTGGTATTTGGATGAATATTATGAACCTTACAAATGAATTATACGCCACAAGAGCGAATACAGCTTGGGGAAAGACCACTTACACTCCGGGGAATCCTAAAACAATTGTTATAGGATTAAAATATAAATTGTAAAATTACATCAGTAGTTTCCTCTCCCAATGGGAGAGGATTAAGATGAGGGTTTTTCACTTTAATCATTATAAAAACTAAAAAACATTAATCATGAAACACTATAGTCTATTTTGCCTGTTTATTGTTATTCTATTTTCTTCTTGTAAGAAGGAAAAGAATGACATAAAACTAGAGACTAAAACTATTCAAAAAGAAGTCATACAACTCACCAATAAAGAAGTAAATTCTGAAGGAGTATATTCATTTACCACTAAAGAAGAACAACTCATCAGTTGGACGGAACATGGTAAAAACAAAAAAGAAACAGTATTAAAATGTACTTTCTTAAATCAGAAGACCAATGCATTTCACAAACCTTTTATAGTTACCCCAGCTAAAGGACTACAATTTCATGCGGAAAGTATGGCTAAAGTTGGAATTACAAAAAAAGGCGTTTTGTATGCTGTCTTTAGAATAAAATCAAGAAATAGTAAATCAATGTATGGTGGGACAGTATATTATACAACATCTAATGATAGAGGCGCTACATGGAGTAAGAAAAAACAGCTAGTAACCGATACAACTAGTACAAGCCAAAGCTTTTTTGACATCGCTCAATTAGCCAATGGAGAACTTGGAATTTCCTGGTTAGACAACAGAAAATTACATAAAGACAGACAAGGTCAAACATTATATTTCGCTAAAACTGATGTTTCTAATACTTTTCAAGGTGAAACGGCACTAGAAGGTTCCGTTTGTCAGTGTTGTAGAACTGATATAGAAGTAGGAAAAAACGGAAATATTCAAATTGCTTTTAGAAACTTGATTACTCCGACGGAATTCGGTTTCCCAACTAACTTAATAAACCAAGAAACAGAAATTCGTGACATGTATTATACACTATCTAATGACAATGGTGTTACATTTAGTAAATCAACTCCAATATATGCAGATAATTGGCAAGTAAATGGGTGTCCACATACAGGTCCTTCGCTTGCAATAAATACTAATGAAACTGGAGCAGTTTGGTTTACTGATGCTGCAACTAATTCTGGTATCTTTTTCAAAACAAATACATCAAACAACAAACATTTGGTTAGTAAAACTGGTAGACACCCGCAAATGGTAGCTACAAACGGAATTTATTACATTGTATATGAAGATTATTACGAAATAGACAACAAGGGGTATACTAAAATTATGATACAAGAATGGAATGCTAGTTCTATGTTAAAAACAATAGAAATAAGTACTTCAAAAACCAATAATGATCATGCAGTCGTTAAAGCTATTAATTCATCTCAATTAGTAATTAGTTGGATTAATACAGATACTAGAAATGCTGTTGTTCAATATGTTGTGCATGATTTATAGATTAACCTAAAATAGGTAAACAAAAGCCCATAAGAAAAATCTTATGGGCTTTTTAATTATCACATTAAAGCTTTATTACAACTTCCTTCTGTTATCGCCAGATTTTGTGTCAATCAATTTGTTGTACGGATCAACACCAACTTCCGTAGGTTTTTTATCTACTATAATAGAAATTTTGTTATTAATTTCGGTAATCTTATGCTTCTTTAAATATACTTCTACTTCTTTCTTTTTTTCGTCATTTTCTTCTTCAGTAAAAATTCCGATATCAATATAATCAGCTAATGGAACTGATACAATTGGCTTCTTCATTTTCTCTGTTTTATAGGTAATTGAATCGCCTCCTTTTTCAGCATAAAAACGTTTCCCTTTTTCGTCGTTTCTATATTTACTTACGTTAAATTCAATATCTACCTTATATTTTCCATTCTCCAACTCCGTCGATTTTACTTCAACAATTCTATTTCTATATAAGGTTATTGTTTCAAACATGTCCTTAATAACATATTGTAAACTATCAGGAGTAACTTCTCTAATATGGTTTACCATATCAATAGATGTTGTATACGGTGCTTCTTGAAACTTCACTTTTTCAACATATTTTTTTAAAGCACTATTTAATTTTTTCTCCCCTAAATAATCACTTAGCGCATAGAATATCAATGATCCTTTTTGATAACGAATATACCCCTGACCATCATTATACATTAAGGATTTTTCTCGTTTACGCTCAGACGTTCGTTGGCTCAAATACTTATCCAAAGCGTCTTTTAAAAAAGTACGCATTTCAGATTTCCCATGTTCATGTTCCAATACTTTTAACGAAACATATTCTGATAAGCTTTCCGATAACATTGTAGCTCCTAAAACGTCTGCACCTATTACTTGATGTGCCCACCATTGATGTGCAACTTCATGCACCGTAATTGCAAAAGGATAATCGACCCCTTCATCATCAGTATCATCTACATCAGCAATAAAACCAATCGCTTCAGAAAACGGAATCGTATTCGGAAATGACTGCGCAAATCCTCCTCCTGTTTTAGGAAATTCTATTATCCTTGCTTGTTTATGTTGATACGGACTAAAATTTTCAGAGTTATAAGCTAATGATGCTTTCATCCCTTTCATCATTCTATCCAAATTATACTCATGTCCTTTATGATAATAAATTTCAAGATTTACATCATTCCATTTGTCTTTCTTAACTTCATATCTACCAGAATTAAAAGCATAGAAATTTAAAATTTTATGATCCATTTTATAATGAAAGTATCTACGACCATCTTTTACCCATTCTTTTTGCAAATATCCTGGAGCAATTGCAATTTGGTCTTCTGAGGTACTTACCGTAGTTTCAAAATCAATCCAATCAGCATCATTAGCAATATAGGTATTCCCTAATGCAGTCGAATCAGACGGATGTGGACGCAACTCGTTTTTAGGCAAACCATATTTCTCTCTTACTTTATCATCTGTCAACTCTCCTCCACTATATCCTAAAGACGGGAACAACTGCATGTTATTCATAAAAGTACCATTACTTTGTACGGGTGAATGTTTACGTAAAAACGTATTCGGTTTGTTTTTAACTGTAAAATGTAATTGTAAGCTATCCCCTGGTTGTAAAGCATGTTTTAATTCATAAATATCGAAATTGTACAAGGTATCTTCTGAAACTAACTTGTTTTCTCTGTTAAATTCAAAAGTACTTGGGTATTTATTATGGTCTAATAAAATACTGTCAATAGCTTTTTCTGACTTATTAACTAATACATAATCTCCACTTGCAGTAAAGTTTAATTTTTTAGGAAATATATTTAAATCAATTTTAGCTGAAACAATTCTTGGCTGAATCGCATTCTCGTATTTTTTATATTTCTTTTCCCAAGTTACTCTTTGTTCTTCACTTTCTTTTGAAGAAGTATATCTGTTTTCTACATTATTTTCGTGGTATATTTTATATCCCAACCCTAAAAAGCTTAAAGAAAATATAGCCATTGCGATTATAGCTCCTCCTTTAAATCGAGACTTTGCAATTTGCAAACGTTCTTTAAATGAATGTGGTAAACCACGTACCCAAAACAATGCAGTACATACTAATAATATCAAACCACCCAATAACCAATATAATTTATAGGCAAAATATCTCGATAGAGAAGCGCCATAACCATTCATATCAGAATATGAAAAACCTGGCCCTTGGTTGTATTTAAAAATAGATTGTTCTATTCCGGCTGCGCTTAAAAAAGGCATTCCTATAGCTATTACTAAAAGTACAAATAAACCTAAGTAAGGGTTACCTATTAACGTTTGTATAAATAAGGCTAATAATGCCCATATTACAAAATGAATAAAGTTTAAGATATATAATTCATATAGATAATGTCCAATTTCAAAATTATAATATCCGTTATATATTTGTATTAACATTCCTCCAATCATAATCACCAATAACATTAGCAACTGCATTTTTAACAAGGCTACAAATTTTGAAGCTAGCAAGGTCCAGTTAGGAATTGTTGTAGCATCAATTAAATGATTTATTTTCGAAATTTTAGCACGATGTACTAACATCCCTGCATATAAAAAAGTAAGAATATTTATAAATAATGAAAAACTACTTCCAGGAACTAACAACATTTGCCATGTAACTGGCAATGTTTTTGTACCAAACATTTGTCCTAAAGCAGTTGAAGAAATTAATATAAAAATTAACCCTACTAATACAATACTAACAAATGGCCAGCTCTTGATTATATATTTTAAATCGATATTCGATAATTTCCAAGTCGTTTTTAAATTTTGAATAAAAGAAAAATTGTAGCTTACTTCTGGTAAATTGATTCTTGTTATTCCCCCAAAATTAGATTTTGTTACACGTTCAGATTTTTCCTTTTTAAACGAAAAAGAAATTGCATTTTGACTAAAGCTAAAGAATTTATATACAAGTCCAAAAACTAAACTAGCAATACCAAGCCACAATAATCTGTTGTATATAATTACTCCTTTTACTGGTAATAACTGTTCATTCTGCTCTGCTACTGTCCAATAGCGTGTGTAATAATCTGCTGCTTGTGCTCCATAAGGATCTAACAATGCGGATATAAATCTGTTATCAGGATCCGATAATAAATTGGAAACAATCCCTTGAATTAACATCAGTAAAATTACCGTGATAAACCCTGCAGCAATATTTCGTGTAAAGGTAACTACTGCAAAAACAATAGCTCCAAACAATAAAACATTAGGGATAATATATACAAAATATGCCTGTACATAGGTTAGAAAGCTAAAAGAACCGACTATATCTTGATTCGTTCCCGGTAGTCTAAACCCAATAAACATCCCAATTCCGATCACCATTACTATCAAGGTTACAATTGTAATAGCACTTAAAAATTTAGCGAATAAATAATTAGCTTTTGTAAAGGGATAAGAATATAAAATAGTATGCATTTCACTTTTATAATCTCGATAAATAGAAAGACCAATTATAGAAGGAAACAAAAAGAATATCAAAGTTGTTAAACCGTTAAATAACCCAATAACTCCCATTGGGGAGTTCACTACTTTTGATGACCCTGCAGAAACGGTTAAAAAATCAAATATTCCAGCAGAACTAGCTGCTATAAATAAAGCTAAAAATAAAAAAATAGCCAAGTAAATATAAAATGCTGGGTTTTTAATCCAGTACTTTAGTTCGTATTTAAATATGGTAGAAAACATATGTGTTTTTTATAGATTAGTATATACTTTAAAATTTAGGTTAACTTCCTTTTACAATCTTCGAAATATGAATTAACTAATAACATATTTCGTTAAAGAGTAAACTTTAGAAAGTTAAACCCATTAGTGGGTTATGCCAATACTGGCTCATCTTGTTTTAAAGCTATAAAATAGACATCGTCTAATTGTGGTGTTGTTTGCACGAAATCATCTGCTGGCTTTTCAGTAGCATGAACGCGCACGTTCAAGGTATTATCCTGATTGTAATTAGATGACAACACATTAAGGTTTTTTTCAATTTCATCTAAATCATCACGCTCAATAATTTTTGTCCAAATTTGACCTTCAATTTCTTTCGTTGCCTCTAAAGGAGTAGTGTGTTGTAATATTCTACCACCGTTTAAAATTGCCATTTCATTACATAGTTCTTTTACATCTTCAACAATGTGTGTTGAGAATATAACGGTACTATTAGTTCCTACCTCACGCAATACATTTAAGAATCGGTGACGTTCAGCTGGATCCAATCCTGCAGTAGGTTCATCAACAATAATTAATTTAGGATTATTTAACAATAACTGTGCTATCCCAAAACGTTGCTTCATACCCCCAGAATATCCTGCAACATTTTTTTTACGAACCTCATATAAGTTCGTGATTTCTAACACTTCTTTTACTAATTTTATACGATCAGCTTTTGAGCTAATCCCTTTTAACGTAGCAAAATAATCTAACAAGTCTTCCGCTGACATTTTTGGATACACACCAAATGATTGTGGTAAGTATCCTAACACTTTTCGAAGTGCCATTTTATCTTCCAATACATTAATGTCACCAAAAGTAATTGTTCCACTGTCAGGACTTTGTAATGTAGCAATTGTACGCATTAGTGACGATTTACCAGCTCCGTTAGGCCCCAATAAACCGAACATTCCTGTTCCTATTTCAATACTTAAATTATCGGTTGCTTTTACCCCGTTTTTATAGGTCTTTGTTAAATTACTTATAGTTAGTTTCATTACGCTGTTATTTTAATATCGTTTCATAGGTTAGTGTCCTAATATTCAGATTTGTTACACGTTAAACCAAAAGAAACCCTCAGAGAAAATATTCTCTAAGGGTTTTTATAAACTTATTTAATAAATATCAATTTCTAGGAGCAGATGGGTACGCTAGTGATTCCTTTTTAGGAATGTTTATCAGTTTTAAATACTTCAGCGCTTTATTTTCCAAATAACTTACTACAGCATCATTAGGTGCCAATTTAAACGGTATGGAATCCTTATTCACAGGAATTGTATTACCGTATTCATTTATGGCGTCTGCCTCCATATTGATATCATATCTTTTATTTGCTTCTCCTTTAAAACGAGCTATATAAATATTTGAATTCTCTACCATAGGATCAAACTTAACAGACTTCCCTTTGAAATATGCTGTGATTAACTTTTTATCTCCGACAACTGATTTACTGATGTATAAATCCATACCTGAACCACCTCCTCTAACACCAGCAACCCAATTTTGGTAATAGACTTGAGTTTTAGATACTTTAGAAAGCTCAATAGTTTGCGTTATCTTCAAAGTCTCTTTTGTGCTAGTACATTGAGAGAACCCTAGCGTTAAAATAAACAAGGGTATTAGGAATCCCATTCTATGTAATGCATTCATCGCTATTTGTTTTGATTTATAAAGATACGACTTCAAAGGGTATGAGAGTTGTGGACATAAAAAAACCTCACTTAAAAAGTGAGGTTTTACAAATATTATAAGATTCTGAAATAATTCAGATGTATAATTATTAGTTGTTCAATGCTTCTGCACCACCAACAATCTCTAAAATTTCATTAGTAATAGCTGCTTGACGTGCTTTGTTATAAGTCAATTTCAATGCATCTCTTAATTCAGTTGCATTATCAGTCGCCTTATGCATTGCAGTCATACGTGCTCCATGCTCTGCAGCAAAAGAATCACGAATTGCTTTGTACAATTGTGTTTTTAACGACTTAGGTATTAATGCTTCAATGATTTCTTCTTTAGAAGGTTCAAAAACATAATCTAAGTTTACATCAGCATCTGCTTCTTGAGAAACAATTGGTAAAAATTGCTCCGTCATGATAATCTGAGTAGCAGCATTTTTAAACTTGTTGTATACTAACTCAATTTTATCGTAAGATCCATCAACAAATTTTTCCATTAACATTTCTGCTATTTCAGCAACATTGTCAAAAGTTAAATCGTCATACACCTCACTTTTATTAGCAATAACAGTGCTTTCTTTCTCTAAAATATCATTAGCTTTTTTACCAATACACACAAAATCAACTTGTTTACCTGCGTAAACATTGTCTAATAAGTGATTAGATTGCTTAATAATGTTAGAATTGAATCCACCACAAAGTCCTCTGTTAGAATTAATTGCTACTAATAACACTTTATTAACTTCCTTTTCAGTTGCATAAACGCTTCCGCTATCTGCATCCAAAGTAGCACTTAAACTTTGTAATAATTCTGTTAATTTGTCTGCGTATGGACGCATAGCTGTAATAGCATCTTGTGCTTTCTTTAACTTTGCAGCCGACACCATTTTCATAGCGCTCGTAATCTGCATTGTTGAAGAAATAGAGGATATTCTATTACGTATTTCTTTTAAGTTTGCCATCTTTACTTAGTATTGAGTAATTAGTATATAGTAGTTAGACTACCTGTACTAACACTTTACTTTAATAATAAACTTGAAAACACAATCTATCAAGAAATTATATCCTGATAGATTGCACTTTTAATATTAATATTTAGCTGATAAATCTTTTGCTACTGCACTTAACGTGTCAATAACTTCATCAGTTAATTTACCTTTCTTTAATAAATCTAAAGTAGGTCTGTGTTTTGCGTTTAAGAACTCGATATAATCTCTTTCGAATTCTTTTACCTTATTAACAGGTACGTCCTTTAATAAATTCTTTGCACCAGCATAAATAATTGCTACTTGATCTTCAACTGTAAAAGGATCGTTTTGAGCTTGTTTTAAGATCTCTACGTTACGCTTACCTTTATTAATTACATTTAAAGTAGCAGCATCTAAATCAGATCCAAACTTAGCAAATGCTTCCAATTCACGGAATTGTGCTTGATCTAACTTTAAAGTACCAGATACTTTTTTCATAGCCTTAATCTGTGCATTTCCACCAACACGAGATACAGAAATACCTACGTTAATTGCAGGACGAACACCAGCGTTAAATAAATCTCCATCTAAGAAAATTTGTCCATCAGTAATTGAAATTACGTTAGTTGGGATATATGCAGATACATCACCAGCTTGTGTTTCAATAATTGGTAATGCTGTTAATGAACCACCACCTTTTACTTTCCCTTTTAAAGAAGCAGGTAAGTCATTCATTTCTGCTGCAATAGCATCATCATTAATAACTTTTGCTGCACGCTCTAATAATCTTGAGTGTAAGAAAAATACATCTCCAGGATAAGCCTCACGTCCCGGTGGTCTTCTTAATAATAAAGAAACCTCACGGTAAGCTACTGCTTGCTTAGATAAATCATCATATATAATTAATGCTGGTCTACCAGTATCTCTGAAATACTCTCCAATAGATGCTCCTGTAAATGGTGCATATACTTGCATTGCTGCTGGATCAGATGCATTAGCTGCTACAATAGTTGTATATGCTAAAGCTCCTTTTTCTTCTAATGTTTTAACAATTAATGCTACTGTAGAAGCTTTTTGACCTATGGCAACATAGATACAATAAACTGGCTCTCCAGCATCATAAAATTCTTTTTGATTTATGATAGTATCAATACAAACAGCTGTTTTACCAGTTTGTCTGTCACCAATTACTAACTCACGTTGTCCTCTACCTACAGGGATCATAGCATCAATTGCTTTGATTCCAGTTTGCATTGGCTCTGTTACAGGCTCTCTATAAATTACCCCTGGTGCTTTACGTTCTAAAGGCATTTCGAAAGTTTCACCTTGTATTGGTCCCTTACCATCAATTGGCTGACCTAAAGTGTTCACTACACGTCCAACAACTCCTTCTCCTACATTAATAGAAGCAATACGTTGTGTTCTTTTAACTACTGTACCTTCAACAATACCAGTTGCAGCACCTAAAAGTACTACTCCTACATTGTCCTCTTCCAAGTTCAATACAATTCCTTCTAATCCACCATCGAATTCTACTAATTCACCATATTGTACATTAGATAATCCAAATACACGTGCAATACCATCTCCAACTTGTAGAACTGATCCTACTTCGTCTAATGAAGCAGATGCTTCAAATCCTGATAATTGCTTTTTGATAATTGCCGATACTTCAGCAGGTTTAACTTCAGCCATTTTTATTGATAATTAAAGTAATTCGTAATTAATTTTGAGAAAATGTTCTCTTTAACTTATTAAAATTGTTCGCAATACTTGCGTTATATTGTAAATCGCCAACACGTAAGATGAACCCTCCTAAAATAGATTCGTCAACTGTGTTTTCAATTAATGCTTCTTTTCCTGTTAGTTCTTTAACTTTTGCTAACACTTTCGCGTTCATTTCATCAGTTAAAGGTACTGCAGTAGTAACATGTGCTTTTTGGAATCCTTGAGATTCATCATAAAGAGATGTATACTCCGTTGCAATTGCTCCTATAAGTACTATCCTTTTATTTGTAGCTAATACATCAACCAAACTAGTTGTAATAGTATTGGCATTTGCAAAAACGTCTTTTAAAACAGCTGTTTTTTGAGCCGATTTAACAACAGGACTATCCAACAAAGATTTTAATTCCTTATTGTCTGCAATAGTATTTGTAATTAGCTTCATGTCATCATTAACTACTGATGTAGTATTTTGATCTTTAGCTAAATCTAAAATTGCTTTTGCGTAACGAATTGCTGCTCTAGTTCCCTTCATCTTTACTTAATATTAGTTTAAAGTAACTTCAGCTAATGACTTTTCTACTAATTCCAATTGCTTGTCTTTATTAGAAAGTTCTTGTCTAACTACTTTTTCAGCAATTTCCAATGCCAAACCAGAAACTGTATTTTTCAATTCTGACATTGCAGCTTGCTTTTCACTAGTGATAGTAGCTTTAGCTTGAACAACCATATCATCAGCGATAGTTTGTGCTTCTTGCTTTGCAGTAGCAACAATCTGATCTTTCATTTCACGAGCTTCTTTAAGCATTACTTCACGTTCTGCTCTAGCTTCTTTTAATAACTTTTCGTTATCAGCATTCAAGTTTTGCATTTCTTTCTTTGCATCTTCTGCTGCATCTAACGCATTTTGAATACCTTCTTCTCTACTCTGTAAAGAGTCTAAAATTGGTTTCCAAGCAAATTTACGCATTAATACTATTAATATTAATAAGATGATTGCTTGCATGAAAAACAATCCTGGTGAAAAATCATTTAATAACTGCTCCATTTGATATCTTTTTAAATCGTGATACTAATTCTTTATTCTTGTTTAATCCTACCAGTAGGTTTAACTTTTTACACTTGGCATATTTTTCACAAAAGCCAAAATTAACTTAGTTATTACTATTTAGTAGTTTTTTGCTTAAAACATATCCTGTAACCAACCGTTACAGGATATTGTTTCTTCTTTTTGTCTGAATCGCTTATTAAGCTTTTCCTAAGATCAAAGCACCGAAAGCTAATCCTTCCAATAATGCTCCAATAATAATCATCGCAGTTTGAATTTTTCCAGCCGCTTCAGGTTGACGAGCAATACCTTCCATTGCTTTTCCACCTATTTGACCAAGTCCGATTCCACCACCGATTACGATTAATCCAGCTCCAATTAAATTGTACATAACTAATTGATTTATATATATATTAAACAAAATTATACTTATTCAGATCTCCTTTTTCAAGTAGACACCTCTAAGAGGATTTTGGTTCTTCTTTCGAAGATGTTCCTTTTTTCAAAGGAGATTCCCATTTTCATGGGAACTAAAAATCAACAATATTGACTTTTAGTGAGCGTCATGTTCTTCAACAGCCATCCCTATAAATAACGATGATAACATCGTGAAAATAAATGCTTGTAAAAACGCTACTAACAATTCTATTAGCATAATAAATAATGACAATACTAATGACATCCCTGTTGAACCAACTGGTCCAAAAGCTTCCTTCATAGTTATTGTTAACGCAATTAAACTCATTACAACAAAGTGACCTGCCGTCATGTTTGCAAACAAACGTATTAACAATGAGAAAGGTTTAATTAACACAAAACCTGCTAACTCTATTAGCGCTAAAAACGGACGTAATATCTTTGGTACTCCAGGCATCCATAAAGTGTGCGCCCAAAAATCTTTACTACCGTTAGTCATATAAATAACCATTGTAAAAATAGCTAAACAAGCAGTAACTGCAATATTTCCTGTAACATTGAATCCTAATGGTGTTAACCCTAATAGGTTTAATATCCATATAAAGAAAAATACCGTCAATAGGAACCCCATAAACTTTCTGTACTTCTTCTCTCCAATGTTTGGACGAGCTATATCATCTCTTACATAAATAACTAAAGGCTCTAAAACTCTTGCAAATCCTGTAGGAATTGCTCCTTTTTTATATCCTCTTGCTAAAGAAGAAAAACCTAATATCATTAACAACCCTGCTAGCAACATTCCTACAACACTTTTAGTAATAGAAAAATCTAATACTTTAGCGGCGTTAGTAGCGTGGTGTTTATCATCAAATGCTACAGCAGTTGCTCCAGCATTTAATTCGTATATTTTACTATGTATCTTAGTTAAGCTTACACCATTTTTTTCAACGATAGTGTGTCCAGCATCATGATGAAACGCTGAAGACATAAAAGTTCTTAATCCTTTACTTGTCCAAACAATTACAGGTAAAGAAATACTATAATGTGTATTTGTTTTATTATCCGTGTAGAAATGAAAATCGTGAGAATCTTGCAAGTGATGCTTGATATAAGCAGTAATTTCCTCTTGTGTATCTACTTGGTTACCACTAGTAGCATGAGTGTCATGTTGACCTTCTTTTGCTCCATGAGCTTCCTCATGTTGTGCAAACGTTACTACTGAAAACAACGCTATAGTTAGCGTTAATAAAAACTTAATAGATTTTTGTGCCATCATCATACCTTATATACTATATAAAACTTATGCTCTCTAAATTTCGGTGCAAAGGTACACAATAAATCAAAACTACAAACGCTTTTTTAATTTTGTTTGTCCCCACCAGTGGGTTTGGCATTTTTACACATACATTGTACTACGTAATCATAAGATTAAATTACAACGTAAACGCTTATTTATTGAACAAACTATTCAATTTCACGGAATGGTTTTAACCAAAAACTAGAACGTTTTTGAGTTTAATAGTTTCGCTACACCAACTGCTTCTATAATAATAAACAAGAAGAATGGAGTCATTAATGAAAGACGCTGGAACATCTCCAATTTTACTTCAGAAAAAACTGTTGCTTGGAATATGACTACAAAAAAACCAATCTTCAAAAACACACAGGCTAAAAACGCATATCCCGCTTGACTAGGTAATTTTTCTGCAACTAACTCTATACATCCATAAATGATAATTGAGGCTATTGCATTAAACAGGTACACATTTAATAAAGAGTATGACAAAACCAGCTGTTTACTATCTAATATATATTGATGTGCAAAAAACACTGCAATAAAAACAAGTGCAATTATTGATAAGTAGGTAAGAATTCTTTTAATCATCTTGATTGGTAATTTTTATTACTTGACTGATTATAGCATACATTGCTACAAAGACAGCTAACAACGTAACTATTTTAGTATACAGTTCATGTTCATTAGGAAATTTACCATCCAACCACCCTCCCAAAAGACTCCCTAAATAAATAGTTCCTCCCATTTGAAACGCAATTCCGGTAAACCGAACGTATTTATTAAGCGGTTTTTTCTTCAACTGAATTTGTGTTTAAGGTCTTCACTCCAGACCCCATCGTGCAGGTAGCATTAAAAGTCGCTCCTGGCTCAACTGCTAATTTATTAATCAACACTTCACCTTCAATAGTTGCCGTACTTTTTAACGAAAGGGTTTCTTTAACCACTAACTTACCATTGAATACTCCTTCTATATCAGCATTCGCACAAGTTAAAGTTCCTTTTATTTTTCCTGTTGGACCAATTACTACTTTGCCCTGTGTTTTTACATCTCCTTCTATTTCACCGTCAATTCTAAAACCTCCGTCGGAAACTACAGTTCCTACTATTTTAGTTCCTTGAACAATTCTATTTTGCTGAGTAGTCCCAGCCGTTGTTGCTCGGGACTTTTTTTTGTTTTCTGAAAACATATTATTTGGGTGTTTGGGGAGTTTGGTATGCTGCTAATTTTTTATGTATTTGTATTGTTTTGTAATTTTCTGAAGATGAAATTACATAATCATTTCCAGTCTTGTATTTCTTCTTATTTTCGTCTAAAAACAACTGGAAGCTTTTAGCAACTTCTGGTGTTATAAATCCATGAACAACTACAAAATCCTGTTCTCTACTATAATAATCAGTAGATACTTTTAAATAATCTCTAAACGTATCCTTTAATGCTTTTTCTATATTTTCTTTAGTCGATTTTAATTCAGGAGCTTCTTTATCAAAAACATAAATCAGTTTAAAACTTCTTCCTTCTGATTTCTCAATAAATTTAGAATCAGCCATTACTGGTATCGATTTTTGCACCAAATTTTGAGCCGATTTTCCTTCCTCAGCATTTGGATAATTAAGCGCCACATAATTAATTCCTTTCTTATATGCTTCAAACCCTTCTATTTTACCTACAACCACAGCTTTTAACAACTCGTACTTAGGCAACATCTCATCTCCATCAAATTGAATAATGTACTTATTTAGCTGTTCTTCAACTAACTCGTACTCTTGATTTTCAAATTGCCTGTATAATTTTTCATAAACCACTTTCGGGCTTCCTTCAGAAAAACTTAGCGATGCTTCTGGATTACGCAATATTTCCGCATAACGAGAATCAGGATAATTAGTAATAATGCCCTGCTTTACCGTTTGCTGTTTATTACTTCCCATTTCCGAATATATTTTATACAACTGGTATTTTGCTGGTAATGCCAATCGCTCATTCGGATTAAATGTTAATAGTTTCTCCAATCGCTTACTCGCTAATGGGTACTCTTTAAATTTCTGTTTGTATATTAATCCTAATTGATAGTATGCAAAGTTTCTTTTGGTCACCACACTATCTTTTTGCTTTTCAGTGGTAGGCAACTGAGAAATATAATACTCAGTAGTATATATATCTTTTTCTATTTCGTCCTTTAATTTATCTGTATCAACATCTTCTACAGCATCATCCTTAATAACGATGTTCTTATTTTTGATACGCCAGTTGTCCTCCAAAGCACGGTCGCCCCAAATTTTTCTAAACTCATCTTTACCGTAAGCAACAGTTGTAGTGTTATAAAAATAAAAAGTAGATCCTGCACTTTGTTTACCTCCAGCATTAGGTAAAAAACCTGCCGTGTTTCCTTTAGCTAACAACGCCTCAGCCTCCTTTGCTTTTTTAGCAGCTTCTATCTCCTTTAACCCTGTAATGTGTTTTTCAAAATAAGTGATTCTTTCATCTTCAGTATAACTCAGCACTTTAAGGATACTATCATTACGTTTTGCCATATCTTCATAGGCAATAACATCCTCTAGATTATCTTTTTTCTTTTTAAAAAAACGGAATTCCTTAGAATTCTTCTTTAGCTTCGTCATGGTACTATCGTAATAAGCACCTGCTGCTTTATAATTGGTAGCATCAAACTGGTACTCCCCTAAAGCCCTATAATTTAAGGATTGCAAATAGTTATCTGAAGCCGCTTTTTTAATCGATTTATTATAGTATACCGTTGCTAAAGAATCAGACTTTGTGTTTTGATGATACACCGCCATTAGGTTGTATATTTTATCTAAATACGGCCTGTACTCTCTATTTTCTGATAGTTTTGTCAAATATTCTGAATAAGCAAGCTTGTCTCCTTTATCAAAATCAAAACTTCTTGCTTTAGCCACTTGAGCATTCACATAATAAATCCACAAGGTTTTTCTTTTTAAGGCAATAATTTCATCAAAGGCAATATTTGCACTATCCTTATACCCTAACCTGTTATAAATTTGTCCTTTTATATAACCTAGCCTACCTCTTATTTCTTTGTTTTTTGTGTTTTCTACTGCAATTTTAATAGGTGCAATTGCGCTATCTAAATGCTTGTTATTTAAATACGCTTGGGCCAACATTGCATGTGCATCAGAAACATCTTCCTTGCTTAATTCCTCGTGTTTAATAAGGCGTTTTAAATTTTTTATAGCAAGCTCCGTGTTTTCTAATCGGATATTTACTTTTTCACGCCAAATTCTCGCATGATTTATCTTATCACTAGACGGGTGTTTGTATAAAATATAATTAAAAGCCTCTAGTGCAGGCACAAAACGCTGATCAAAATAACGCGCCTTACCGAGTAATAAATACGCTTCATCGGTTTGCGGATTTTTCTCTCTTCCACCAATGTTCATTCCGTGTTTTTGAATTCCTTTTACAGCTTTTTCTTCTGCTCGTTCGAAACTAGGGTTTTTTGAAGCTCCAGGAAGAAATAAATCCTCTTTAACTTCCATACGTTCAACAGGAAGTATTTGCCAATAATCATCATTAAACGATTCTATCAAGGCATTTTTACCTTGCTCATAAGCCACATTACCATTATACAATACGTTGTATTTTGTTGTTACGGAATGGAACCTTCTATTAAGAAACTTATCTTTTTTACGCGAACAACCAACAAGTATAAAAATTGTTAATAGTACCGCTAGTATGTGAATTGCTTTTTTACCCAAAATATATCGTAATTTAATTTCCAGAGGTTTGCCCTAAACGAAATGTAAGCTTTAATCAACTTCTTGACACTAAACACCAAAGAATTTGACACTTATAAATAACTAAAATATACTTGTTTTAGTATCTATAAGATTGTAAAAGTACGTTTTTGTTTGAAAAAGTAATAATGTTCCTTACAAAAAGATAAACCGTTTAATCCCGGCAATGGGTTTTAACTCATCTTGGCTTGCCACAAACGAGAAGCAACCTCGGTTAATTCACCTTATTTATACTTATGTTAGGGACATTGATTTAGAGAAATACATTTCAAGATCGGTTAAGGTTGCAGCATTTGTTTCTAAATCCTTTACAATTCTTCCTTTTTCTAAAACTACTATTCTATCCGAAACATCGGTTACATGCGATAAATCATGACTAGAGACCAATACTGTTACTGCTTTATTTTGAGTAAGTTCTTTAATGATTTCTTTTAGCCTTATTTGTGTTGTAGGATCTAAATTAGCAAAAGGCTCATCTAAAATTACCACTTCCGGATTACCTATCAATGCCGCTACAATCCCTACTTTTTTCTGATTCCCTTTACTTAAATCGCGCAAATACTTTTTCTTCCCTAGGATTTCGTCATGAAAGAAATCTGAAAACTGAGACACCAATGCATCTACATCTGCTTTATTTTGTTCGCGTAATTCCCCGATGAAATAAAAATATTCTTCTGCCGTTAAGTACCCAATTAAGAAACTTTCATCAATAAATGAGCTGGTAAAACTTTTCCATGAATCAGATTCACTCACCACAACCCCTTTGTTTTTAATTGTACCTGTGGTTGGCTGAATAAGATCTAACAACAAACTAAAAAAAGTAGTTTTCCCTGCTCCGTTATTACCTACAAGTCCAATACTTTGCCCTTTTTTAATTTCAAATTTTTCAATTTCAAGTACTGTATTACCATTATATATTTTTGAGATACTCTCTGATACTATCATAATTTTTTACTTTTATTTTTGTTGAAAACCAATCACCATTGCATACTTGCGCTTTTTAAACACACTCTCCAATTTAAAAAAAATATAATTTTGTAGAATGAGTCCTATTACTCCCAAACAAAGTAACACTCCTGCCGCAACATTAAAAGACACTAAATAACTTATTAAACTAAATATACCCATTGGTATTAACATCATTGGAATTATCATTAACCATTGCGCCATACCCATCCCTTCATAATTCATCATTGCACTTTTAGCTAAATCTACTCGTTTTTTATTAAACGTACATAAATACAATAACGCAGGAACATTAACCCCAGCATTGTATACACCACCAATTAAAAGCAACACTCCAACTTTCCATCCGAAATAGAAATACGGCAATGACAAAAGCGTTAGGACACCAATACTTAAAAGTAACAGCATACGTTTTGATTTTAAATATTGTTTCATTGAAATATTCTGCGACATTAATAAGTTAAAATACGCGCTATCCCATGAAGGTATAAATTGTCCGAAATTCATTAAAAACATTCCTGTAATAAAAATCGAAGCAAATACATACATAATAGAGCTTCCTTCTCCATAGGTAGGATTCGTAAAGAATATCAACCCATAAAACAACATCACTAAGGATAATACAGCTGTCATTCTAGGACGTTTATTCCTCCAAATTAATTTAATATCATTCTTTAAAAATGGAGCTACATCGCCAAACCTATTCAACCATGAAAATTCCGAGCTTGTAACAACTTTTTCTTTTTTTGCAAGTACACCATCATCTAAATAAAAGTGCTGCAGAAAATGTTTGAAATTTATAATATAAAACAACAGCAGTAATCCGATAGGAGCTAGTGTGAAAAATGGCTGTTTATACAAGCTGAAATACAAGTTTCCCGCTGGAGTAACTACATCATAAAATCCGAAATACTGCACGAATACACCAACAGCCAACAAACTAGCTATTGCATAAAAACATTGATTGCTTTTGTTTATTATAAAATTAATGAAATTATTTGCCTGAATTAATACAACCATACTTAGTAGCCAAAACAACACATTGGTTACAGCATATCCTTTTGTCAGTAAAACAACTCCAAAAGGAATCAAGAAAAATAATGGGATTATATTAAATGCCGATACATTAGATTTTAATAATAGGTAATGTATTATCGTTTTCTTTTTTATTGGAATAACCATTAAAGCTTTACTATTAAGCACAGGTAATTTTTGAGCAAAAAAGCGAAATAATAAATCGCCTAAAAACCAAATAACAATATACTTACAAACAGTTAGCAAAGGATCAACAGTTGGCACAGCCTTAGCCGCAATAAAATATGAACTTGCCCCTAAAACCGCAAAGCAAACCATTAAGTATAACGCAAAAAAAGCTAAGAAAATTTTAATTGCAATACCTTTTGTGAAATTAGCTGACCTGAAAAATGATTTCCATTCCAACTTTAAAATATGTGTAAACATTATATTGAAGGTTAGTTTAATATATCTTGTTAGTAACTAGATATGGGGAATTGTTACAGCATTACACCAAATTATATTCTGGATGCTCTTTGGTGATGTAATATTTTGCTTTAGCAGGAATCACCCGAAATAGCACATAAGCTAACAGTAAAGAAACTGCCATTAAAATTGCGCATATTGACAAACCTATATCTGTTTCTAAAACTCCTTCAAGACGATTGCCCCCTCCTATTGCAAAACTTAGAACCTGTGGAATAAGGAATGAAAAACCCAAAAATGAGCCATAATTATTTATCACCTCTTCAAATAACCACAATTTTTTACCCTTGCTTTTTTGTTTACTTAACACCAATTTTCTATTAGAAATACGTGTCAGAAATACAATCATTAAACCAAATGCTACCCCTAAAATCACTTCAGACTTATAGGATATTAACGACATAAGTCCATAAATTAAAATACACAAAAATAGTGTTAATAGTATTTTAGGAAACGTAAAATATTTCTTAAGAATTTTAAATACTAGCTTCGAATATTTATTATTCATTGCCTTTTGCCGTTCAGTAACAAGATCAGAAAATCCAAATACGCCAAATTTTTTAAACTCCATTTGCAGCGCGTCTTCAAACGGCAACTTTCCATTCTCTTGCCATCGCGCTTCTATTCCGTTGGATAAATGATCTACTAACTCCGTTTGTAAATCATAATAATCAACATAGTGTTTTTTAGTAAACGTGTATAGTTTATCTATTTGAGGTTTGGTCAATTTTTGCATTGTAATACGTGTCAGACAATAATTTAATTAGTTAGTTTTTTCTGGAGTTGCATTTACTGTTCCTACGTATTTTTGAGCAATACCCTGAACCTCAAACCCCCATGCTTGACCTAACAACATTCCTTTTTGACTAATTACTAGTTGTTTTGAAGCCATTTTTTTACCTAAATCAGATTTATAAAAAGATATTAACTCTTTAATTTCTGGATGGGTAAATTCAACCGTATACAGTTCTGCCATTTTAGAATACAAATCAGTCAAAGTTCCTTTTGCTTCTTTTATATAGGCCTCTTTTTTTGCTTCAGCAACATTACCTCCTAATTGTGCAATTGCGTCATCAAAAGCAGCATCTACTCCTGTTGCTTTTATTAATTCAATAGCATCGTTTTTGAAAGCTGTATTGTCCTGTGCTTGTACTGCGAAGGCAATTACAAACGCCCCCAATAAAATAATTTTTTTCATCTTTTTTTTTATTTAATATTGTTATTTATTGTCTGACCAATAGTATTCACCTCTTAAAGACAACTTTTTCTCAAGTGAAAAGTAATTTTGCACTCCCCATCAAAAGCTACTTGTTCTATTCTTAACTAAAAATTCCTTTGTATTTTTTGTCCAATTCTTTTTTATAAGTCATCAATGTTTTTAATAACACGTACCACATAATTAGTTGAAAAAAGAAATAGGAAGTCATCATATCATTCGTATCAAATTGCGCTAACCACTTAGAGGACGCAACAAGTGGTATAAAAAAAAGAATTCCTGTAAAAAACATTATCAACGTAAACCACTCTAACCCTATTTTATTAATCGCTCTTTCTTTACTATCAATTATCCACATTTCATATCTACAAAATAAAATCATCAACAAAACAACTACCAAAAAAGTTAATGGACTTCTTAAATAATAAACAGTATACATAGGAACATATATAATAGAAATCAACGAACCGCCTATACTCGTTTTTTTAACCTTATGAAATTTGAAAAAATAAAACAGTAAAATAACAATTCCTATTCCAAAATTAACACACATAAGAGTATCTTCTGAAAAATTCAATTCTAAGAATCTAGGAGATAATACAGCCAAAACCATTAAGAATAACACTTCTTTTGCTAAAAACCCTTTCCCAAACCGCAAGATTATTTTCCTACTTATCTTTTTTTTCTGCTCTTCATGGTTTTTCAACAAATTTTTCTTGTTCTGCACCATATAACTTTTAAATACCTCGTAAAAAGTTCCGCTAGGATTTTCTTCAAGCTCTACCTCTATAGCAGATGCCACATGATCAGTCAATTCCAAACGGATATCAGTATAAACAACATCAGAGTTTTTTAGATAGGTCTCTATAAATTGTAATTCTTCTTTTGATAAATTCATATTATTCCAAACCAAATTTAGGATTAAACAATACTTGCATGTTTTTAATATACTCTTCCAATTCCGCTAGTTTACTTACCGTTTCTTTCTCTCCTTTTTCTGTAAGCTTGTAATATTTACGCAATCGATTATCAACCCTTACTACCTCCACCTCTAAAACCCCTTCAGCTTCTAACTTATGTAACGCCGGATACAACGCCCCTTCCGTAATATTCAACTCTCCTTTTGTTAATCCTTTTACTTTTTGGGTAATCTCATAACCATACATTTTATCTTGTTGTGATAACAGTTTTAAAATGATAGTAGCTAAACTCCCTTTATATAATTTTGAATTACTCATAGCTCTAAACTCTTCTACAAACATACATAAATAATTTATGTATATAATTTTCTTAGGTATTATTTTATGTGAAATATCATATTTTATCCCATTGATATTATTTATTTTTGCCAAAATTTTGTTTACAACTCATGGGAAGATTTCATTCACTTCGTATAAATAACATCAGAAAAGAAACAACTGACACGGTATCTATTAGTTTAGATATTCCTGCAGATTTAAAAGAAGATTATGCTTTTATCCCTGGTCAGTATGTAACTTTCCGAACGAACATTTTCAAAGAAGAGGTTCGTCGTTCCTATTCTATTTGTGCAGCCCCAGATTCTGGAGAGTTGCGAGTTGCCATCAAACAAATAAAAGATGGTGTCTTTTCTACTTATGCCAACACTCGCTTAAAAGAAGGAGAACATTTAGACGTAGGTATTCCTGAAGGGAAATTCACACTACAAACTAACATAGATAACAAAAAAAACTACGCAGCATTTGTAGCTGGTAGTGGGATTACTCCAGTGCTATCCATGATAAAAGACGTACTTAAACATGAACCTAAAAGCTCTTTTGTACTACTTTATGGTAACAAAACACCTGAAGACACTATTTTTCATGAACGTTTGCATGAATTAGAAAAAAAATACTTTGGACGCTTGTTTGTTTATTATACCTACACCCAAATTCATGATACCCACGCATTGTTTGGTAGAATTGATGCTGAAAAGGTAAACTACATTTTAAAAAACAAACATAAAAACACCACTTTTGATAGCTTCTATTTATGTGGACCTGAAACTATGATTGATCTAGTTTCTGAAAAATTACAAGAAAATAGAATTAAAAAAGAGCAAATACATTTTGAGCTCTTTACAGCATCAGTAAAAGAAGTAACTCCTGTTGTTGCTTCCGAGGACTTTGATGGCTCCGCTCAAGTAACTATTTTAGTTGATGATGAAAAAAATACAATTACAGTAGAAGAAAACGAAACATTACTTGACGCAGCTTTAAAAGGTGGAATCGACGCTCCGTATTCATGCCAAGGAGGTGTTTGTAGTTCATGTATGTGTATGGTTACAGAGGGAGAAGTTCAAATGCTTAAAAATTCTATTTTAACTGATAGCGAAATAGAAGAGGGATTAACTTTAGCTTGTCAAGCAATACCTAAAAGTAGTATCATAGCAATTGATTTTGACAATGTTTAAAATACATTTTATTTAAACACAATAAACGTCTTAATTAATTTTAAGGCGTTTTTCTATTATAGAAACTATAGCTTTTGGAGAAATAGTATCAAAACAACCCAAATAGCCTTCAGGGTATTTATTTCCGTAAATAGACGTTGGTATTAATGGGAATTTTTCCAAATCAGGCACTACTTGATTTTCTTCTGGTTGATTGAACGGAACAAAACCTGCATAAGGATGTGTTACCCCCCAAACGGTAACTACTGACACATCATGCATAGCTGCTAAATGTCCGTTACCAGAATCCATTGAAAGCATTACATCTAAATTAGAAATCAATGCCAATTCTTCTCCAAAATTAAATTTCCTAGTAACGTTTAACACATTACTGTATTGCTCTGCAATTTTATCCAATTGTGCCTTTTCTGACTTTCCACCACCAAATAACAAGATGGTAGTATCAGTATTTTTAGACAATTCAGCAATCACTTCTTCCGTTTTATCTAAGGGATACATTTTTCCTTTATGTGCTGCAAAAGGAGCGATACCTATTAGATTTTTTTCGGTTTCGCCTATATAATCATTCACTACTTTAGAAAGTTCCTTTTTGGATAAAAGTACTACTTCTTCTAAATTCAAATCGAAACCTAGACTTCTGAACACATCAGCATAACGTTCATGAGTTGCTTTTAAGGGCTTAAAAACCTTATCCTTAGAGCTAATCAATGCTTTTTTATCAGCTCGCCCTTTATCAATTTGTTTAAAAGGAATTCCTTTTAATCTCAATAACTGAATTAATATATTGGACCGCAATACATCGTGTAAATCAGCTACCGCATCTATGTTTAATGCTAAGAGTTCCTTTGACAACTTCCAAATTCCTAAAAAACCTTTATGTTTCTTTTGTAAGTCTGGAACAAAAACTGTGACATTGGGTATGTCTGAAAAAAAAGGAGTAAAAAAAGCCCTCGTAAGGACTGTAATTTTGACTTCAGGATGAGTAGCTACAAACGTACTTATAACGGGGATAGACATAGCAACGTCTCCCATTGCTGAGAGACGTATCACTAATATATGTTTTGGCAATTTAGACATTCGGAGAAAGGTACTAAAAAATACTTCGACAAGCTCAGTTTGACTTATTCCAAAATTATTTTTGAGAACGCAATACTGGATTCAGCTCATCGTCATTATACATTTTCATTTGCCTGTACACTTTCATGTATTTATCACCGCTTTCAATGTCGTTTAACAAGGTATCGATTGCTGTAGATAAATCTACACGTTGTTCTAACAAAATATCCAATTTCACTTGACAAGCAGCTCTATGATCAGCGGAAGCTTCTACACGAGTAGCCTCCTCATTCATATGGTACACTTTTAGTGCTAATATTGACAAGCGGTCAACTCCCCAAGCAGGACTTTCCGTATTTATGGTAGCATCACTTTTTGCAGCAGCTGATTTATATTGCTCTAAAAAGTAACTATCAATATATTCAACCATGTCAGTTCTGTCCTGATTAGACGCGTCTATTTTACGTTTTAACACTAACGCAGCAACTGGATCAATGTTTGGGTCACGGATAATATCTTCATAATGCCATTGTACCGTATCAATCCAAGATTTTCTGTACAACAAGTGTCCTAACAAGTCATTTTCTTTATCATATTTATTTTCAAAAGATTGATAAGGATCATCAACGATATGATACGTATCTATAACTTCTTGAAAAATTTTATTCGCTTTATCTGTAAACATAATTTGCATATTAAAGCTTCAAATATACAATATTATTCCCACTGATGGTCTTAATATTTACTAGGCTTGTCTCAAAAAAAGAAACAATTGTGTTAATTAATATATTATAGCTTAAAACTTCTTTTTCACAAGTTGCTATACCGTAATAAAGCATCCAATAACCGAAGCAATCATCATACTATATAATAATACTGACTGCAGCCATGGTTTCGATATTTTTTCATAAAAACTGGTAAATAACGTGGCTAATGGGAAATAAAGAAATATAAGCATTGCTACACTTTTATTTGGCGATACAGAAACCAATATAGCCGCTACAATTAATGCAACTACCAAAATTAAATACGATAGTTTATTTTTCTGAAGTTTCAACCTGATTCCTGATGGCAGAAAAATTAACGAAACAACTAATATTATTGAGAAAAAGAGCGTTATTAACAATCCACTACTTTGTTTAAACATTGATAAATCAGTAAAAATGGTACTATCTAAAAACTGAAAAAAATGATTATTTATTACTAAACCGAATGCATTTACAATCATAAATACTACAAATACACTTATAAAAGGAATTAGCCAATTTTTATAGTAGTTAGCCGCATACATAATGATACCTGCATACAGTACCACTAGAAACAAAATTGCCCAAAAATGAAATATGGACGCTATACAAATCCATAAAGCAGCATCGAATATTTTTTTAGTTGTGGCTGATTGTGATTTTAAACTAATGATTTTTCGTAAGGCCAACAACACGAAGAGATTTGCTAACACCAATCGATAATCATCAGAGAAACCCCAGAAGTAAAAAAAGAACAACGAAAAGAATAATACTACAAAACTATTCTGACCTGAGAGTGCATTTTTTTTCACTATAAAATCTACTATTAGCACATTTAAAATAGCGATACATATTATTCCTAATTTAGAAAAAAACAAATCAATAGTTATCGATTCCGTTTTTAGTATTTGAACCAATAGAAATCCAAAAACAAGTATTAATGAAGCCAATACAAGGTTAATTGGTTTAGATTTATTAAAAATTGCTGTAATCATATGGGGTAATTCTTTTTTCAGAAAAAAAATACTGTATATTTGTCGGTATAAAAATAAATAAAAATCGTTACAATGAGTGATTTAGTATACGCAATACAAGATTTTTTTATGGCACTATTAGCGCCAATGGCTAGTTTAGCTGAATTAGAATTAACTGATTGGTGGACTGCTAATACGATGAACTGGGTATTTACGGCTATTTGTTTTGGAGCTATGTTATACTGGTTAAAACAATTGAAAATATTTAATGATGAAGGAACAGAAAAAAGAGATATAGTATCTCACACATTTTTTGACTAAGTTTCTTTTACAATAAGAATATAAAAAAAGCCCTTTGATTTTCATCAAAGGGCTTTTTTATGCAATCAATTTTGCTCTACAAATCAAATCCTAAATCTGTTCTGTAATACATTTTATCAAAATTAAATTTCTCTACATTTTTGTATGAAGTTGATAAAGCCGATCTAAAATCCTCACCATAAGAAGTAATAGCTAATACTCTACCTCCGTTAGTAACCACTTTACCATCCTTAGTTGTTGTTCCTGCGTGAAATACAATTGAATCATCAATAGTATCCAAGCCTGTAATTTCTTTACCTTTTTCATAGGCTTCAGGATATCCTCCAGAAACTGTCATTACAGTTGTAGCGGCTCTATCATCCAACTCAATAGAAACCTGATCCAACGTTTGAGATCCAACCGCTTTAAATAATTCAACTAAATCAGACTTTACTCTTGGTATAACTACTTCTGTTTCAGGATCACCCATACGTACGTTATACTCAATTACGTAAGGCTCATTATTTACACGTATTAAACCGATAAATACAAATCCTTTATAAGGTATATTATCTTTTTGAAGTCCGTTAATAGTTGGTTTTACAACTCGTTCTTCAATTTTTTGCATTAGGACATCATCTAAAAAAGGTACTGGTGAAATTGCTCCCATACCTCCTGTATTTAATCCTGTATCTCCTTCTCCTATTCTTTTATAGTCTTTTGCCGTTGGTAAAATTTTATAGCTTTTACCATCTGTAAGTACAAAACAACTTAACTCCAAACCATCTAGAAATTCTTCAATAACAACTTTTGCACTAGCATCACCAAATTTAGCATCAACTAACATTTCTCTTAAAGACGATTTTGCTTCTTCTAAATCATCAATAATCAACACTCCTTTTCCAGCCGCCAAACCATCTGCTTTTAATACATATGGTGCTTTTAACGTTTCTAAAAAGTCACATCCTTTTTCTACTGTTTCAGCAGTAAAGCTTTCATATGCTGCTGTTGGTATATTATGACGGAACATAAATTCTTTTGAGAATTCTTTACTTCCTTCTAAAGTTGCCCCTAATTTTTCAGGTCCAATTACAATTACATCTTTCAAAAAGAAATCTTTTAAAAAGAAATCGTGAATTCCATTTACCAATGGATCTTCTGGGCCTACAACTACCATTTCAATATCTTCTTCTAAAACAAATTCCTTTATTTTAGCAAAATCATTTACACCAATAGCTACATTTTTTGCGATTTTAGACGTCCCAGCATTTCCTGGAGCTACAAATAAGTTACCGCATTGATTACTCTGACTAAGCTTCCAAGCAAAGGCATGTTCTCTTCCTCCTGAACCTAATATTAAAATATTCATTGTGTTTTGTTTAGTTATGTTGTTGTAAAAAATTAATTTAGCAAAGCTAATATTTATTACATGAATAGCATTGATTTTTCATTAAAACTAAACGGTTTTCCCCTAAAGAAAGCTATTTTATACTTTATATAAATATAAATGAAAGGGACTAAACGGATTTTATATATAGGAAATAATTTGGTTGGAAAAACCAAATATACAACTACTATGGAAACGCTTAGTAGTTTATTAAGTTCGGAAAGTTTTACAGTATACAAATCTTCAAATAAAATAAATAAAGGACTTCGATTATTGGATATGTGTTTTAGCATATTGAAATACAAGAATAAAGTAGATTACATTTTAATAGATACCTATAGTACTTCTAATTTCTATTACGCGCTCATTATATCACAAATAGCACGTTTTTTCAATATAAAATACCTTCCTATTTTACATGGCGGTAATTTGCCTCATCGATTAGACACTTCAAAACGAGCGTCGGATATGATTTTTAACAATGCTTTTAAAAACATATCTCCATCTGGTTATTTGAAGTATGAATTTGAAAAAAGAGGGTATCTAACTACTTTGATTCCGAATATAATTCCAATTGAAGAATACGACTTTAAAGAAAGAACAAAAATTCAACCAAACTTATTGTACGTAAGAGCTTTTGCTGAAATTTATAACCCGAAAATGGCTATACAAGTATTGTTTGAAATTCAAAAACAATACCCTGAAGCTAAATTATGTATGATTGGCCCTGACAGAGATGGCTGTTTAAAAGATATCAAAGCACTAGTTAAAGATTTGAAATTAGAAAATTCTGTTGAGTTTACTGGGGTTTTAACAAAAAAGGAATGGCACAAGAAATCGGAAAACTATGATATTTTTATCAATACTACAAATATTGATAATACTCCTATAAGTGTTATTGAGGCAATGGCATTAGGATTACCAATTGTAAGTACTGATGTAGGGGGATTGCCATATTTAATTTCAAATAATACTGATGGTATTTTAGTACCTAAGGAGAATCCGAACCAAATGGCAAATGCTATTTTTAATTTGATTGAAAAAAACAACCAAACTCTTGCGGTAAACGCTCGTAAAAAAGCCATTAGTTTTGGTTGGAATGTTGTAAAAACTAAATGGTTTGATATATTGGAATAATGTTTTATAAATTTACTTACTTATTAGGAAGAAATCTAAGAAACCCTTCCATAAAAAAGCAACTACTTTTTTTAAAAGATTCTGATAAATGGTCTTTAGAAAAACTAGAAGAATATCAGTTACAAAAACTACAGGAATTAGTTTCTTTTTCATACTCACATTCATCGTATTACAAAAATAAGCTTGACGCAATTAACTTAAACCCTTCGGATATAAAGGAACTAAAAGACCTTAACAAATTACCTATTCTAACAAAATCAGACGTACTAGAACACACAAATAGCATTCATACCAATTATCCTTTTAAAAAGAAATTTAAAGCCATTACCTCTGGGAGTACTGGTAATTCTTTAACTTTTCACAGAGAAGAATATGCTGACTCCTTTAACAGGGCCTCTATTAGTAGAGGGTACTCATGGTACAATATAAATCCTTGGGATAAGAATGGATATTTTTGGGGATTCAATTTTTCAAGTCTAAAAAAAATTAAAACAATACTATTAGATAAATTACAGCATCGTTTTCGCATTTTCGGATACCAAGACAAAGAATTTACTCGTTTTGTAAAAAAATTACAGAATGCTAAATACATTCATGGTTATTCCTCGATGATATACCAAACCGCTAAATTAATCAATCAGAAAAAGCTACCTAAACCTATCAATTTAAAAATGGTAAAAGGGACATCTGAAAAAATTTTTGATAAGTATCATGAAGAAACAAAAAAAGCATTTGGACTAAAAATAGTGAGTGAATACGGAGCAACAGAATCAGGTATTATCGCTTTTGAATGCCCTGAAGGAAACATGCACATAAATATGGAAGGGGTCCTTGTTGAAGAAATTAATAATGAAATTCTAGTTACTAATCTTCAAATGAAATCATTCCCAATTATCCGCTATCAATTAGGAGATTATATAAAACTAGCCTCTAAAAATAAACACTGTTCTTGCGGAAGAAATCACCTTATTATCGAAGACGTTACCGGTAGAATTGGAAATAATGTTTACGGAAAAGAAAATGTATACCCTAGCTTATATTTTTACTATATCTTTAAAAATTTAGACAAAAACAATCAAATACAGCTTAATTATCAGGTGATACAAGAAAAGAAAGGAGAATTAATCTTTAACATTGATAGGGCTATTTTAACCAAAGAAGAAGAGTTATTACGTTCAGAAATTAATAAATACTTTGGTTTGGATATTGATTTTAGTATTATAGACAATACAGTAATTAAATCAGAAGGGAAAAAATTAAAAAGTTTTATATCAGCAATACATGAATGATTTAGTATCCATAATAACACCGAGTTACAATTCAGCTCAATTTATAGAAGCAACTATAAAAAGTGTACAGAAACAGACTCACTCAAATTGGGAGATGTTAATTACCGATGATGGATCTTCAGATAATTCGGCAGAAATCATCTCTAAAATAACTCAAAAAGATGATAGAATAAAACTCTTTAAAATTAACAATTCTGGACCTGGGATTGCTAGAAATAATTCCATAAAAAATGCAAAAGGGAATTATTTAGCATTTTTAGACAGTGATGATCTATGGTTTCCTGAGTTTCTATCTATATCCTTATCAAAAATAAAAAACTCTGAAGGTTTTGTGTTTTCATCATACAAGCGTTGTGATGAAAATACACTAGAAGAGGTGTTTCAGGACTTTATTGTACCTGATAAGGTAAACTATACTGATATATTAAAAACTAACTCTATTAGCTGCTTAACTGCCTTTATTGATGTTGATAAGCTAGGAAAAGAGTTGATGCCAGAAATAATGTATAGACAGGATATGGGGTTATGGTTGAAATATCTTAAAAAAATAGAGTATGCTATTGGGATACAGCAACCACTTGCCATTTATCGAATTCGAAAAAAATCGCACTCAAGAAACAAAAAAAAATTACTAAAGCCTCAATGGTATTTTTATAGGAAAGTAGAAAACATCTCATTCCTGAAGTCAATTTATTATATGGTAATGTGGGCTATTAATGGCGTAAGAAAATATTAAAAACAAACCCCTAGCATCGTTTAATAAGCCTTATCATCTCCTTTAAAAAGTTTTACCAGGGTTTGTAAGATGATTTTAAGATCTAATAATACCGACCAATTTTTGATATAAAATAAATCTAATTTTACACGACCAATAATATCTGCATCTTTTTCAATTGCACCTCTAAACCCTCTTATTTGCGCTAAGCCAGTAATTCCTGGGGTAATACGATGTCTAGCCATTAATTGTACATTATCAACCTGACCTGAATAGGCTTTATTATACGCTAGCATATGTGGCCTAGGCCCTACAACTGACATATCCCCTCTTAGTACATTAATAAACTGAGGCAATTCATCAATACTCGTTTTACGTAAAAACCCACCTAATTTCGTTACGCGATTATCATTTATACTAACATGATTTTCATTCGATTTTCCAACTTTAAGTGTTCTAAACTTATAACACTTAAACTTTTTATAATCTAACCCGTTTCGTTCCCGAATGTAAAACAATGATTCTTTTGATTCAATTTTAGTCAGAATATAAAGTAATGGGATTAACCATGATAACACACCTAAAATAACAAATAAAGAAAACACAATATCAAAAGCTCTTTTTATTAATCGGTATGAATTTTTATTCAGTGCCAATTCATTCATTGTTAACACCGGAAAATAATCATAATAATCTACCTCAAACCCAGATGATAACATTTGATTAGAATCTGGAATGAACTTTAATGTTTTGAAATTGGTATTGGAATAGGTAATCAATCTTTTAATTTCTTCTTCAGAAAATTCACTTATAGAACAGTAAATGTCATCTATATCTTTTTCTTTTATATACTGAAAGAAATCATCAAATTCACCAAGTTTTTCAGTACTAGCAGTATTGGTAAAATACCCCAAATAATTATACCCATAAATAGTTTTTTTAAGGAAAAAAGTTTCTAATATTTTAGTAGCTTGGTTATTACCTAAAATGACTGTTTTACGTCTATTCCCGCCTTTTAATCGATACCTCTTCAATGCCCAATACATTAAAAATTTAACCAATAGTAAACCCGAAAACAATAAAGTTAAAAAAGAAATTACTTTGGTAATACTCAATATCGTTTGACTAAACCCGAAATATGAAAAATAGACTAATGAGTACAATGCATATTGCCTTATTGCTATACTTATTATTTTTATTGGACTTGTAAAACGATACACATTGTAATAACCCGTAAAAAAGGACGTTATCATCCAGCCGATAACCAAAAAAGGTCCAAAATAAAATGAAGTAGCTCTTCCTGGATGTAAAAAAGCGACAAACAATATTAAAATAGAGATATCAGCGATATATAATATCGGCCGTATTAATCCTGAATATCTCCCCTTTTTAAATATCATCAGTATTATAAATTACCAATGCGATATATATATCGCATTGGTTATTAGTTAGCAATAAAAACGAAGTAACTTTTATTTTAGTATGTGCTTCTTAAAATCTTTATGGTCTTTTTGAAATAACTCTTCTTCAGATAAACTCTTAAAATAGTCTAAGGTTAATTTCATTCCTTCTGAACGATTTACCTTTGGCTCCCAACCTAATAATTCTTTTGCTAAAGAAATGTCTGGTTGTCTTTGTAGTGGATCATTTTGCGGCAAGTCTCTATAGGTCACTTTTTGCTCTGTACCTGTCAAACGAATAATTTCATCTGCAAAATCTTTAATCGTAATTTCATGAGGATTTCCAATGTTTACTGGTAAGCTATAATCACTTAATAGTAATTTATAAATTCCTTCAACTTGATCAGAAACATAACAGAACGATCTTGTTTGCATTCCATCACCAAAAATGGTTAAATCCTCTCCACGTAATGCTTGACCAATAAATGCCGGTATAACTCTTCCGTCATTTAAACGCATTCTTGGGCCATAAGTATTAAATATCCTTACTATTCTAGTCTCTAATCCATGAAACCTATGGTATGCCATTGTAATTGATTCTTGGAATCGTTTTGCTTCATCATAAACACCTCTTGGACCAATAGTATTTACGTTTCCAAAATAATCTTCTGTCTGAGGATGCACTAAAGGATCTCCATATATTTCAGAAGTAGACGCTATTAACATCCTAGCATTCTTTTCTTTGGCTAAACCTAATAAATTATGTGTTCCTAACGAACCTACTTTTAAGGTTTGAATAGGTATTTTTAAATAATCTATAGGACTTGCTGGAGAAGCAAAATGAAGTATATAATCTAATTCCCCAGGGACATGAATAAACTTAGTAATATCATGATGACAAAACTCAAAGTTTTTTAATTTAAAAAGATGTTCAATATTTTTTAAATCCCCTGTGATTAAGTTATCCATTGCTATTACATGATATCCTTCTTTTACAAATTTATCACATAAATGAGATCCTAAAAATCCTGCTGCTCCTGTTATTAAAATTTTTTTTTGCATTAGTTTGCTTGTTTTCTTCCTATTGATACATATTTAATCCCTTCATTTTCCATATCATTTACATCATATAGATTTCTTCCATCGAAAATTACTGGGTTGTTCAATAGTTCTTTTACTTTATTAAAATCAGGAGTTCTAAAAATACTCCATTCTGTACTTATGATTAATGCATCAGCGTTTTCTAAAACATTATACATACTGTCTGAAAAGGAAATCTCACCGTTGTACTTACGCTTCACATTAGGCATTGCCTCAGGGTCAAAAGCAACAACATTTGCTCCTTTACCCAACAACTCATCGATCATATACAAAGCCGGAGCTTCCCTTATATCATCCGTTTCTGGTTTAAAGGCTAATCCCCATATTGCTATGGTTTTCCCTGTTAAATCACCATTAAAATAAGAGGCTACTTTAGGTAATAGTATTGTTTTTTGAACATTATTCACCTCAATAACCGCATCTAATATTTCAAAATCGTAACCGTTATCTTTTCCAGATTTTTGTAGTGCCTTAACATCCTTTGGAAAACATGAACCTCCATAACCAATCCCTGGAAACAGAAATCGTTTTCCGATTCTGGAATCCGTTCCCATACCAATCCTTACCTTATCAACATCAGCACCAACTTTTTCACAAAAATTAGCGATTTCATTCATAAAGGTAATCTTTGTTGCTAAAAATGAATTTGCTGCATATTTAGTCAACTCAGCAGATTTTTCATCCATTATAATTATCGGATTTCCCGATCTTACAAATGGATTGTATAGCTTTTTCATCAACTCAATTGCTCTTTCTGAACTTGAACCAATAACTATACGCTCAGGCTTTAAAAAATCATCAACCGCAAAACCTTCTCTTAAAAATTCTGGGTTAGAGACTACATCAAAATCAACTTTAGCATTTTTTGCTATTGTTGCTGTAACTTTTTCTGCAGTACCTACAGGAACGGTACTTTTATCTACTATAACTTTATAATCTACAAGTAACTTTCCTATCTGCTCTGAAACCCCTAATATATATGATAAATCTGCTGATCCATCTTCATCTTCAGGTGTTGGCAATGCTAAAAATACAATGTCTCCAAAGGATAATCCTTCCTCAAGTGAGGTCGTAAATTTTAACCTGTTGGCTTTAATGTTTCTTTGAAATAACACATCCAAGTGCGGCTCATAAATTGGCACATTTCCTTGTTGCATCATAGAAACCTTTTCTGCATCAATATCAACACAAACTACTTCATTACCTGTTTCTGCTAAACAAGTTCCTGTTACTAGGCCTACATATCCTGTTCCTACAACTGTTATTTTCATATTTAAAACTCTTAAATTATAAGGATTTCAAATATAATATATTCTAGTGAAGTGTACTCTTTTGAAACTTACTAATTCTAATCCAATTTTTCAAAAGTTGAATTCATACTTTTAAATTCAGGGACTATTTTTTTCATTTGACTTACTAATTTATCATTATTGAATTCCTTAGCATAATCAATTAACATTGCTAAATTTTCATTCAAATCTTTATAATTAGCTATCGCTACTTTAGCTATCATAATCTTTTCATGATATGTAGGTAGTGATGTTGACGTATCGCTTAGCAACTCTTCATACAGTTTCTCTCCTGGACGTAAGCCAATTGTTTTTATATCAATATCCTTATATGGCTCATAACCTGCTAGCTTAATTATTTTTGTTGCTAGATCAATTATTTTAACAGCTTTACCCATGTCAAAAATATAAATCTCACCGCCTTTACCCATTGCTCCAGCTTCAAGTACTAACTGACAGGCTTCAGGTATTGTCATAAAATACCTTATAATATCCGGATGAGTAATCGTCAATGGCCCCCCTTCTTGAATTTGTTTTTTAAAAAGAGGTACTACTGACCCACTTGACCCCAATACGTTTCCAAATCGAGTGGTTATAAAATTTGTTGTTTTCCTATCATCGCTTTTATATTCATAAAACAATGATTGAACATACATTTCTGCAATTCTTTTAGACGCCCCCATTACATTACTCGGGTTAACAGCTTTATCAGTTGACACCATTACAAATTTTTCAACACTATATTTAATTGATAAATCTGCTAAATTCTTACTTCCTAAAACATTTGTGAATATTGCTTCTGATGGATTTTTTTCCATCAATGGCACATGTTTGTATGCCGCTGCGTGATATACTATTTCTGGCATGTAATAATCAAATATATGTTCTAACTTTTCATAATTAGAGACATCTGCAATCACACATTCGAAATCTTTATTAGGGTATTTTGATCGTAGCTCCGACTCAATTTGATACAATGGTGTTTCAGCCTGATCTAATATGATAATTTTTTTAGTTTGATAGTTCGCTATTTGTCGTATAATCTCACTCCCAATTGACCCTGCTCCTCCAGTTACTAAAACTGTCCTTTCAAACAATTCTTTAGCGATTAACTTATTATCCAACACTATTGGATTACGTTCAAGTAAATCTTCAATTTGGATGTTTTGAATTTGATTTGTCAGGTTTTTATCATCTGCTAAATCTGAGACAAGAGGTGCTCTAAACACTTTATAGTTATTATCCAGACAATCATCCACTAACACAACACGCTCTTCTCTTGATAAATTTTTATCTGCTAATATTAGCGCTTCAGCTTTATAAGCTCTAAGCAATACCGAAATGCTTTTACGCAATGAATAAATAGGAAGCCCAAGTATTTGCTTACTTTCATCTTTGTTTGTATTAACAAACCCTATAATTTTAAATCGAGAAGGAATTTCAGATTTTAGTGCGTTGGCTATTGCAATAGCATTTGTATTAGCCCCATAAATTAATGCTTTGGTAACTCCAGTAGTACTTGTATACTTTAAATACGATTCAAATACTTGCTTTACTAAAACCCTAAATAAAAATAAAAAAGAAAAAGAAATACTAAAATAGATTACTAACTTAGATATCGGTATCAGTTTCTCTCCTTTTAATAGAACAAGAGCATAGTTTAAAATTAATAATGAAAAAAAAGTTCCTGCTGATGCCAAAAAAAACTTTATAGCATCGATAAAAGAGGAATGCCTAATTAAACCTGCGTAGGTTCTGAAAAATAAAAAGAATAGCGTATTTACTCCTAATATCAGAACTTCTGTTTCCCCAAATTCAAAAAAAGAATTTGGTTTATTTAATACATTCGTAATGATATACGAAGTAATTAATAATGCTATAGCACATAAGGTAATATCGAACAAGATAATTAACCATCGGGGTAAATATCCTATGTTTTCAAAATCAAATGTTTTTTTACTAGATTCAAAAACCTGATTTACAGCAAATTGTATTGTTTTAAAAAAACTCATACTTTCTTATACATTGATTTGGGGTCAATCCTTCAAAAATAACGAATAAAACTATATAATATTATGCAAAGCCTTTTTTATTCTTTCTTTATCGGCATTAGTTAAGTTAGAACCTGAAGGCAAACACAAGCCAGAATTGAATAATTTTTCACAATACCCATTCCCATAAAAATCACTAGTTGCAAATACTGGTTGCAGATGCATTGGTTTCCATAAAGGCCTAGATTCTATATTATTAGCAGCTAATTTTAACTTAATATCCTCCCTTGAGAACCCTGCTATTTTTTCATCTACCAAAATACAACTCAACCAATGATTGGATACATAGGATCCGTTTGGCTCATTAAAAACAGTTACTCCTGCTACATTCTTAAATATTTTAGTATAAAAACCATGCATTTCTTGGCGCAAACTAACATGTTTATCCAACACTTCCATTTGTCCTCGACCAATCCCAGCTACTATATTACTCATTCTATAATTGTATCCAATTTCTGAGTGTTGGTAATGAGGTGCATTATCCCTAGCTTGTGTTGCTAAAAATATTGCTTTATTTTTATCTTCTTCATTTTTACATACTAAAGCCCCTCCACCAGATGTTGTAATAATTTTGTTTCCGTTAAATGATAAAATACCATAATCTCCAAACGTACCACACTTTTGTCCTTTATAAGTGGAACCTAAGGCTTCTGCTGCATCTTCTATTAAGCAAACATCATACTTTTTAGCAATAGCCTGGATTTCATCTATTTTTGCCGGCATTCCATATAAATGTACAACAATAATAGCCTTTGGTTTTGTTCCTTTTAGTATTCGATCTTTAATTGCATTTTCTAAATGAACTGGACACATATTCCAAGTTTCCATTTCACTATCAATAAAAACAGGTTTTGCTCCTTGATAAGTAATAGGGTTCGCAGAGGCAGAGAACGTAAAGCTTTGACATAAAACCTCATCGTCTAGTCCAACCCCAGCTAATACTAATGCCAAATGAATAGCTGCCGTACCTGAAGATAACGCAGCAACTTTTTTATTTTCGCCTAAATAATTTTCTAAGTTTCTTTGAAAAACATTTAAATTCTCACCAAACGATAATTCATTATTACTTAAAGCGTTATTAATATAATTAATCTCATGTCCGCTTAAATGTGAAGTTGATAATGATATTTTAGTTTTCATTTTTAACCTATTTTTAAATCTTTTACCTTTTTGTACGCTTTCTTTTTAATTATAAAATACAAAAAAGTTAATATAACAAATAGCGCTATAGCATTCAAAAGGCTATCTTCATGTTGTATTAATAAATACAACACAATACAATTCAATAATAGCTGTACCATAAAATAAATAGTTGATATTTTAAGATGTGGTACTTTTATTTCATTCGCATATAATTGATATAAATGCCTTCTATGCGCTTCAAAAATGTTTTCTTTTCTTATTGTTCTCTCAACAATTGTCCAGCCTCCATCCATAAGATATACTCCCAACAATAAAAATACAGCATAGTTATTTGTAACTAAAAACAACTTGATTATAAAGTATATAATTGTAAAACCAATTGTTATACTACCTACATCCCCTGCGAAACATTTTGGCGATTTCCTAAAATTAAAAAAACCAAATACTGATACCGCCATAATTAACAATATAAGTAAATCTGAATTAGAAAATGAATATACATATTCATTTATCACAAAAAATGTAACATAAGTAACTAATGCATTTAAAAATGTTATTCCATTAATACCATCCATAAAATTATAGATGTTTAAAAACCCTAAAGAAAACACATACGTAAATATTACTATTAAAATTGAATACAATGAAATTTCTTGAAAAAAACCAAGCGTAAAAAAGATAATGGTAAAAGCAATAAAATGAAAAGTAATTCTAACTTTTGATGAAAGCGTTATTAAATCGTCTATAAAACTAATAATTGCCAATAATAATACCGCTAAACAAAAACCAATGTAATTACTTACTTCTGTCGAGAAAAACAATAGAAAAATTAAAATTGCTGGAATTAAAATAATCCCCCCTCCTCTTATAGTTGGATTAACATGTGCACTCCTATGATTAGGGTTATCAATAACTCCATTTTTTTCGGCTATTTTAAGGTAACCAAATTCTAAAAGAAATAATATTATAAAAACAACTATACTATATAACATCTTTATTTTTCTTTAAATGAATTGATTGTCATTTTTAGCCCCTCAAAAGCTGTTAATGGTAATTTTCCATCAATAGCTTTTTTAATTTTAATATTAGAAACACAATAAGTTTCTGTAAGTTTCTCTAGTCTTTCTTTATTTAAAGGAATTGGTATATTGTTTCCAATTTTAGCGACAAATTTAATTATATTTTTGGGTACATTTAAAACTTTAGCTGGTTTATTTATGACTTCTCCAATAAGAGTAACTAATTCGTTAATAGATAATGTTTCGTTATCCGCTAGATTATAAATCCCTGAATTAGGCTGCTTTGAAATTAACTTTTCAATAATAAAACAAAGATTATCTATTGATAAAAAAGACCTTTTATTATTGAACTTCCCTAATGGGAAAGGGATTTTACTGTTTATAATTTTATATAATAAATTTAAATTCCCTTTATTGTTAGGCCCATGAATCATACAAGGTCTTAAAATATAAACTCTTTTAGAGTCTGGAATTTCATGAGAACGAATATATTCCTCTGCTTTTAATTTAGATTTACCATAAATAGTTATTGGATTAGGTATCGTTTCCTCTGTTAACACATCTGTAACTTTATCGGCAACTGCCTTTACAGTACTCATAAAAATAAATACTTTACAATCGCTTTCTAAAAACTGATTAAACAACTTAATCGTTAAATTTGTATTTATATCGAAATACTCTTTATTTTCTGTTGTTTTTTTTAAATCATGAGCTTTTCCTGCTAAATGAATAAAGGCTATAGCTTCGTCTAAATAATTTTTAGTAAGATTTTGATATGTAATAATATTCTTTTCTGGAGAAGCTTTTCTTGAAACTCCTACTATTTCTTTTCCCCCACCTAAGTAAGGTTTTAAATTAGAGCCTACAAAACCTGTAATACCAGAAATGAAAATTTTATTGTTAGCCATTTAAATTAGAGTATATGTTAATATGCTTGTCTACAACCATTTCTTGAGAAAACTCTTTCTCAGCTTTTTCTCTTGAATAATTACCCATACTTATTCTTTTTTCTTCTGACAAAATGAGTTTTTCTATTGCTTTTACTAATTCATCTGTAGACTTTACTGGAACTTTATATCCGTTCTTACCCTCATCAACACACTCTCTACAGCCTATTGCATTAGTGGTAACTATTGGCCTTCCAATTGCACAAGCTTCAATTAATGATTTTGGCATTCCTTCCCTATAGGACGGTAATACAACTATATCTGCATCTTGATAGATTTTGACCATATCTTTTTGATAACCTATCCATTTCACATAATCTTTTTGCTCCCAATCAAGTAAATATTCTTTTGGTACACCCGCCTTGTTATCATTATCCGCTAATCCACTTAAAACGAATGTTACTTTATCATTGTATTTTTTTTGTAATACTTCTGTTGCCTTCCTTAACTCAGCAACACCTTTATCCCATAACATTCTAGTTGGAAGAAGAATTTCCACTTTACGTTTCCTAACTAATGGAGTGTGACAAAACTTAAGCAAATCCACCCCAGAACCTTTAATAAAGTGTATTTTATTTTCAGTCGAAAGAATGTCCAATTCTTTAATTTCGTTATAATCATCTTTGTTTTGAAATATAATTGCTAAGTTCTTTTGCCTGAATCCATACCTCATTAGACTAATCATTATTTTTTGAACTACCCCTTTTCTATCTCCTGTAAAATTATACCCTAAGCCACTAATAGCATTTAAAGTTCCCTTAATACTTATTATTTTAGATATTACGCTACCATAAATAACTGGTTTTAAAGTAATATGATGAACCACATCTGGTTTCACTTTTTTGTATATTTTATAAAAAGACCATATCGTTTTCACCTCTTCAATTAGATTTGTACCTGACCTGGAAAAAGGAATGTCAATAAAATTAATTCCCTCCTTCGTTATTTCATTTGATCTTCCCGTATCTTCAGCTAAAACACTTACTTCCCAACCCTTTTTTACAGCTTCTTTTGCTATACACAAGCGATGCGAAATAAAAAACCAGTCAACATTTGCTACAATTAAAAGTTTCTTTTTATTCATCTCTTTTGTAAGAACTACTTAATTTATCAAACCCTTTATCAGTCCCTAATACTTTTAAAACAGTATATAGTATATATGGGATTATCATTACTCTCATTCTACTAGCTAAACCCAAATTATAAATATAAACACCTATCAACATAATTATTAAAAAACTTGAAAAAAGTGCAAATTTAACGTCAATTGTTAAATTGAATATTTTTATTAATTTATTTCCTCTATGCAAAATTAAAAGTATAAATACTAAAAAAAATAAATTTTCTATTGATACTGCCCACTGTGCAACTGTATTAGCGTCTATGAAAAAAGGTCTGAAAAGCAAAGCCCATATCCTTTCTAAATAACTTGTGTCGAATAAATCTATATGACTATCTCCACGAGCTAAACCATATTCATTAAATTGCTTCAACTTACTTAAAACCCCATCTATAGAGTAACTAGGGATTTTTATGAATTTTACAACTAATGGATAACTTGCTGCTAATAAAGCAACTGCTAAAATAACGGGTTTTATCTTTTTTTCTAAAAGAAGGACAATTATAAAAGATAAAACTAATACAATAAAAATATGCGGTCTAATAACCCCTATTAATAAATAAATCATTAAGCATTTGAAGGTAAAATATTTTCTCTCTCTAAAAATTATTAATAAACAAGACATTAAATAGAACATCAAAACATCTTTACTTAAAAAACCAGTCCAAAAATGCAAAGAAGGCAATAGAAACAATAATAACGCAAACAACATTAGTTTATTCTTAATATCATACAGTAATATATCCTTAAGGTAATTTAAAAATCCGAAAAAACTAATTACCGAAAACAACATAAATAAAGTAAAATAACTGACTCCAATTTTCACCAATGGAAAGATTAAAAAACTAATAAAAGTACTTCCCATTCCAAATAATTCAAACCAATTATAAGCTAATTTTGCATTACAATAGAAAGCGAAAGAATCTCCTCCATTATTGAAACTCCAATACCAACTATAAAGACCTAGTGAAAAATGGATTATAACTAATGAAATTAGGTAACTTTTAGAAAAAATAGTTTTTAATTCTAAAAACCTTATTCGTACTTTCCAATAAATGAGAAAAGACAAGGTTAAGATTATGGCTATATTAATCAGTAAACTCATTTATTTTACTTTGAGAATTAATCTATAATATAAATATTCCCAAGCAGTGGGATGATACCATAACTTACTTTCTGAAGTATTAACTTTATGTATTAACTTTCCCTCTTTTACGTTTAATAATGTTTTCTTCATTAAATGAATACCTTTATTCAATTGTAATAATGGGTAAGTTGTAAAGTTATCTTTAACAGTGATGGTTATTTTCTCCTGATAAAGAATACCTCCAGTATCGACTCCTTCATCAATTAAGTGAACTGTAACGCCACAATTTTCAGCATCCTTATTAACTAAAGCCCAGTATCCACCATGTACCCCTCTATATTTAGGGGTTATTCCAGCATGAGCATTAACAATGATAGCCTTTGTTGATTTAAGAACCTTTGAAGAAATTATTCTAGTACCATTAACAATGATAACATCTGGTTTCAAATTTTTAATTCGCTCGATAGATTTCTCTTCATTTATAGAGTTAACTTTAAATACTTTGTTGTACGGAATATCACTAACATCTAAATCATTATCACTAATAATTTGATTAACTCTATTTCTGCTTGTTTTTTGTAAAAATGGTGATAAAATGAATTGAAAAACAACTTGTCCTAAAGTCTTTATTAAACCTATTCTTTTAATTCTTCTTTTTAAAAATGTTAGCTTACTAATATTAGATTCAAAAATCACCTGTTGAACACCAAATTCATCATTGATAGCATTATACATTATTTTAGAAGACATTGAATCCTTCGCAAGCATTATTATTTTCATACTACTTTTCATTTATTACTACATCTTCCATAGTACAACTTGTAAAATTGTATTTTTTATTTAAATACCTATAATGGTTCATTATCTTTTTCAAAAAATCAAAATTTTCTTCTTGATAAGAGCCAAAATTATGTGGATGCCACCATAAATGATATACTAATCCTTTTTTTGCAGCATAGGTCATACTTTTTTTTATTCTTCTTAACCTTAGTCCTTCTAGAAAGGATAATTTTGGATTAAAAGGTCTTAAAAACCTACTTGAAGGAACATTAATCAAACCTAATTTATCTTCTGTACTTGGTAAAAAAGTATGATGACCAGAAATATTTATATAAGCATCTATTAACCTCATCATTCTCCTAATCAGAGTCTCTTCTTCTCCACTTTTAGGGTTATAAAACCAAGTTTTCTCATTCCCTCTAAATATACTTATTCCATTCTTTAATAATACATTATTATATTCTGAATTGTGTTGATTTCTAGGGAAAATTATGCTCTTGAAGGTTATTCCTTCTTTTTGGGCAATAGCTACTGCGCTACTTATATCATCCTCAAATGTTTTTATATTTTGACCTTTTTCTAAGCAATAATAATGAGAGTAGGTATGAGTACATATCTCATGCTTTTTTTCCTTTTGAATTTGAATTAAACTGTCAATTGCATAATGGTAAAAATCAGATTTATCAACACCAATATCATCAATATATCCAATATATGGGCTCAATTTTTTTAATTCATAATTAGGTTTGGACAATGGATTAAATTTTAAAATTTCCCCCTTACTTCTAGCAAGCAAAAAACCTACAGTCGCGAATGTAGCTCCAATATTAAATTCAGAAAATATTTTTAATAATCTATCAATAACATCCGGAACTTGTGAAATATTTCCCCCATAATCCTTTATCGTTCTTTTATCCCTAACCCCCCACATTAATTCATAGTCTAATGAGATTACAAATTTCCCTTGTACATTATTCATATTATCATTTATTTCAACCGAAAAATATCTTAATGGTGCTTTTCGTAAATTAACATTTAACCTCTATCATCCAATTCAACTTGTACTAAATTAGCATTAATGTTTGACATAAAATTTTCAATAGATCTATCCTTTAGAAAATCATCAAAAATTGATCTATTCATGGAACAGTCATTGTTTATAGTTTCATAAATCCCTTCACTTAAATTATCCACATCTTCAATTTTACAAACTTTAATTTGCGGTATTTCAACGATCCCACCCGCACAATCGGTACTCACCACATTAGTGTTTTGAGACATCATCTGTAATAATACATTAGGGAAACCTTCTATTCTAGAAGATACAACACAGCACTTAGCATTTTTAAAATACGGAAAAACATTAAGAACAAGTCCTTTTAAAAATACCCGCCCTTCCAAACCGAGTTTTTTAATCTTTAATTCTAATTTTTCACGTTCTACACCTTCTCCTAATATCACCAAATTTAAGTCTTCATTGGTGTTTTTCACTAATAAGGAAAAAGACTCAATTAAAATATCAAACCCTTTTTCACGAATTAATCTACCTGCTGAAACGATATAATTACCTAATAAACCTTTTTCTAATTCCTCAATTTTTTCTTGTTCTATCAAAAAAATTTTCTCTAAATCTATTGGATTCGGAATTACCCTGGTGACATCATTTAATTTAGGATAAGCCTTCATCAACTGATCTTTCATGTAATCTGTTTGGCAAATTAATAAGTTAACTTTAGAATATCCATACTTATACAGGAATTTATATGTTCTTAGTTTAGAACCAGAAAATCGCTTAAATACGCTTGTTGATTCCCGTGCTATAAAATATTTCTTCCTTAACAATCCTAATTTAACCAATATCCCTAAAAGTCCAGTGATTTTTACGTGAGACGTGAAAATGTAATCGAATTCTTTTTCTTTTGAAAAAATTACATCTTTTACATATTTTAAAGCATTAATAGTACCATTATTTGAATTATACAATTGATACTCAATGTTATCATAATCTTTCAATTGAACCCAACTATTTTGAAACTTATCATTTAAAAAAACTAATTTAATATAGGCGTTGGTTTTAGAATAATATTCTACAATCATTTTTAAATATTGTTCCGCTCCTCCTAAACTATTATCAGGTAATACTAATAAAATTCTCATTAAATAATTGAATTAAACATTTCCTCATACTGCTTTAAAATATAACTGCTATTGAATTTATCATTCACATATGTACTTATTTCATTGGGATTCATTTCTAATATTTTAGAAATATTTTTTAGGGCATTTAAAAATTCCTTCTCACTTGATACCATAATACCATTTACACCATTTTTAATAATTTCACTAGTTCCTCCAATTACATCAAAAGCAATTACAGGAGTTCCTACAACACAACTCTCTAATACTGCATTAGGAAAGCCTTCTACATATGAACCCTGAAGAAACACATCTTTTTTTGTTAATTCTAATGACACATTAGAAGTATATGAAATAAAAGTCACTTTATCATTCAACCCTAAAGAATCCACTAGTAATAATAGTTCCTCTTTTAAAGGACCATCTCCAATAATTGTATAATGATAATTATACGAATCAATCCTTGTCAAATTCTCCAATATTCGTGAATGTCCCTTCTCCTTGCTTAAACGACCCACTGTTATAAAGTTTACTAGTTCTACACTTTTATTCCAATTGGACTTAACTTCATATTTCTTAGTTATTGGATTATTAATAACACATAACTTCTCTTTTGATATTTTATAATTATTATGGATGTCGATATACATATCTGTAGATTGACAAATTATCTTAGAAAAATTCTGATAAACACTACTCAGAATGGTATTATTATTCAGTATAATGTTTTTACTATATTCATTCATTTTACTTATAACACTAGCTTCACGTGCAACAAATTTTATTTTCCTAAAAAAAAATGCTAAAATCCCCGTAAATATATTTACATGAATAATAGAACTAACCACGATATTTGGCTTACTTCTAACAATAAATTTCAAAATTGCCCATAATGAATTAAGAAGTCTTTTCTTGTTTAAGTACACAATATTAACATTCTTCACCTCATAAACAGCATCCTTTTCAAAGCCCAAAACCAATAATGTAGCCAAGAACTTAGTTTTATCTATATTTTGAGCAACAAAGGATAATACACGCTCCGCTCCACCCGCCTTAAGAGATGGAAGTATAAAAAGTATTTTTTTTAACTTCAAAATAACTAAAAATTAAATTCTTTATACCATCTAGCTAATACATATACTTTCCAAATGTTTGTTGCATAATCCATCTTCCCATCTAAATGCGATTGAAATTGATTTTTAAATTTTTCTACATCGAAATTTGGTAATCTATTCAAAAAATCATCGTTTAAAACCATTATAAATTCCTCCTTCAATTCTCCTCTAATCCAGTCATTCAAAGGAATAGAAAAACCACTTTTAGGCTGATTGAATACTTCTTCTGGAATATATTCTTTTAAAATATCTCTCAAAAGTTTTTTCCTTACCCCTTTATGAAAACGATAATTTACTGGTAAAGTTCTGGCGAATTCTATAATTCTATAATCTAGAAAAGGGCTTCTTACCTCAACAGAATAGGCCATACTAGCTCTATCAACCTTTACATTGCTATCATTTTCCAACCATAATTTAATGTTTAAATCAGCTGCTTGTTGCATCATGTTATTAGACAACTTTCTAAAAGATGAAAAAGAACTAACCCAGGTAATATCCCTCTTTTTCTGTAAGGAATCAAAACCAATAAAAATATAAGGTATAAAATCTTTAATACTTTTAGCATTCAGAATCGTTTTAACCGACTCGGTTTTTTTATGTATAAGTTTGGTTAAAAAAGTATTTGCTATGATTTTTCTTATAAAAAAAGGGACTTTATAAAATAAATTCACTTTTTTTAACCATTCAAAATGATTGTATCCTAAAAAACTCTCGTCACCTCCATCACCAGACAACGCAACAGTTACATGTTGCTTGGTTACAGAATTTAATAATAATGAAGGTAATGCCGAACTATCAGCAAAAGGTTCATCATAAACCTCTACTAGTTTAGGTATTAAAGCCAACACATCTTTTGCTTTGCAAATCGTTTCTGTATGATTAGTATTTATAATTTCAGAGAATTTTTTAGCTATTTTACTTTCATCGTATTTTGGGTTTTCAAAACCAATTGAAAAGGTGTTAATTTGAGTATCAGAAACTTCATTAGCTATACTTGTTACTAATGCAGAATCTATTCCTCCAGATAAAAATGAGCCAATAGGAACATCCGATTGCAAACGAATTTTTACAGAATCCCTTAGCAACTCATGTAATTCTTCTTTAGCCTCTTGATAAGACAACTTACAAACTTTAACCTTTTTTAAATCCCAATAACTTTCTATCTCCATTTTTTTAGTTTCTAAATCAATTTCCATATAGTTACCGGGTGGCAACTTATATACATCTTGAATAATAGAAAATGGACTCGGCACATACCTACAATCTAAATATGCTGATATAGCATCCTCGTTAATTTTACGTCCCTTTATCAAGGGTCTCAATTGACTACAGATTTCAACGAAACCTTCTTTCCAATAATAATAGAATGGTTTTACTCCTAGACGATCTCTAGCGGAAAATATTGTATTTGTTTCAGAATCATAAATAGAAAAGGCAAACATACCATTTAGCTTCTGTAAAATTTCTTTACCCCAAATTTTATAACCAATTAACAAAACTTCAGTATCACTTGTTGTTTTAAAGCTACAACCTAAGGTTATTAATTCTGATTTTATATCTAAATAATTATATATTTCTCCATTAAAAGTAATATGCAAATTTTCAAATGAAAAGGGCTGATTTGATCGTTCCTCCAAATCAAGAATAGAAAGCCTTAAGTGACCTAAAGTAATTTCATTAACCTTTACGACACCTGTATTATCTGGCCCTCTAAATTGAATAGATTTTAGCTTATCTTGTACTTCCTTTTTAGAAAAAGCTATATTAGTTATATAAATTCCGCACATATTATATTTCTGATTTTATACTCTTATTTTTTATAAGGAATTAATTTTCTAATAATAACTAATAATAATATGCCAAACAACAACATAATCACATTAGATACTACATAACCAAAAGAGGATCTGTGTATGGATTGTGTAAAAGGTAAAAATGTAGCATAAAACAAGGGGAATATGTAAATAAATAAATTTTTATTCCTTAAGTATTCTAGAAACCAAAAAAAAGAACCTGTCAAAAAATAAATGAAAAAGGAACCAAAAATGCCAAAATTCCATTGAGCCTCCATTACATAAGAAAACCCTGAACCAGCTATTCTACTTGTTTTTTTATACTCACTAAAATATCGATCTCTAAATTTATATGATATTGATTGTGGCTTCTTAAAAGGCAATAAAAAACGAGGTATTGGAATTAAAAAACCACTAAGATAACTACTCCCATATAGTAATTTTTTATCTTTATCATTATAGAATTTTACGTAATTACCATAAGGTGCTCCAAATTCATTATTAGCAGGGTTATAATAATATAAAAAGGTTTTTTGCTTAATGACATATTCATTAAATGTTTCCCAATTACCTGTAGTAAAAAGTAATCGTAATTGCCCCCTAATACCAAAAAGTATAGCCATTAAAGAATACCCAATAAACACCCAAATAACTGTTTTATTTTTTATTTTTTTTACACTGATAAAATACCCAAGTCCCATTATAAAGGCTATAATTATTCCAAGTAAAGGGCTTCTGAAACCAATACTTAAATAAATTATTATAAGAGGTAAAGAAAGCAGTACGATAAAAACAAACAGTTTATTTCTAAAGGCCTTTATTATATTATCTTCATAACTAATATATAGCCTTAATCCTAAAAAGAAAAAACTAACTTGTAAAAAAAAAGTAGAGGGGAGTGTTATTAATAAATCTCCAGTTTTTGCTTGATAAACAGCTTTTCCTGAGGCTAATATACCTATGCCACCAGCTCTAAAAATATTTATTACTTCTCCTATAGTAGCAAGTAAAACAAAAAATATAGAATATAAACTAAATTGGTTTTTTTTTATAGATATGCTGTGTTTTTCTACTCTTGTTTCAGGAGCCTTTATTAAGTAAGGTAATGAAAAACCTATAAGTCCCAAGGTTGAAATAAAAACATATATACAGGCTGACTCAGGGGAAGACTCTGTAAACAATCGCCTATTATCAATATCAAAAAGAACAGTCAAAATTGGAGAGTAGGTATACAAAACATAAAATAGCAAGAAAAAAAAGGTCATACTATTAACCTTGGTTATGGATCTTTTTAATATTTTATATGTAAATAAGAATGTTATTAATGATGCAAACACCGTTATTTCTAAATTAACTAACGCGCAAAACACTCCTGTTAAGACAAGCCCTATAAAAGATATTAATAAGTATTGTATGTTAGTTATATCCGTTTTCAATGCTTGCCTTATTAGTTGAATTATAAATTCCTTTTTTAAACTGTGTTATAAATACTAAAAACTCCATTATAATTCCTCCTATAGCGTAAAATACAACTGCTAAGAATGATTGGTCATATAAAAAGGCTACGTATATTAACGACAAGCTCAATAAAAACCATACTACCTCTATAATTAAAAAGTTTTTTTGCAGACCAAATATAATCATATTTTCATGTGCCAACGAATTACAAAAATTAACAAACACATATCCTAAAATAATTTTAGCATAAAGTGCTGAAGACATCCATGATGGATCAAAAAGCAACTCGAATAACTCCTCAGCATACATTTCAAAAATTAATACTGGCAGAATAGAAATCCCTACTAATACTAAAGATGACTTTTTATATAAATTTATAAATTGTTTGGGGTTTTTAGTGTACAGCTCTGATGCTTTCGGATAGTAAGTTCTTCTGGTTGCCATAGCTATTATTAATGCTGGCAACCTAACTATTTTATAGGCTATACTAAAATTACCCAATATTTGTAGCGAAAATAAAAAAGGAAAAGTTAGGGCACATACATTTTGTGAAGCTGAATCTATAATATTGCTCCATGTAAAGTATTTAGGAAACTTGTTGTACTTTTTTGCTGTACTTTTCAAGTCTTCTTTTCCAATTCCTAACCATTTTATTCCAAATAATGACTTAGCATTCACAATGTAATAGAATAAATTTGCAATCAAAGCTCCTATATATCCAATGACCATTCCAATTTTAGGGAAAAATGAAAATAACATATACTGTAACCCTGCTTTTGTTGAAGCATCAATTAAGGCCACTGAAGAAGTGACTTTAAATTTAGATTGTTTTTCATAAAACATTTGAAATATATTTGAAAACCCAAATAAAAAAACCCCTACAGGAACTAAAAAAACAAGGAGACTATGCTCTTCATTAATTAAGTCACAAGACCATATAATAATTCCTATTACTAACAATAAAACAAAAAACAAGGCATTAATGCTACTAGACAAAAAGAACAACGAATTGGTTTCTTTTTTATCTTCTGCTAACACTATAGCTTTATCATATCGCATCGTTGATAACGGCACTAATAAACTAACTAATGATGTTGCTAAGGACAGTAATCCAAAGCTTTCTGGTGAGTAAATACGTGTTAAGTATATTGTTGCTATAAAAGTAATAACTTGGGCAACTGCAGTACCTCCAACCAATAACCCTATGTTTTTTAAAAGTTTATTTTTCAACAAAATCAAATTTACTATATGATTGGTTTAATAATATACCAGAAAATAATACATAAAATAAAATCCCATGTATTCTAACCAACATATTTTCACTCAATAAATTAATTCCAATTAATAAAATCATAACTAGAAATAAATAATTTTTAGCAACTACTCCTATTTTGAGCATATATCCTAGTGCTATTAAAAACATCATTAATGTCACTATACCTCCAATAAGTAAAAGTGACGAGTAATAATTATGAGTGTTTAATTGCTGTTCAATACAATCTTCACAATTAATACTTTTATAGCAACCTAGTAATATTTCTTCTTCATCTCCTATACCATATCCAAACCAAATATCTTTTCCTATTTGCTTAAAACTACACTTCCATACATCTAACCTTATATTAGCATTTTCATAAGGTTTATTATCAAATAATGTTTGTAATAAACCCTTAACTTCTGCAATATCTTTTTTTAGTCTTACATCCTCAAATATACGGTCTTTAATTACGTCTACTTGAAATAATGCAATTATAGATATTACGGACACAAATATATACACTACTCTTTTTCGAAAGCTTTTTATTTTAAAAAAAACAAATAAGGGTAAAAGAATACATAATGCAATTATATTAGGGATTGATGTAAAGTAGACTATGGCGATAATAAATATTAATATTAAAAAAGAAAACAATACTCCTTTAGCTACTTTTAACGGCTGAAATAACAATCTATCAATCATTAAAAAAACAGACCACACCAATCCTATACTTAAATAAGCTTTGTGAATAAAAAAAGTTGTTATTTCATTTTCATTGATGTAGTACCTAGAATAAGCAAAAGGCATACTAAAAAAAACTTTTACTAATTCTAAATAACTTTTACTAGAAATATTTTTAACTCTGGCATTGTTTTCATCTAAAAACCCTAATTTATCTATGCCTTCAAAAGATTTAAATAATAAAAAAAAAATCAAAAAGACATGAGTGTAAATAAAAATATTATATAAAATATTCCTTTTTTTTAATGAATATGAGGGTAATATATATATAAATAATATTGGAATAATTATTAGATTAATACCCCTTAACACTCTTTTTATACCAATTTCAAAGTTTGAAGAATATAACAATGTTATAATAACCAATAGAAACCAGCCGGTTATAAATAAAAAAGGGGCCACCCCTCTCTTTAAAATATTTTTCTTTATTTCATTCCAATAATTAAATAAACTTGATGCAAATAATAACCCTATCGTTATTGATTGCATCGCATACGGCAAAATTGGATAAGCAATCAAAACGCATAAAAAGAAAAAAGGGAGACTCTTGATTATTTTAATACATTCTAATGTTTTATTTATCTTCATTACAATACCAAGCTATGGTTTGTTTTATTCCTTCTGAAAAAGAAAATAACGGCTTATACCCAATTATTTTTTCTGCTTTGGAGATATCTGCTAAAGAATGTTTCACATCTCCCGCACGTTCTGAGCCGTTTATAACTTTTGAAGCACTAGCATTAATCCCTAAATCATTTAGCCCCTTTGCAATAGCTTCTACCAATTCATTTAAATTTGTGTTTTCACCAAAAGCAA
>Ga0209395_1000602_pt1 | contig 52297 bp, 49 predicted proteins | sample GOMGulsemesocosm_3_FD_184635 | JGI IMG/M metagenome (GOLD analysis project Ga0209395, IMG submission 184635) | Methane-oxidizing microbial communities from mesocosms in the Gulf of Mexico - GOM9D Gulf of Mexico (SPAdes) (version 2) | ecosystem: Environmental > Aquatic > Marine > Cold seeps... | reverse complement strand
TGGACCCACCAGGGCTCGAACCTGGGACCCTCTGATTATGAGTCAGATGCTCTAACCAACTGAGCTATGGGTCCATTTTTAGTTTGGCGAAATTACTCTTTTTTTAATTTACACCAAACATATTTTTCAAGAAATGTTTAAATATTTACACATTTCTTGTCATTAATGCTTTTCCAAAGTCAATCAACCCTTTTTTGGCATCGTCAGATATTTGCATAAGTTCTAATACGCTAAAAGCTTTTAGGCTATAGTCATTTATTTGGTTTTTAATATGATTAGGGATGTCGTACTTGTTGAAAATTATTTTCGTGTTACTGATTTTGTCTTCGTTGTTGTCTAGTTTTTCTTGAAATAGTTGATGTAAAATGTTTTTATCATTTGGTTCTGCTAATTCTAAAGCTTTTAAGAATAGGTACGTTTTTTTGTTTTCAATAATATCACCACCAACTTGTTTTCCGAAAGTTTCTGGGTTTCCATAAGTATCTAAATAATCATCTTGTAATTGAAAAGCAATTCCGAGATTTAACCCAAAATCATATAAGTTTTGTGCATCTGTTTCATTGGCTTCACTAACAATTGCACCCATTTTTAACGCTGCACCAATTAATACCGATGTCTTTAAAGAAATCATTGTTATGTACTCTTCTATGGTGACATCATTTCTGGTTTCAAAATCAACATCTAATTGTTGCCCATCACAAACTTCTAAAGCAGTTTTACTGAATAACTTTGCTAGTTTTTGAAATGTTTCTGCTGGATAGTTCTCAAAATACTGATATGCTAGAATTAGCATGGCATCACCAGATAAAATACCGGTATTAAGATTCCATTTTTCATGCACTGTTTCTTTACCTCTTCTTAATGGTGCGTCATCCATAATATCATCATGAACTAAGGTGAAATTGTGAAACATTTCTATTGCGTAAGCAGCAGGTAGTGCCATTTTAAACTTGCCCGAAAAAATATTAGCAGCCATTAAGGTTAAAACAGGTCTAATCTTTTTACCGCTTAAGTTCAAAATATACCGAATAGGTTGGTATAGATTTTTAGGATCTCGATCTAAGTTTTGTGACTCTTTATACTTGAAAAATTCTGCTTGAAAAATTGTGATGTCCAAAGTGATTGTTTTAAAAAACAAAAGTAGGAAAGATTTTATATTGAACGTGCTAATATTAATTAATTGTTAAAACTTAGGAAACTTTTTTTGTTTTTAAAGTTTCCGTTCGTACATTTGCATTCGAATATGAGAGATAAAATATTATTTAAAGCAAGTGAAATGTTTTTAAACCTTGGGTTTAAAAGTGTTACTATGGATGATATTGCGAATGAAATGGGTGTGTCTAAAAAAACGATTTATACACATTTTAAGAACAAAACTGATTTAGTTGAGAAAGTGACTTTAACGCTTTTTGAGTTTATCAGTCAAGGTATTGATATGATTTGTGCCCTTGATCACAATCCGATTCAAGAGCTTTACGATATCAAAAAATTTGTAATGACTCACTTAAAAGATGAGAAGTCGTCACCACAATATCAATTGCAAAAATACTATCCGAAGCTATATGCTACTTTAAGGAAAAAACAATTTGACGTAATGAATAGTTGTGTTGAGGAAAATTTGAATAAAGGGATTAACGCTGGATTGTATAGAGATACTATTGATGTTGGGTTTATATCTAGAATCTATTTTAATGGTGTTAATGGAATTAAAGATATCGAATTGTTTCCCTTGCAAAAATATTCGATGAACACCCTAATGGAATACTTTTTAGAATACCACCTGCGAGGAATTTGTACTGAAGAAGGAATATATACTATGAACCAAATAATTATAAATAATCAACCGAAATAAAATGCGAAATAAATTATTACTACTACTTAGTTTTTGTTTTGTTAGCGTCGCTTTTTCTCAAGAAAAAACTTCAAGCTTTTCTTTAGATGATGCGATTAAATTTGCTATAAAAAACAACTACGACGCTAAAACTGCTCAAAACAATATTGAGGCAGCAAAGCAAAAAAAATGGGAAACAACTACAATTGGACTGCCTCAAATCAGTGCCAAAGTAGATTATCAGAATTGGTTGAAACAGCAGGTGTCTTTATTTCCTGCAGCCTTTTTTGATAATACATCTTCTGTTGTTGATACTGTTGAAGAGTATTTTGGAATAAACAAAACCAAAGCTCCGAGTGCTCCAGATGGTTTTATACCAGTTGCGTTTGGTACAAAACAAACAGTAAATGCTGCCATTACTTTAAATCAATTAATTTTTGATGGATCCTACTTGGTAGGGTTGCAATCAGCAAAAACCTACTTAAAAATTTCTGAACAAGCAAAAGAAAAGACTGCGCTATCTATTAGAGAAGCCGTTATTAATGCCTACGGGAATGTTTTAGTTGCAGAAAAAAGCATCTCTATCTTAGAAAGCAACTTAAAGGTTTTAGAAAAGAACTTAAGAGATACTCAAAAGATTTATGAAAATGGATTGAACGAGGAGGAAGATGTTGAGCAATTGCAGATAACGTTAACCAATGTGAAGAGTCAATTAAACAAAACAAAACGCTTAAAAACGATTGGCTATAAAATGTTGAATCTATCAATGGGGAGACCCATTGAAGAAGCACTTGAGTTAATAGATAATTTAGATAATCTAATTGAGACTAATATTAATTTATCTCTTTTATCGTCAAATTTTAATTTAAACAATCATATAGATTTTAAAATTGCAGAAAATGATAGAGAAGGGAAAAGGTTGTTGATGCAGTTGGAAAAAAGTAAAGCGCTGCCTTCTTTAAGTGCTTTTGTAAACGTTGGATATGCTGGAAATTCGAATTCATTTGATTTTTTAAAAAGTAGTCAAAAATGGTTCGATTCTTCTTTAATGGGGGTGAGCTTAAACATTCCTATTTTTAGTAGTTTTCAGAGGAAATCAAGAACACAACAAGCAAAAATAGAGTTAGAAAATTCTGATATCAAACTTATTGAAATTAAAGAAAAATTAAACTTAGGGGTTGCCAAAGCTAAGAGTGATTACCAATTTAGTATAGAACAGTACGATTCGGCTAGGCAAAACTTAAGATTGGCAGAAAGGATAGAGAAGAAACAGCAAGTAAAATTCTTTGAAGGAGTTTCTTCAAGCTTTGACTTATCTCAAGCACAAAATCAATTATATACACAACAACAAAATTATATTCAATCAATGCTAGATGTAATCGCTCAAAAAGCAGCATTAGAAAACGCATTAAACATACCATTAAAATAAGATGTCAGGCATGAAAACAATTTATACACTAGTATTTGCATCAATCCTATTTATCTCTTGTGGAGAGAAAAAGGTAGAATCTGTAGAAGGAATTATTGCTACAGGAGATATTACGAAAATTAAAGCAAAAAAAGCGGAGGTTGAAACAAAACAACAAGCGTTTGCAAATCAACTTAAAATGTTGAATGACAAATTAGATGCTTTAGATACAAATAAAAAAGTACCATTAATTACAACCTTTTTAGCAAAAGAAGAAGTGTTTACACACTTTTTAGAATTGCAAGGAAATGTAGAGACAAAACAAAATATTTTGATATATCCAGAAATGCCTGGAATCTTAGCAGCCGTTATGGTGAAAGAAGGGCAGGCAGTTAAAAAAGGAGATGTGTTAGCTACGATTAAAGATGGTGGGTTAAGTCAGCAGTTATCTCAGTTAGAAACGCAAACGGAATTGGCTAGAACTACTTTTGAGCGTCAAAAAAGATTATGGAGTCAGAAAATTGGTTCTGAAATGCAATACTTACAGGCAAAAGCTCAGTATGAAGCGCAGACAAAATCTGTAGAACAATTGAGAATTCAGATTGAAAAGACAACAATTTTAGCACCATTTGATGGCGTTATCGATGATGTTTTTAAAGAGCCAGGAACAGTAATTGCACCAGGGCAAGGATCTGAAGTATTTCGAATTGTTAATTTAAACAATATGTATATTTCTACGGATGTACCAGAAAGATATATTGCAAGTATAACTAAAAACAAAAAGGTTAAAGTTGCATTTCCCGTGTTAGGTTTGCATGTAAATAGTACAATAAGACAGGTAGGAAGTTTTATAAATCCTAGTAATAGATCTTTTAAAATTGAAGTTCCAGTTGATAACAAGAACGGTAAAATCAAGCCAAATCTAACTGCTAAACTACAGATTAATGATTATACAAATAAGAATGCAATCTTAATTCCACAGAGTATTATTTCTGAAAATGCAAAGGGACAGCAATTTATATATGTAGTTAAAGACAGAAATAGAAATACAGCAATAGCGCAGCGAGTAATTATTAAAACAGGGAAGACTCAAGGCGATAATATTGAAGTATTAGGAAGTTTACCTCTAGGAACAGAAATTATTCTTGAAGGAGCTCGTAGTGTGAATAATGGACAAATGGTAGAGGTTATCAATCAATAAATACGTAATGATGACAAAAAAACAAAAACAAGTAGATAAAGAATTTAAATTATCATCTTGGGCAATTAATAATAAAACAACCATTTATGTAATGATGGCTGTGTTATTCTTTTATGGTATTTCGGCTTATTTTGGAATGGCAAGAGAAAATTTCCCTGAGGTAAAAGAGACTAAAATTTATATTAGTTCAATGTTTCCTGGAAATACTGCAGAAGATATTGAAAAACTAATTACGGATCCGTTAGAAGATAAACTAAAAACGGTGAGTAATGTTGTAAAAGTAACGTCTACATCTCAAGAAGATTTTTCAATGGTAATTGTTGAGTTTGATGAAAGTATCACTGTAGAGCTGGCAAAACAAAAGGTTAAAGATGAGATAGCTGCAAAAACTTCGGGTGAAGATTGGCCTACATTTAATGGTGCTAAAATAGAACCAAATGTTTTTGAATTGAGCATGTCTGAAGAAATGCCAATAATGAACATTAATATTTCTGGTGATTATCCTGTATATAGATTAAAAGAATTTGCAGAATACCTTCAGGGAGAAATTGAAGATTTAAAAGAAATAAAGAAAGCGGATATTCGTGGAGCTCAAGATAAAGAGGTTGAAGTTGCTGTAGATATTTACAAAATGATGGCATCTAAAGTCAGTTTTAATGATATTACTAGTGCTATTAATAACGGAAATGTTACTATGTCTGCTGGAAATTTTATTACAAGCGGACAACGACGTACCATTAGAATTATTGGAGAAATTGACCAACCATCTCAATTAGGAGATTTTGTAATTAAATCTGAAAATAACAATCCAATTTATTTAAAAGATGTAGCAACAATCGCTTTTAAAGATAAAGACAGAACAACCTATGCCAGAGAAAAAGGTGAAGAGGTTGTGATGCTAGATGTGAAGAAACGTGCTGGAAAAAATATGGTTGCTGCTGCAGAAAAAATTGCAGTAATTGTAAAAGAAGCAACAGCAAACACGTTTCCAAAAGATTTAAAAGTTACCATAGCAAATGATCAATCAACAAAAACAATTGGTCAAGTTGATGATTTGGTAAATAATATCATTTTTGGAATTATATTAGTTGTAACCGTATTGATGTTTTTCTTAGGGTTTAAGAACGCAGTCTTTGTAGGTTTTGCGATTCCAATGTCTATGTTTATGTCTTTAATGATCTTAAACTTATTGGGCTACACCATGAATACCATGATCCTTTTCGGGTTGATTATGGGGCTTGGAATGTTAGTAGATAACGGAATTGTAGTGGTAGAAAACGTTTACCGTTTGATGGATGAAGAAGGAATGGGAAGGGTTGAAGCTGCTAAAAAAGGAATTAGCGAAATTGCTTTTCCAATTATCATTTCTACAGCAACAACTGTTGCAGCATTTATTCCGTTAGGATTGTGGCCTGGAATGATGGGAGACTTTATGATTTTATTACCAATAACATTGTCAACTGTATTAGGGTCGTCATTATTGGTAGCAATTTTCTTTAACTCGGTATTGGTTTCTCAATTTATGAGTGTAGAAGATAGTAATATGCCTTTAAAGAGAATTATTATTATGACTAGCGTAATGTTACTTATAGGGATGATTATTTATTTTATGGGAGGTGCATATAGTTCTTTAGGAACTTTAATGATGTTTACTGCCTTTATGTTGTGGATATACAGATTGTTTTTAAGGGGATGGGCAAATAGCTTTCAAAACAATGCATTACCACGTTTAGAAGGATGGTACGAAAGAAGATTAAGAAGTGCCCTGACAGGATGGAGACCTTATGTTTTAACGATTGGGACAGTGATATTATTATTTGGAACTATTGTAGCATTTGTTATTTCCTTGGCTACTCAGCGAACAAAAGTGGAGTTTTTCCCAGACAATAAACCAAATCAGATTGTAGTTTATATAGAATATCCACAAGGAACAGATATCGAAAAAACCAATGAAATTACGAAACTAATTGAAAAGCGTGTTTTTAGTGTTTTAGATGATAAAGAGTACATGGATGATGGGCATAACTATATGGTAGAAAATATAGTTTCTCAAGTTGGAGAAGGGGCAGGGAACCCACAGACAGATGCAGGTTCTGCCGCAGAAATGCCGCATAAAGGAAAAATAACTGCTTCTATGCGTGAATATAAATATAGAAGAGGTAAAGACAGCGAATTGTTACGTCAAAAAGTACAAAAAGCGTTGGTTGGAATTTATCCAGGAGTATTAATCTCTGTAGAAAAAGATGTGAATGGACCACCTGTTGGAGCTCCTATTAATATTGAAATTCAAGGGGATGATTATGCAGAGTTGATTCAGACTGCAGAAAGAATGCGTGATTATATCAACACGAGAAGTATTTCTGGGATTGATGAGTTAAAGATTGATGTAAACAAAGATAAGCCAGGAATGCAAGTTTTGGTTGATAGAAAGAAATCTGGAGAACTAGGCGTTACTACTGGGCAAGTTGGACAGCAATTAAGAGCTTCTATTTTTGGGAATAAAGCAGGAGTTTATAAAGAAGACGGAGAAGATTATGATATCTATGTACGTTTTAATAAAGAGGACAGGTATAACACGAGTGCATTATTTAACCAGAATATTATTTTTAGAAACAATACAGGTAAAGTAATAGAAGTTCCTGTTTCTGCGGTGGCAACTCAAAAAAATAATTCAGGTTTTAGTGCGATTAAACATTCAAGAATAAAACGTGTTGTAACAATTTATTCAGCGTTAGCTCCAGGAGAAACTGATGCAGCAGCCGTGGTAGGTAAGATACAAAATGAGATGAAAAATTTTAAAAACCTGCCAGAAGGAGTGAAAATTGATTATACGGGTCAGATTGAAGAACAAAATAAACAAATGGTATTCTTAGTAGGTGCATTTTTTACAGGATTAGCATTGATTTTCTTTATCTTAATTTTCCAATTTAATTCGGTTTCTAAACCAGCAATTATCATGTTGGCAATCTTCTTAAGTTTTATTGGAGTTTTTGGCGGAATGGTAATATCGGGAGCATCATTTGTAATAATGATGACGATGATGGGAATTATATCGCTTGCAGGAATTGTAGTAAATAATGGAGTTGTATTGCTCGATTATGCACAATTACTAATTGATAGAAAGAAAATTGAACTTGGTCTAGAGGAGGGTGCTTATTTGAGTAGAAATGACCTATTTGAAAGTATTATAAAAGCTGGTAGAGCACGTTTACGTCCGGTGTTGTTAACGGCAATAACAACCATTTTAGGATTAGTTCCTTTAGCATGGGGTTGGAATATAAACTTCTTTACACTTTTTAGCGAGTTTGATGCAAACTTTTACATTGGAGGAGATAATGTTGTCTTCTGGGGGCCTTTAGCAAAAACCGTTATTTATGGTCTATTAGTAGCAACCTTCTTAACATTGATAGTAGTACCAATTCTATTCTATATAATCACAAGATTTAAAATGTGGTTACGAGTTAAATTGGCTTAATAGTTAGTTTTTAATAGTTGAAAAAGGCTGAGGGTTAACCCTCAGCCTTTTTTTATAAATTTTGGGATTCAATACATAATAAATTCTATGGAAGTAATTATTAGGAATTATATTGTAACATTGTCTGCCATTATCAATGCGTATCTATGAACGAGAAAAAGTATTTTTCTATAGAAGAAATAAAAAGAAAATTAGAGAGGTATTGTGTATATCAAGATCGTTGTCATAAAGAAATTGAAACCAAATTAAGAGAGTTTGTATTAATTGAGGAAGCGAGAAACCAGATAATTTTACATTTACTAGAACATAATTTTGTGAATGAAGAACGATTTTCTAAAAGTTTTGCAAGAGGAAAGTTCTCTATAAAAAAATGGGGAAAACAACGTATTGTAAGAGAGTTAAAGTTGAGGTATATTACAGCTTATAATATTAAAACGGCCTTAAAAGAAATTGATGAAGAGGTGTATTTAAAGACGGTTTTTGAAATCACTGAAAAAAGAAATCGACTTATTAATGAGGAAAATATTTATAAAAGAAAGAAGAAGTTATCAGACTTTCTAATGCGGAAAGGCTACGAATTCGAATTGATATATGCCACTGTAGATGAAGTTGTAAAAAAAAGCCTTGATTAGATAATCAAGGCTTTTTTATTTCTATTTTAAGATTAGTTTTTTAGTGCTTTGTTTGTCATCAACTTTTATGTTGGCAAAATAGATGCCTTTACTAAATTTTGACATGTCTAAAGAAAACCTTCTTAAAGATTTAGAATCGCTTTTTTCTTGTATTAGTAACTTTCCTGTTAAATCAAATACAGAAATTGAGAAGTCATTTCCTTGAGCCCAATTAATATTAAAGATGCTATTAGAGGGGTTGGGGTATATAGATAGGTCACCAATCTCATCAAATTCATGTACTGGTAACACTCCTGTAATTACTAAATCGTCAATCATTGCGCCTTCTTCATTTGTTAAGTCATCTGCAATAAATTTGAAACGAAACATTATACTAGGCTGGTTTGTGAATGAAGCAAGGTCATAGCTATAATCATGAATTGTTGCATTCGTCCCACCTAAAGGGCTTTGGTCTTCACCCAAGCCTGTCCATTGCTTACCTGGCAATCCATTGGCTATAGAAGAACTGTTATACCAATTAGCGTCAGTAGCGGTTCCTAGAATGGCCCAAGTTTGCCCTTGGTTTATTGTGTATTCTACATACATGTGATCCCAGTTTTCTTCAATATCAAAAGCCATTTTAAAATTTAAAACCGGATTAGAAACCAATGTTAAGTCATAGCATTTTGTATATAGATAACTAATGGTTTTATTTGGGTGGTTGCCAATTAATCCAGTAATATATGCATTGGTTCCAGAGGCGGCAGCGTTTAATAGTGTTTTTGAAGGCGTACCACGCTGCCATAAATCGGTATTTAAACTACCGCTTGTTTCTACAATTAATTCATCATCACTTGTTTCAAAAGAATTAGTGGTTGTGGGCGTTGTGTTTAATTCGGTTATGTTGAATGAATTTGAGCTGTGATTATTAGAGCTATATACATCATTGGTAATAATAGTTTCTATATTAATTACATGATCGCCTTTGGAAAGGCTAAACTGTGGAATTGCAATTTGTGTATTCGCTTCTGAGGCTAAGGTTCCTGACCAATTATATATAGAATTGCTGCCTCCATCAATATTATAGTTTACAGTAATTGAGGTAATTGTATTTGAACCTTGGTTTTTAACAGTTATTACTGGAGCTACTTTACCACAAGATTTAGAATCATTAATAGGTGAATCTACAGAAACTAACTTAATATCGTTAGTGGGTAAAGACTTTGTGATATCTGTCATAAACACACCTCTGCCGTAAGTTGCTGCATATAATTTTGAGTCTTTTTCGTTTATTTCGATATCTCTAACGGCTACGTTTGGTAGTTGGTTATCAAAAGTTACCCATTGCGATAGTGTGTCATCTGTGTAGTACACACCTAGCGTTGTCCCTAAATAGATTCTATTGTCTTTATGTCCTGGATGGTGTCTTAAAACAATTTTAGATTCTGTTGGTAAATTTCCTGTAATATTAGTAAATATCGGTGTTTCGTTTAAAAGATTGGTTGTTTTATATACCCCTCCACTTCCAACAATCCAAGCAACATTACTATCATTATTGCTAATTTCAATAGAATTTATAGTTCCTTTTGAAAATGCGAGTGGCGAGAATGTTTTACCAGCATCGGTACTTTTATATAGGCCTGAACTTCTAGATACGTAGATATTATTGTCGTTATTTGGATCTATTTCAATATGGTATAAATCACCTCCAAAATTATAATTAGAAATTTTAGACCAATTCCCATTTATTAATTTGTAGAGTTGGCTATATCCCGAATACATTTCACCTTTACTGTTAGACACTAAGGGGGTTACCCATCTACCACCACTGTCACTTGCGCCGGTTTCTGCTGCTGGTGCACCAACCGAACTCTTTCTAGTTAATCCTCCATCGGTTGTCTCATATAAAGAGCCACCATATTGTATAAAACCGAAATAATTATCCGGGTTTAAAGAATTAATGGCACAGTCCATTCCGTCCGCTCCAAAATAATTATTCCATCTATTATCTTTATAAGCATACCCACCATTGTCTTGCAATCCTCCAACAATATTCCCAGAATTTTGTTTGGCTACAGAAATTTTGTAGAATTGGCTTATTGCTAAGTTTTCTGTTAAATCAGTAAAGTTTGATCCATGATTTGTAGACACATAAACTCCACCATCTGTACCTGCAAAAAACTTTCCATTTATAAAGCGCATAAAATGAATATCTGCATGCGTATATGACGGAGAAGTAGGAGAACTCCAGCTATTCATTTGTGAAAAGTTATTTCCACCATTACTAGATTTCCAAATATTTAGAACACCTACATATACAATATTCGGGTCGCTATCTGACACTGTTAATGCTAGGTCATACCAAGCTTGTGAGCTTTTAAAGATGTCATTAGTTTCAGTAGTTTTCGTAAAGGTTGCACCGCTATTTGTACTTCTGTAGAGTCCAATAAAAGCATTGCGTTCTTTTACAGCGCCATCTTTTAGAATATTTCCAGAACTTACAAAATACACATAATTAGAATTTGCCGCAGTTACCTCTAATACAATTCTTGTCGAATTTTCGAACCCAGGAATTACAATGGCGCTAAAGCTTTCACCAGAATTTAATGATCTATAAATGGTGTTTGACGATGCCGCATACCACATAGTACTATTTCCAGGACTCATTTTTAAATCACGAATATTTCCTGCCAGTTTTAGAGACCAAGAACTTCCTGCATTTGTGCTTTTAAATACCCCTTGATCAGTTGCAACTAATACCGTATTGGTGTTGCTAGGGTCGATGTAAATGTCATTCATTGAATCGGCAGAAATTGTTCCCGTCGCGTTCCATGTTGCGCCTCCATCTGTAGTTTTCATAACACCAATAGCATATGAATCCCCAGCGTCATCATCACCAGTTGCGATATATATAGTATTAGGGTCAGTAGGGTGTATTGCAATTCCAGAAACACCTATTTGAGGTAGGTAATCTGTTAATGGTTGCCAGTTAATACCTGCATCGGTAGACTTCCATATTCCACCTGCCGGAGCACCGATATAATACGTGTTTGGGTTGCCAGGGTCTACTGCTACAACATTTACCCTGCCTTGACCTGAAGACCATGATGCGGTATTTGTGTGTGAATAGGGGCCTAAAGAAGTCCAATTACTTGTGTCGTTGGCATTGTTTTTAGAAGTCTTATTTAAGTTGTTTTTTTGTCTCCAAGCCTTCCATAATTCACTAGCGGGAGCAATTGTTCCATCAGTTTTTGTGTAATGACTCCAGTGGTACTCCCACCTTTTAAAAGGTTTTAATCCACTTCCTTTTTTAGTTCTATCTATGGTTTTGAAGAATTTTTCTGCGGCAGAAGAAACATCTTTTAAGGTTGATCTATCCTTCTTTTTTAATTGGCTTTTCATCCAAGGGGCATTATTCTGTGAGGCTTGAGAGAATATGAAAAATGGCCCTATAAATATAATTGTGTAGAGTAGTTTTTTTAGCATTATTTGATTTTTTCTTTTATTGAATTCTTTTTAGGTTTTGAATTGTTAGTCTTTTTAATTGTGTTTATTGGTGATGTGTTATTTATTTCTTTTTCAACTTCTAATTGAGAATAAACTACATTAATCTTTGAGTTTGTAGCAGAAAAAGCTTCCAAAATTTTATCAACTTGTAGGTGTACCTCTTTGGAAGTAATTGAACTTATAAAAGTCATGTCTTTTAATCGTAAAGCCTCATTTTCTAAAACATTTACTCTGGTTCTAAAAGAGGGGTTTATAAGGTCGAGAGGTCTAATGCTATCTTTCATTTGCTTTACGAGGTCAGCTAATTGTAATGCGTTATTTAGAGCTTCATTGGCAGAAATAGCTATAAATTTCTGTAAATCATCCGCAACAGAAACATACTCTTTCCAAGCATGAATAGTGTCTTTACCTATTTTTTCTATGCCTGTTTCAATGGCGTGCTTTTTTACTGTATTTATTTCTGGATTTATACTCTTTTGAGCTCGATTGACAGCTGCGTCTCTGCAAGAAGAAAACAGTACAATAAAAAGTATTAAAAATGAATTTTTCATAAGGTTTAAAAGAGCCTAAAAATACATATTTATTATTAAATGTTAAACGAGCATATAACAAATAATCAATAATTGTTGATATTCTTTTTTGCGAATACTTTAATTATGTACTTTTGTTTCAGTAATTTTTTGAATATACAATAATGAGTGAAACCATATTAATTATAGGCGCTTGCGGGCAAATTGGAACAGAACTAACCCAGAAACTAAGAAGTGTTTACGGGAATACAAATGTTATCGCATCAGACATTAGAGAAGGGAGTGAAGAAATGATGCATTCTGGACCTTTCGAGATTTTAGATGCAACTGATAAACCGGGTATTTTAGCGGTTGTTAAAAAGTATGAAGTTACTCAGATATATCTTATGGCGGCAATGTTATCTGCCACAGCAGAGAAATATCCTCATAAGGCATGGGATTTAAACATGTCATCACTTTTGGGTGTGCTAGATTTGGCCAAAGAAAAACATATAAAACAAGTGTATTGGCCAAGCTCTATTGCTTCTTTTGGTCCAACGTCACCAAAAATTAATACACCACAACAAACAGTAATGGAGCCTACAACAGTGTATGGAATAAGTAAACTTGCTGGGGAACATTGGTGTAATTATTACCATGAAAAATATGGGGTAGATGTTCGGAGTATTCGATACCCAGGAATTATTAGTTGGAAAACAAAACCTGGTGGAGGTACTACAGATTACGCTGTTGATATTTATTTTCAAGCTACAGAAAAAAAAGCCTACGAATGTTTTTTAAGTAAAAACACACGATTGCCAATGATGTATATGCAAGATGCTGTAAATGCAACCATACAAATTATGCAAGCAGAAGCAGCTACAATCAAAACAAGAACTTCTTATAATTTAGCTGCAATTAGTTTTACACCAGAAGAAATGGCTGCAGAAATTAAAAAGCATATTCCAGATTTTGAAATCTCATATGATACAGATTTTAGACAAGCAATTGCAGATAGTTGGCCTCAAGTGATTGATGATTCTAAAGCGAGAAAAGATTGGAATTGGAAGCATGAATTTGATTTGGGTTTAATGACTTCTGACATGCTAGAGAACTTAAAGTAAAATTTTTATTAAAAAAGTAAACCCTCGGATAACTATATTTGGGGGTTTTTATTATTTGTCAAAACCTTGATAAATATCATTTTTTAAGCTCAAAATCGTCGGTATTTTTGCTTCAGATTACCTCGTGTAAGTTTTTTTATTTGGTACGTCTAAAAACAAAGAATTAGAAGATTATGAAAGATTTAATTAAAGACAGTTTAACAAAAAGTACTTCATACACAACGTTTAGAAGTTTAGTTAGTGATTTGTTAGTAAAAGGGAAATCAACGGGGCCAAACCAATCAGATGCATTGCTTAATTACAGCATGTTAAATGATAAAAGAATGGCACGTTTAGATAAGAAAATCAAACTTTCAGATACCACAATAGCGCGATTAAATAATATTAATAAGATGCAAACGTGGTTATTGATAACTGAAGGTTGGTGTGGGGATGCGGCTCATATTTTACCAGTCATGAATAAAATGAGTTCGGAAAGTGAAAACATCAATTTAAAAGTTGTTTTACGTGATGAAAACCCTGAATTGATGAAGCAGTTTTTAACAAATGGCAGCATGTCAATCCCGAAATTAGTGGTCTTGAATACCAATGATGAGGTTATTTCTTCTTGGGGACCAAGACCGTCGATTGCAACAAAAATGGTGACCGACTATAAAGAAGAGCACGGGGGGCTAGATTCAAATTTTAAAAAAGATTTACAATTGTGGTACAATAAAAATAAAGGCGTAAATATTCAAGAAGATTTATTAACTTTTTTAGAACAGTAAATAAAACCCAATTATTTTGTAGACAGCAGTAGGATCTAGTTTATGCGGTGCATAAGATTTTTCATTTCATTTAGAATGACATTTTTAATACCCTATATTTGCAGCGTTAAACACAAAAGATGCTTGTAGATTACAATTTAATTCCGGAAAACGCTAAAGCTTGGATTTATCCCTCTAACAGAAAATTTTACGACACTGAAATTGATGGGATTCATGAAAAAATAAAGTCCTTTTTAGAAGGGTTAAAAGTAGACGATGAAACTTTTCAAGTTTCCTATAAACTACTGTATAACCGTTTTATAGTGTTTTTTACAGACGCTACCAATACCCCACTTTTAAATTCAGATATTGACACTTTAGTGCAATTTATTTTGCAATTACAAGAGGGCTATACTGTTGAATTGTTGGATAAAATGAATGTTTGTTTTAAGCAAGGAGAATATGTGCAATACAAGGATTTAAAAGATTTCAAAAAATTAATAAAAAACAGAGCTGTTACTGGTAAAACAGTTGTGTTTGATAATTTGGTTACTACAAAAGAAGAGTTTGAAAATTATTGGGAAGTACCAATCTCTGAAAGTTGGTACAGTAGATTTCTAAAATAAACTAAACCCAATTCCAATTGAAACACTATCTAAATTGCCTTTTTTAAAATCGGCTATTTTTTTTCTATGAAAGTCAATTTTTACAATGGTGTTCCATCTTCCATCACCCGTAATTTGCCAACCAACGCCTAATCCATAGTATTTTCCATTTTCAAAACTTGCAGCAGGACGCCACATTTTACCATAACTAGTGGATACAAAAAAAGTGTCACCTTCATCTTCCATAATATTATACGTGACTTTTCCGTAGGTTGGAATGGCATTTATTCCAAAACGAATATGATGATCATAGCCTGTATGGAAACTCGCTAACCATCTTCTGTTGAGTTGATACCCAAAACCTACTCTTAACAATATCGAAGCGGGTTCTAATAGGGTTTCTTCATCATCATTGTTGATGGTGTAATTAGGATTGACGGCAAAAGTGGTGCTTAAAGAGCCTGTGAAAAATGGTTTTTTAATCGATTCTTGTGAATTGGCAATTAAGCTGGTAAATAGAACTAGCGCGAGTAGTAATTTTTTCATAGGATTGTTTTTGTTTCCTCAAACAAGACAATAACTATTCCATTTCTAACTTTTCTATAAATTTTTCTATTGAGGTTGCTTTTTCTACAGAGAAATCTCCAATTTTTGTTCTTCTTAATGCAGATAAATGAGCGCCAGAATCCAATGCTTTTCCGAAATCAAAAGCTAACGAACGAATATAGGTTCCTTTGCTGCAAACCACTCTAAAATTGATGTTGTTTGAATCAATATTGGTGATTTCGAATTCGTTGATAGTAATTTCTCTGGTTGGAATATCTACAGTTTCTCCCTTTCTTGCCAATTCGTACAAGCGCTTTCCATCTTTTTTTAAGGCTGAGAAAATGGGCGGTCGTTGTTGAGTTTTTCCTAGAAATTGTTTTGTTGCTTTGTGAATTAATTCATCAGAAATATGAGCCGTTGGAAATGTTTCATTTACCTCAGATTCTAAATCATAACTAGGTGTAGTTCCTCCAATTGTAAACGTACCCGTATACTCTTTTACTTGTCCTTGATACTCGTGAATGCTTTTGGTTTGTTTACCCGTACAAATAATTAATAAGCCCGTTGCTAACGGGTCTAAAGTTCCTGCATGGCCCACTTTTATTTTTTTGATATCAAAACGTTGTCTAATATGCCAGCGAATTTTATTTACCGCCTGAAAAGAAGTCCATTCAAGTGGTTTGTCAATTAATAAAATTTGTCCGTTTTTGTAATCTTCTCCTGTCATGTATGCCAAATATATTTCAGTATCTAATTTAATAAAGCGTATCCAATTGCCACAGTACCTACAATGGCACAATAGATTGCAAAGTAAGATAATTTACTTTTCTTGACTAGAGAAATCATCCAAGTACATGCTAATAAACCAGAAACAAATGCGGCTATAAAGCCCGCTGTCAATGGCGCGATTTCTGCGCTAGAAAAATTCATTTCTCCACTCATTAAATCTTTGGCAACTTTTCCAATAATAAGAGGCACTACCATTAAAAATGAAAATCGTGCAGCTTTACTTCGGTCTACTCCCAATAATACAGAGGTAGAAATTGTTGCTCCAGATCTTGAAATTCCTGGTAACATGGCAATCGCCTGTGAAATACCAATTATTACAGCATTTACAAAAGATACTTTTTTATCTGTATTCTTTGCTTTATCTGCTAGTAATAATAAAACTGCGGTTACTAACAGCATAGCTCCAACTAGAAGTATTTTTCCTCCAAAGAATGCTTCTAATTGTTCTTCAAAAAGTAATCCAACAATCACTGCTGGAACCATTGAAGCAATAATTTTTAATGAGAATTGCGTTTGTTCATTCCATTTAAATTGGAAGAGCCCTTGAAAAATTTCTACAACTTCTTTTCTGAAAATCACCAAGGTACTTAATGCAGTTGCAAAATGTAAAACAATTGTAAAAGTTAAACTCTCTTGAGGTACAGAAGTATCTCCTAATATTGTTTTTGCTAATTCTAAATGTCCACTAGATGATACGGGTAAAAACTCCGTTAATCCTTGGATTAGTCCAAGAACAATAGATTCAATAATGTCCATTCTTATTTTTTAGGGTTTGCTAAAATAGCGTAAATCTCTATTCCCAATCCGATAATAACTAATGTAGGCGCTAATCGAATGCGTTTCCAGTTGTAAATTTCTGGATTAAATACATTCGGATCATCGCTACCTCCTCCAGCCATTAAGATAAATCCTAATGAAATAAAAGCAATTCCGATGATCATAAATAGGTAATTTCTTTTCCCGAAAAGAAATTCTGGTTTTGGAATCTTATTTTGTGTACTCATATTAATAATATAATTCGTCTGTTTGTAAATTTAAAAAGCGTTGTGTTGCCATATAGGTACTTAACCAGGTAATTAAAAATGCCGTAATTAAAACGCCACCAAATAACTCACTTAATAATACATAATCGCTTAGTAATTGTAGAGCGGGAATGTGTTTATTTGTGTAGTAAATTACAGTTGCTAAGCCTAATAATGCAATAAATGATCCAATCATTCCTAGCCTAATTCCTTGTAAAATAAACGGTTTTCTAATAAACCCTTTGGTAGCTCCAACCATTTGCATGGTTTTTATATTAAACCTTTTGGAGTATACAGAAAGGCGCAATGAACTATTGATTAACAATATTGAAATCAGTCCGAAAAATGCACTAATTATTAGCAACCATAAACTTATTTTTTGAATGTTTTTAGTTAAAAATTGAATCAAAGGTTTGTCATAAGAGACTTCTAAAACAAAGGCGTTTTTTTGAAAACGCTCTTCTATTTCTGTCATCTTTTCTGGAGTAACATATTCAGCTTTTAAGTATAAGTCAATTCCGTTTTTAAGAGGATTCGTACCTAAGAATTTTACAAAATCTTCTCCTAAATCTTTTGCATGAAATTTAGCAGCTTCTTCTTTAGAAATGTATACAATTTCTTTGGTGAACTTTTCTTTTAATAAAGACGATCTTAAGTTTTCTATATTCTCTTTGGTAACAGCATCTTTTAAGAAAAAGGTCATCGCTGTTTTTTCTTTAAAATGATTTGCAACACTTGTCGATTTTAATAGTATCAATCCTAAAACTCCAACCATAAACAGTACTAAGGAGATACTTACCACAACAGAAAAGTAAGAAGATCTTAGTCTGCGTTTTTGGTATTTGTCAAAAGAGGTGGACATAAAAGAATTTTGTTTGATTGCTCGCAAGATACAAAAATTAACCAGCAGTTAATCGCATTGATTTTACAGTATTTTTGTTAAAAGTTAGAGGCGTTCTTGACACAATTCTATCAATACGCCGTTGGTTGTTTTTGGGTGTAAAAAAGCAACTAATTTATTGTCTGCACCTAATTTCGGTACTTCGTTTAAAACAGTAAATCCTTCGGCTTTTAGCCGAGAAATTTCTGCAATAATATCTGTGACTGCAAAAGCAATATGATGTATGCCTTCTCCTTTTTTCGCAATAAACTTTGCAATTGGGCTTTCAGGGTCTGTTGCCTCTAATAGCTCAATTTTATTGGGGCCAACATCAAAAAAAGAAGTTTTTACCCCTTCGCTTTGTACCTCTTCTACTTTGTAATGTGGTTTGCCAAAAAGGGAAGCAAACAAGGCATTCGAATTTTCTAAGTTTTTAACAGCGATACCAATGTGCTCTATTTTATCCATGCTGTAAAAATAAGAAAAAGCTGGTTTTAATGTCATTTTTTTTTATCGTTTGTCAAACGATAAAAAAAAAGCACCTTTTTAATAAAAAAAAGATGCTTATAGCAACTTCCCCTTAAATAAAATTGCTACTGAAACAAAGGTCTCTATTATTGACATATAAAACATCGATGAATACCTGCTATTTAGTAGAATAAAAAACGGTTGTTTGTAAGGTGTTTTCCCCCTTTAAACAAGGATTGTTTGTCCTATTTCTGGTTTCTGAACACGGCCTATTGTGTTGGGGGCTAGCTTGTTACTGTTTGTTTTCTGTAAATGAAAGTGTGTGTGTGTGAAAAATAGACAATAAAAATGTAAATTAGTGAAAGATTAAAAACGATAAAAACCATGAAAACGAATTACTTATTTACCTTATTAACAGTACTACTATTTTTATCATGTGGAACTAAAGACAGTGCAAAAAAAGCAACAGAGAATACCGTAAAAAGGCCTACACAAGCGTTAACATACAATGAGTTAGTACCTATGTTGAAGTATTATGACGCCAAGAAACGAGATACTTTGAGGAGGACAACTTTGGATGGAGGAAATGATACACGAGTGAATTTTTATAAATTGGAGGATTTGAAAGCATATATTGCTTATGTAGAATATTTAGCCCAAAAAAAAGACATAGAAATTACCGGTATTAACATCATCAGTGCTGCATACCCACAAGACGTAAAATATGGAAAGAAACAGGGGTATCAGACCTTAATTTTTATGCCTGCTACTACCATTGGAAATAAAGAGAACGTTTCTTTTGATCCATTATATTCGGATGTAAAAAAACCTAAAATGTTTGCAGAAATTCTTTATTCAAAATTTAATTATTCTTTCAGAGGGTATCCATTAAATAAGCAGAGAAGTGTTATGAAAAAAACAACTGTGATGCAAGGGCCTGGGGAATTGGATAGTTCTGGAGCTAATAGAACACATATTTCACCACCTTATTAAAACGGGTAGATGCTTTTAAAAGATATTATCATTTATTTTGAGTTTGCTACTGCACTTGTAGCACTGATTACCTATCAAAAACACAAACAATTCTATTTTAAATGTTTTGTAGCTTACGTATTGGTGTTATTAGGATTTGAGTATTTAATAGCTAGTTTTTTTGAAAAGGACAATCAAGGCATTTATAATATCTATACTTTTTTTGAATTCAATTTGGTAAGTATTATCTATTATACCTTAAATAAAGAAAAACTATCACGATTGATTCTTCGTTATTTAATTGGGATTTTTAATTGCCTTTATTTTTTAAGTTTTTACTTTTTATTCTTGCAAAATTACACGGTTACCATTGAAGCTTTAATAGTAAGTGTTTTTATGATTTTGTATTTAAAAGAGCTACTAAATTCGGAAAAAATAATTGAATATAATAGAGAAGTATCTTTTTGGATTACTGTTGGAATGCTCTTTTATTATTTATGTACCATCCCTTTTTTAGCATTGGTCTATTTTATTGGGCTTAAAGGGGTTTTCCTTTTTAAAATTATCAACATAATTACAATTATAACGCATTTATGCTTTATATTCGGTTTACTATGGAGCAAGAGAACGGAGAATTAGTTGTCATAATATCTACAATTTTAGTCAGTTTAATTACATTGGCTTTGATTTCTTTATTTGTTGTATTTCAAAAAAGGAAAAACAAACTTTTGGTAGAAAAAGAAGAAGCAGAAAAGCGTTTTGAAAGAGAGATAGCAGAAACTCAAATAGAAATACGAGAAGAGACTTTAAGAAACATTAGTTGGGAATTACATGATAATATTGGTCAGTTATTAACTTTGGCTAAAATTCAATTACAAAATGCTACTAAAGACACTGTTATGGAAGTAACTGATACCATTTCTAAGTCTTTGAAAGAAGTTCGATCTTTGTCAAAATTGATTAACCCAGAAGCTATAAAAAATATCAAGCTAAAAGAAGCAATTCAGTTGGAAGTGGATCGTTTTAATCGTTTAAATTTTATCAGGTCAAGCTTAGAAGTTATTGGTAAGGAAAAAAAAATAGATAAAAAATCGAGTATTATTATTTTTAGAATTTTACAGGAATTCTTTTCAAATACTATTAAACATTCTAAAGCATCTACCTTAAAAGTAATGCTAAAATATACGGGTGAGAGCCTGTTGATAACTGCTTCAGATAATGGAATTGGTTTTTCTTCATCAAAAAAACATCAAACGGGTATTGGATTGCAGAATATTAAAAATAGAGCAAAGTTAATTGGGGCAGAGGCTAAATTTACTTCCCAAAAAGAGAAAGGAACAACCCTGTTTATAAAGTATAGATTATGATAAAATACTCAGTAGTTATTGTTGAAGATCACACCTTACTATCGCAGGCAATTGCAGGAATGGTAAACACTTTTGATAAATTTAAAGTTTTATACACCTGTAAAAACGGGCAAGAATTAATTGATAAATTCTCTGAGTCTCCAAAGAATATCCCTGATATTGTTTTGATGGATATCAATATGCCGATAATGAATGGCATCGAAACTACTGAGTGGATTACAAAAAATAATCCGTTGGTAAATGTGGTTGCTTTGTCTGTAGAAGATGAAGAAAACACAATATTAAAAATGTTGAGAGTAGGTGCTAAAGGGTATTTATTAAAAGATGTAGAAAAAACAATTTTAGAACATGCCTTAATTGAAATTATGAATGTTGGTTTTTATCATTCAAAAAATGTTGCTAATCTGCTGGTAAAATCATTGTCTGATAATGGAAATGGAGTAACTCAATTTAAGGAAAATGAAATAATTTTTATGAAATTGGCTTGCACAGAATTTACCTATAAAGAAATTGCAGATAAAATGTTTTTAAGTCCCAAAACGATTGATGGGTATAGAGATGCTCTTTTTGATAAATTGGGAATTAGAAATAGAGTTGGTTTGGCTGTTTATGCAATTAAAAATAAAATTTATACTCCGTAGAATTATGCGTAAATTTGCAGCATGGAAGAAACAAATAGACAGAAGAAGATTGCAGGGGTGATTCAGAAAGACTTGGTAGATGTTTTACAAAAAGCTGCACAAGACGGAATGAAAGGAACTATTATATCCGTTTCTAAAGTTACGGTTACTACAGACTTGAGTATTGCAAAAGTATATTTGAGTGTTTTTCCATCTGAAAAAAGAGAGGAATTGGTTTCTGGAATCCAGTCTAATACAAGTTTAATTAGACACGAATTGGCAAAACGTACAAGAAACCAGTTGCGTAGAATGCCAGAGTTATCTTTCTTTGGGGATGATTCTTTGGATTATATAGAAGAGATTGATAAGTCTTTGCGTGGTGAAGATGAAGATCCAATTCAGAATCCAGATGTATTGCCAAGACGTCAAAAACGTTAATTTGTTTGCTTCTCCGATTTATTTACAGTTAGTTTGTATTGACTTGATACAAAAATTGTGAATTTTTCTTTTTACATAGCCAAACGATATGTATTCGCTAAAAGCGGAAACAACGCGATTAATATTATTACCATAATTGCTTCTTTTGGGGTTATTGTAGGGTCACTAGCATTGTTTATTGTCCTTTCAGGTTTTTCAGGTTTTAAAAACTTTACCAACGAAATGTTGGATTATTCGGATCCTGATATTAAGATTACTGCAGTCAAAGGGAAATCGTTTTTTGTAACAGGTGTTGTTGCTGGATTGTTAAATAAGAATACAGAAATCGAAGCCTATGCAAATGTTGTAGAAGAACGTGCTTTTTTGCAATACAAACAACGGGATCAAATTGCATTTGTAAAAGGAGTAAGTGACAATTATATGTCTATTACAAGAATTGACTCTACCTTACGTGTTGGACAGTGGTTAGATTCAGATTATATAAATACCGGTGTAATTGGAAATGGCATTGCAGATAAATTATCGTTAAATGTATTTAGCTTTGGAGAAAGCTTGAGTATTCGAATTCCGAAACCTGGCAAAGGATTAATTTTAAGTGAATCTGCGGCGTTTAATGCTGCAAGTGTTCAAATTACAGGTGTGTATTCTGGATTGGAAGAGTTTGCGAATAAGTATGTTTATGTAAATTTAGAATTGGCACAGCGTTTATTAAACTACAAAAAGAATCAAGTAACCACTATTGAGTTGCGCCTCAAGGAAAATGTGGATGCGGCTAGTTTTGCAGGAAAAATTCAAAAAGAATTAGGCAAGGAGTTTAAGGTAGAAACAAAGACCCAGTTCAATGCGCTTACTTATAAAGTATTGAATACTGAGCGATTGATGTCATATTTTATTTTCACCTTAATTGTTATTATTGCTTTGTTTAATGTTGTTGGAGCTATTATTATGATGATCATTGACAAAAAGAAAAACCTAAAAACGCTTTTTAATTTGGGGGTGACGATAAAAGAAATAAAAAGAATCTTTGTGATGCAGGGGTTTTTATTAACACTTTGTGGATTAACTATTGGGTTGGTAATTGGGGCAACACTTGTTTTTCTTCAAAAGAAATTCGAGTTTTTTATGATTACTCAAACCATTCCGTATCCAGTGGAATTTGAATTTTTTAATTTGTTAAGTGTGGCCGTAACAATTACGGTCTTGGGCTTTATTGCTTCAAAAATTGCAAGTAGCAGAATTTCTGCTAACTTTATTGAAAAATAAGTTATTGAAAATCTGGAATTGTGGCGTCTCCAAACTTATGCAATACTTCGTCAAAAGCTGCAAATACATCTTTTGGGTCATCAGAAGTAACCATTTTCATGCGGTGTTCTTTAAAATGTGGAATCCCTTTAAAGTAATTGGTGTAATGTCTTCTCGTTTCAAAAACGCCCAACACTGGCCCTTTCCAATCGATGGCCATTTGTAAATGTCTACGGGCAATTTCTACACGTTTTGCAATGGTTGGAGAAGGCAAATGCTCACCTGTTTTAAAATAGTGTTTTACTTGGTTAAAAAACCAAGGAGAACCAATAGTAGCTCTACCAATCATAGCGCCATCAAGACCATACGAATCACGCATTTCCATCGCTTTTTCTGGGGTGGTAATATCGCCGTTTCCAAAAACAGGAATGTGCATTCTTTGGTTGTTTTTCACAGCTGCAATGGGTTTCCAGTCCGCATCACCTTTGTACATTTGAGCACGTGTTCTACCATGAATAGAAATGGCTGCACAACCAACATCTTGCAAGCGTTCTGCAACTTCTACAATTCTAATAGAATCATGATCCCAGCCCAAACGAGTTTTTACTGTAACTGGTAAATCGGTGTGTTTTACCATAGCCTCAGTTAAAGAAACCATTAAATCGATGTCTTTTAAAATTCCGGCGCCAGCCCCTTTAGAAACTACTTTCTTTACTGGGCAACCAAAGTTGATGTCAATAATATCGGGATTTGATTTTTCAACAATCTCAACCGTTTTTAACATCGAATCTAAATTGGCTCCAAAAATCTGAATTCCAACAGGGCGTTCTTTTTCGTAAATATCTAGTTTCATTACACTTTTTGCAGCATCACGAATCAATCCTTCAGAAGAAATAAATTCTGTATATACCACATCTGCACCTTGTTCTTTACACAATGCTCTAAAAGGAGGGTCGCTCACATCTTCCATCGGTGCTAACAACAACGGGAAATCTGGAAGTTCTATATTACCGATTTTTACCATGCTGCAAAATTACAGATTTTTAATCAAAAAAAAGACCGATTAAGTAAACAACTTATTCGATCTAAATTTGGGTGCATCAATAATTAAAACTGAATCACTGCTGTTACTTCTTTCCCTTTTCTGTTTACTATAACAGTTGTTTTATCTCCTTTTTTGAAAACAGCCAAGGCTTTCATATAGCTCATCATGTCCGTAACTTTCTTTGTGCCCAATTCAGTTACAACATCTCCTTTTTGCAAGCCTGCTTTTTGTGCTGGTTTGTCTTCAGAAATTCCATCAATACGCATCCCTTTTCCATCAAACATATAATCTGGAATCACGCCCAATCCAACTTTAAAACGCACTTGGGCTTTTTCACTTTTTGTTTTTCTAAAGGCTAACTTTCCGTTGTCATTTAAATCAGTAATGATGTTAAAAATATAGTTTGAAATGGTTGCCATTCCATCATAATTTAAGGTTGCTACATCATCACTCGGTTTGTGGTAATCGCTATGTTGTCCTGTAAAGAAATGTAGCACTGGAATGTCTGCTAGGTAAAAACTTGTATGATCACTTGGTCCAACCCCAGATTCTTTTTGAATTAATTTGAAGTTGTTATTATGAGATTTCAATGTTTGTTTAAAGAGTGGAGAAGTTCCAGTTCCGTATACAGCCAATGCACTGTCTTTTAACCGTCCCACCATGTCCATGTTAATCATGTATGAAACAGCTTTGGTATCTACTGTTGGGTTTTTTACAAAATAATTAGATCCTAAAAGCCCCATTTCTTCACCAGAAAAAGCCATGAATAGGTAGTTGTTATTGGTGTTTTTCGCTCTTAGTTTACTAATTAAGTTCAACATCACTGCAACACCACTGGCATTGTCGTCAGCACCATTATGTATTGCTTTTATAGAATCTCTGTAGAGAGAGCCATCACCTCCATATCCTAAATGATCAAAATGAGCTCCGATAATTATCGTGTTTTCGGCGTTATTATCCAAAAAACCAATCACATTTCTACCTGTTATTGTGCCATCTTCATTTTCAGTAAACGTTACTTCTTCGTGTGGGTTTGTCTTTGGTTTAAACGTGAAATCCTGGTAAAACCCATTGGTGCCTTTGGCTGTCAGCCCTAACTCTTTAAAGCGATTTTGAATGTACTCAGCCGCTTTTAGCTCACCTGGGGTTCCCGTTTGTCTTCCCTCTAATTTGTCATCAGCTAAAAAAGAAACATCTTCTTTAATTTTGTTTTCGGGTTGGTGTTCTTTGTTACAGGCAGTTAAGAGTGATAAAAAGACGATAATTATGATGTTTTTCATGGCATTAACTATTATTTTTGTTAAAAATAGCTAATAATTATTAGTTGTAAGGTTAAATTAATAAATAATGAGAATCAGAGCTTTATACATCGTTTTACTTGCTTTAATAGTCATTTCCTGTAAGGATGCTAAGAAGGGGGAATCGGATGCAAAATCGGGAGAAACAAAAAAATGGGTGAATACATTAATCTATCCAGAAGAGGTGCACTTTAAATCCCTGCAACAAATTACGTTTGGAGGAGATAATGCAGAAGCTTATTGGAGTTTTGATGACAGGCAAATTATTTTTCAATCGAACAATAAAAATTGGGGCGTTGCATGTGATCAGATGTTCTTAATGAATGTTGGAGAAACTTTTAAAGATTCAAAACCACCAATGATAAGCACGGGTTTGGGAAGAACAACCTGCGCCTATTTTTTGCCAGGAAATGAAACATATGTATATGGTTCTACACATTTAGGAGGAAAAGAATGCCCACCTGCACCGCTGCGTAGAGAAGGGAAGTATGTGTGGCCAATTTATGAAAGTTACGATATTTTTGTGGCAGATTTAAAAGGAAATATCACCAAGCAATTAACAACAGAACCCGGTTATGATGCTGAAGCAACCGTTTCTCCTAGAGGAGATAAAATAGTGTTTACTTCTATGAGAACTGGAGATTTAGAACTGTTTACCATGAATATTGATGGCACAGAGGTAAAACAAATTACGTCTGAATTAGGATATGATGGAGGGGCATTTTTTTCGCCAGATGGAACCAAATTAATATTTCGATCTTCGAGGCCAAAAACTCCTGAAGAAATTAAAGTATACAAAGATTTATTAGGGGAAGGATTGGTACAGCCTACAGAAATGGAATTATACATTTGTAATGCAGATGGTTCTGATTTAAAACAATTAACAGATTTAGGAAATGCCAATTGGAGTCCGTTTTTTCATCCGTCAGGAAGTAAAATATTATTCTCTTCTAATTTTGAAGCAGAAAGAGGGTTTCCTTTTAATTTGTACATGATTGATTTAGATGGGAAGAATCTAGAAAGAGTTACGCATGGTGAAACGTTTGATGCTTTTCCAGTATTTTCTAATGATGGTAAAAAGTTGATTTTTTCATCTAATAGAAATAACGGTGGAGGGCACGACACGAATTTGTTTATTGCAGAATGGCAAGACTAAAAGGCTTGCGTTCTGAAATATTTCAAAGCACGACACGAATTTGTTTATTGCAGAATGGCAGGACTAAAAGGATTGCGTTCTGAAATATTTCAAAGCACGACACGAATTTGTTTATTGCAGAATGGCAGGATTAATGTGGTACTGAGAAAATGTAGCAGTGGTGTACTTTGACACTTTGTAACTTTTCAACTCCAAAAACTATAAATTAGCGTATATTTGCGCACTATTTTAGAAATTAAATTTAACAAATGAAGAAAATTAGAAACTTTTGCATCATCGCACATATCGATCACGGTAAAAGCACATTGGCAGATAGATTGTTAGATTACACAGGTACTGTAACTGAAAGGGAAAAGCAAGATCAGCTATTGGATTCTATGGATTTGGAGCGAGAACGTGGTATTACCATTAAGTCGCATGCAATTCAAATGGAATATACTTACGAAGGTGAAGAATATATTTTAAATTTAATTGATACTCCTGGACATGTAGATTTTTCTTATGAAGTTTCGCGGTCAATTGCAGCCTGTGAAGGAGCATTGTTAATTGTAGATGCTGCTCAAAGTATACAAGCACAAACAATTTCTAACTTGTATTTAGCTTTAGAGAATGATCTAGAGATTATTCCTGTTTTGAATAAAGTAGATTTGCCTTCTGCAAATCCAGAAGAAGTAACTGATGATATTGTCGACTTATTAGGTTGTGATCCAGAAGACGTAATTCACGCAAGTGGAAAAACTGGTTTTGGAGTAGGTGATATTTTAAAGGCAGTAATAGAAAGAATTCCACACCCAGTGGGAGATCCAGAAGCACCATTACAAGCCTTAATTTTTGATTCAGTTTACAATTCTTACCGTGGAATTGAAACATACTTCCGTGTATTAAATGGAGAAATAAAAAAAGGACAACGCATTAAATTCATGGCAACTGATAATGAGTACTTTGCTGATGAAGTTGGTACCTTAAAGTTAACCCAAGTTGTTAGGAAATCTGTAAAAACTGGAGATGTAGGATATTTAATTACAGGGATTAAAACAGCAAAAGAAGTAAAAGTAGGAGATACAATTACAGATGCGGAAAATCCAACTACCGAGAAAATTGATGGATTTGAAGATGTAAAACCAATGGTTTTTGCAGGGATTTACCCAGTGGATACAGAAGATTATGAAGAGTTGCGTAATTCTATGGAAAAACTGCAATTAAATGATGCTTCTTTAGTCTTTCAGCCAGAAAGTTCTGCGGCATTAGGTTTTGGTTTTCGTTGTGGATTCTTAGGGATGTTACATATGGAAATTATTCAAGAACGTTTAGAGCGTGAGTTTAATATGACCGTAATTACTACAGTTCCCAATGTGTCTTATCATGCCTATACGAAGAAGAATCCAAAGGATATTTTAATATTAAATAACCCAACAGATTTACCCGACCCATCTCGTTTAGATAGAGTAGAGGAGCCTTTTATTAAGGCATCTATTATTACAAAATCAGATTTTGTTGGACAGGTAATGAGTTTGTGTATTGAAAAACGTGGACAAATAACAAATCAGACTTATTTAACAACAGAGCGTGTTGAATTAACTTTTGAGATGCCTTTGGCAGAAATAGTTTTCGATTTTTATGATCGATTAAAAACAGTTTCTAAAGGGTATGCATCCTTTGATTATCATCCAATCGGAATGAAAGTTTCGAAATTGGTTCGTGTAGATATTTTATTAAACGGGGATCCTGTTGATGCTCTTTCTGCATTGTTACATGCAGATAATGCCTATTCAATTGGTAAAAAAATAGTTGAAAAATTAAAACAATTAATACCAAGACAGCAGTTTGATATTCCTATTCAGGCCGCTATTGGAGCAAAGATTATCGCGAGAGAAACCACCAAGGCGTTGCGTAAAGATGTAACTGCAAAATGTTATGGAGGAGACATTTCTCGTAAACGTAAGTTATTAGAGAAACAGAAAAAAGGAAAGAAACGTATGCGTCAAGTAGGGAATGTAGAAATTCCACAAGAAGCATTTATGGCTGTTTTGAAGTTAAACGACTAGTTTTTTAGAGTAAATAAATAAGACAATAGAGAAAACCTTTTTGAGAAATCAAGAAGGTTTTTTAGTTGAAGCTTTTTCATGCTTTTATTATTCGTTTTATTCGGTCTTCTAAAGGGTACAAATAAATTGTTAAATCAAGGCTATACTTGGTTACGAAGAAATTATCTTCATGTAAAGTTAGTTATCCGTAGAATGGCAAGAGTAGAAAATGAAGGATCCCAAACAAACAAGTCTTGTTTTTCTACCATTTCTCTAAAAATTTAATTCTCTAGCCATTTTCTAAAATCAGAAGTTGTAGACGTGCTTGTCATCGCTTTTTCTTTGAGCTTCGATATTGTTATGAGCAGCCTGTTTTTAAAATGACTTTCAATATTTTCTATAGCGTCAATGCTAACAATTTCACTTCTATTAATTTTGAAAAATTTCACCGGATTTAACTGCAAAAATATGGAACCCAAAGTTTGAGAAATAGTATGTCTTTTTCCAGAACTATCTGTTGCAATACAAAAATCTCCTGCAGCTTCAATCAAACTAATATCAATGACATTTAACAACTGAATACCAGTTGCTTTTTTGATTACAAAACGTTTCTTAAAAATGGTGCTTTCTTCTAGTAATGCCGATTTTAAATTAGATAAAGTATCTGAATTTAATGCATTGTAATTTCCTTGATTAAATAATGATTGGTATTTTTCTATGGCCTTATTAAAATCGCCTTGAGAATATGGTTTTAGGATATAAGCAATGCCATTTGAGTTGAAAGCTTTAAATAAATATTCATCATGAGCAGAACAAAATATAATAGGACAATTGATGGTTGTTACATCGAATAAATCAAAAGAATTTCCATCCAATAACTGAATGTCAGATAAAATGAAATCATAGCTATTGTTTGCTAAAAACTGTGCTCCTTCTTTATTTGATCTGGCCCAATCGACAGAGATTTTTATTTCATAAAAACGATCTAAACAATTAATGAGTTTTTGATAAGCCGGAATTTCATCTTCAAGTATAAGTATTTTCATAGGTTATTGACTTAATGTTATAATTGGAATAAAAACTTCAAACTTTTTATCCGTATTATGAATTTGAACTTGCTGATCTGAAAGTAACTTATACCGTGCTTTTAAATTTTCCAATCCAGTACCAAAAGATTCTTGACTTGAAGTTCTTTTAGATTTTGTATTTGTAATAATTAACCAATTATCGTTAATTGCTATGAGTGTTTTAATTGGTATTTGTTCTTGTGATTTATTATGTTTAACTACATTTTCTAACAATGCTTGAATTGCCCCGGTTGGAATAAACTTATCACGAATATTCGTTTTTTGCTCAATGTTAAATTCATAATCACTTCCAAAACGAGTTTCGATTAAAAAAAAATAGTTTTCAGCCAATTCAATTTCTTCCGCAAGTTCCATTATTTCTGCATCTTTGGTTTTGATAAGATATCTGTATATTAACGCCAATCGATTGATGTATTCTTTTGCTTTTTCTGTATTACTATCGATTAAAGAATCTAAGGTGTTTAAGTTGTTAAACAAAAAATGAGGATCTATTTGAGAACGTAATAACTTGAGCTCATTCTCCTTGTGTTGCTTTTCTATTTTAAAAATTTGAGTTTGTCCTTCGTAGAATTTTTTTGTCAGCAAAATTCCTAAAGGAAACCCAACTGAATCAGCGCCACTATCTATTGTTTTAAATATGAAATTGAACCCTTGTGGAAACTTAGTCCAATCACTTCCTGCACTCCAAAAGCCCAAAACATAATGAATTCCACCAAAGATAGTAAGTGTTATTAACCCTAAAAAAGCAAATAGAAAGTAGTTTCTGTTTGCTACAATATATTTAGGGATTAAGAATGAGATAAAAATATAAATTAGAGAAAGCGAAATTAATATGCCAGTAGGAATATCAATGAGATACTCTACTACTTGGTTTCCAATTCTATAATATTCATAGGTTTCCATTAGTAATGAAACACCAAAGTATATTGCCAATAAAGTGTAATCTGATTTATTAAGTTTTGTATTCATTCTATTTAGAAATAGCTTTTTCTAGATGTATGTGTTTTTTTATGATATAGATGCCGTAAAGCAGGCAAGGTAAAGTTAATAATACAGATAGTAAACTATTTTCTAAATCCATTGAGATAGACACAACTTCTTTTACAGGCAGGTTTATGGAATCTAATTTTGCGACAAAATCAATGAGGGCATGGATAATAATTAATGGATATATTCTTTTTGTAACTATTAATAATGCCCCAAACATAAGACCAATAAAGGTTGCGAAAAATACTTGAGATAGCTCTCCATAAATTCCTTTGTCAAATTTTATGAGATGTAACAGGCCAAATAACAATGCAGAAATTACAATTGCTTTTATCTGTGCTGTTCTATCGTTTCCAAAATAGTTAGAAAGTAATGGAAGTAAAACGCTTCGCACACTTAATTCTTCAGAAATACCAATGCTTAAACAATAAATTGTTAAAATGAATACGTTTAAAGAATTGTAATTTGGAACCAGATCCATTAACAACACATTTAATAAAACTAAAAAGAGTGTCGGAAAAATAAGCAACCATAGTTTTTTTGGTTTTACGTTTGATAAACCTCCTATAGTGCTAAGATTTAGTTTTCTTGCTGTAAAAAATGATACCAATCCAAGAATACAATTGCTTAGTGTTTTTACGCCTAAATGAATATTGTATGATGTGATGTGGTTGCGTAAAAGAAATTCTTTTATAAAATTGTTAGCAACTAAAATGATTGCAATAAATAGTGTAAAAAAGAGAATCTGATTTAAAAATGACTTATTTTTCATAGTACTAGTTAATTGTTGTTTTGAATCCTGTTTTCTTCGTCTTTAGAAGAGTTTCGTTTTGATTTCTTCTTACCAAATTTAGAACCAAAACTATATACTAAGCGCAGTTGAATGTTTTGGCGAGAACCATTACTTTCAACCGTTGCATTTCCATTTCCATAATTGATTTTTCCATTAAATCCTCTATTCAGCATTTTATTAAACCCTAGGTTTGCTTTTAATTTATCATCTAAAAATTTCTTTGCAAATGAGAAGTCCAAGCCAGCTAGCCAGTCTACTTCGATTTGTCCTTCTAACGCTCCGGTTCCGTAATTTCCACTCATTTCAAAATGAACATCCCAAGGCAATTTGTAGCTTGCTTGGATGAACCAAAACACACTCCATTTTGACAAATCTAAAGAATGCAAATTAGATTTGTATTTATTTTGATTTACAATTAGACCGGTGTATCCCTCAACTCCTTTAAGAAAACTTAAGGGGGCGAAAAGCCTAAAATTCCAATTTGTAAAATTTTCAACATTTACTGCTTGTTGTCTTATTTGTTTGGTAGCATTGTTTTGTTTGATTAAATCGAAAATTACATCAGTAGTCTTGCTGTATCCAACAGTAAAAAATGGTTGCCCTTCATAGGTTAAGTTAAACTGATAATTGTTTGTGAATGCTGGTTTTAAATTTGGATTTCCTTCTTCTGCAGAAAATGGATCTAAATATTCTTCAAAGGTATTTAGACTGCCGTAAGAAGGCCTTCTAATTCTGTAACTATACGATACACTAGCCCCTAATTGTTCTGTCAACGCTCTGCTAACTGATGCGCTTGGAAAAACTTTTTGAATGGGTCTCTTTTTAGTTTCTTTTACCATTTGTCCATTTTTAAGGAAAATTGATGTGCCGTCTGTCTTACTGTCTTCATAGCGTAATCCACCTGAAAAAGACCATTTCCCAGAGGTTGCATTTAATTTAGAGTAGATAGAAAAAATAGTTTCGTCTACTAAAAACTGACTACTACTCGCTTGGTCTAAATCAAATTTATTTGAGTTGTTTTCTAAAAATGATAGCAAATCACTATCGGTTTTTACCAGTGCGTATTTGCTACCCGCACTTATCTTTACGTTTTCAGAGAAGGTTTTGCTGTAGTCTGCTTTAAATGTTTTAATAGTGTATTTCCCATCTTGTATGTACCTTCTGTCTTGAAAGGATATTGTACTTCCTGAAATGTCATATAAGGTATTGATGTTGTCGTTTTTATAATCTATATAGTTAAAATCAATGACCAATTTATCAGTGTCAGATTTATATTCATAATAAGGATTGATGTTGAAATCTATTCGGTCTCGATCAAAACTGTTTTCAGAAAATAGTGTATTTGTTGCGTTTGTATCAGAAATAATAGTTTTGCTAGTTGCAATTCTGTCGGATTTTCTTGTATTCCATCTTCCGCCAATTCCGAAAGAATGATTGTCGTTGATATAATAATCTAGATTTCCACTCACATTAAAACGGTTTGGGTTGTACGGTGATTTAGTGGTTTGGTCATAGGTTTCATTACCAACAGTTCGAACTAAGAATAAATCATCTCTCCAAGTTGGTTTAGAGTGACCAATGCTGGCTTGCCAATTTAATTTGTTTTTATAACTGGCTATAGAAGCTCTTGTTCCATATTCAAATCCTTCGTCTTTTCCAACCCAACTAGTAATACTTCCATGTGTACCTAAGCGGACATTTTTCTTTAAAATTATGTTAACAATTGCTCCAGAGCCAGACGCATCATACTCTGCTCCAGGTTGCTCTACAACTTCAATTTTAGCAATATTATCAGCGGGAAAATCACGTAGTAAAGTTTCTACTTCCATGTACTCTGTGGTCTTTCCGTTAATTAATATTCTGACCCCACCTTTTCCTGCAATTGATATTCCATTGTTTGTAACTAAAACACCAGGAACTTTTCGCATTACATCTTGAAGGCTAGAATTTAACATTTCTGACTTCTCTAAGTCTACCACTAATTTTTCTGCGGTTTGTCTAATAACGGGTCTTTTTGCTTTTATTACGACCTCGTCTAAAGTTTGACTTTCTTCTTTTAAAGTGAAATTGAGTATTTTGTTTGAAGAGAAATGAAATTCTTTTGCCTTTTCTGTTTTAAAACCTAAAGTAGAAACTGATATTTTATAATTTCCATTCGCAATGTTTTTAAAAGAATAATTACCATGGTCGTCAGTAACTGTTCCTTTCGGGGTTGTTTTTTCTCCAATTTTGTATAGAACAATATTGACGTACGGTAGCGGGTCATTTTGAATGTCAACAATTTTCCCGTTAATACTGTGTTGTGCAAAACTTATTGCGATTCCTAAGAATGAAAATAGAATAGTAGTAAAAAATCTCATGTTTGTTTTTTTATTTGATGCCGTAAAAGTGTGATAACTGTGTTTTAATAAAAATCTAAATCTGGTGAAACGGTATAAAATCCCGTTAAATAGATATAGAAGATCCATGTAAATAGAGACGCTTAATAATTATATTTGGTTTCCTGAATACTATAAGTTGCTTTTTCGTAGCTGCTTTTTTAGCTGTTATTTCAATTAATAGCAATACATTTACAGCACTAATTTATTACAAGAATGGCAAGTAAACCGAACATATTATTAGTTTATACAGGGGGAACAATTGGGATGATAAAAGATTACGAAACCAATGCCTTAAAAGCATTTAATTTCGAAAAATTATTAGATAGAATTCCAGAACTAGTACAGCTAGACTGTTTTATCGATACCTACTCTTTTGATGAGCCTATAGATTCATCGAATATGAATACAGATTATTACGTTACCATTGCGCAAGTAATTGAAGATAATTATGATAAATTTGATGGTTTTGTAGTGCTAACAGGTTCCGATACGATGTCTTATACTTCATCTGCTATTAGTTTTATGTTAGAGAACTTAAATAAGCCAGTGATTTTTACAGGGTCACAATTGCCAATTGGGCATTTGCGAACCGATGCAAAAGAAAATTTAATTACCTCAATAGAAATTGCCAGTTCTTATAAAGATGGTAAACCTGTTGTTAGAGAAGTTTGTCTGTATTTCGAATATAAATTATATAGAGCGAATAGAACGACTAAGATTAATGCAGAACAGTTTGAAGCTTTTGCATCTCTAAATTTTCCTCCCTTAGCAGAAAGCGGTGTGCATCTTCATTTTAATTCTGATTTACTTTTTAAGCCGAAAAAAGATGCTGCTGAGCTAATTGTTAGAAAAGGATTAAACAATAAGGTTGTTGTGCTTAAATTGTTTCCAGGGATTACCGAAGAGGTTGTTAAAAGCATGACTCAAATAAATGGTTTAAAAGGAATCGTTTTAGAAACGTATGGTTCTGGAAATGCGCCAACCTACAGGTGGTTTATTAATCTGCTCGAGCAAGCAATAAAAAGTGGCATACAAGTTGTTGTTGTTACTCAGTGTGTTGGAGGTAGTGTTATTTTGGGCCATTACGAAACAAGTGTTGATTTAAAAAGAATTGGAGTAATTGATGGAAAAGATATTACTACTGAATCTGCCATAGCCAAATTGATGTATCTGCTCGGAGAGAATATTACGCAAGAAGAGTTTAAAAATTTGTTTGAAAAACCGTTAAGAGGCGAATTGGATTTTTAAACATAAAAACTAAAAATAGATGCAATTTCAATAGCGTAAATTATAGATCATTGAGAAATTGGTATCTAAATGAGTTAAATTTTACTTTTTAGGTATAAAAAGGGTGATTTATTTTTACCGATTCAACATTTTTTTGTTAATTGGCACTCTCAAAACAGCTAAAATTGGAAATTGTTGATTTTAAGTCAAAAAATTGAAAAGACTATTTTTGGTGATTTGAGATTAAAATCAATATCTTTAAACCCGTTAACTATTAAAAATTAATTTATAACAAAGATGAAAAAAGTATCAAATATCCTAACAGTAGCAGGATTCATGTTTTTTGGAGCTATTCAATCAACTTTCGCACAAGAACCAGCGCAATCAGAAACTTTCCACCAAGAATTAAAGAAACGTTTCATTGAAGGAGATCCACAATTTATGGGGATTGTATTAGTAGCTTTAATCTTAGGATTAGCAATTGCTATCGAAAGAATCATTTACTTAAACATGGCAACAACAAATACTAAGAAATTAGTAGCGAGTGTTGATGAAGCATTAAGTTCAGGTGGTATTGAAGCAGCTAAAGAAATTTGTAAAAATACAAAAGGACCAGTTGCATCTATTTTTTACCAAGGATTAGATAGAATGGATGAAGGAGTAGAAGCTGCAGAAAAAGCTGTAGTAGGATACGGTGGAGTTCAAATGGGGTTATTAGAGAAAAATGTTTCTTGGTTATCTTTATTTATCGCTTTGGCGCCAATGTTAGGGTTCATGGGAACTGTAATTGGAATGATTGATGCATTTGATAGAATTGCAGTAGCAAATGATATATCTCCTGGAGTAGTTGCAGGTGGTATTAAAATTGCACTTTTAACAACTGTATTTGGATTAGTAGTAGCAATTATTTTACAAATTTTTTATAATTATATCGTTTCTAAAGTAGATAGTATCGTAAACAGTATGGAAGATGCTTCTATCTCTTTAATTGACTTATTAGTGAAATATAAAAAATAAGAATAGTTATGAAAGATAATCTATCAAAAATATTAAACATTTTTATTGCGCTTGTGGCTGCCATAGGAACTATTCTATTTATTAGAATATTTATGGAAGACGCAAAGTTAATAGAAACGGACCCTGATATTCAACAGAGTGTCATTAGTCCTATCATAACATTCTCTACAGGGCTGTTATATGTAGCAGTTGGTGTAACGGTTTTTCTTTCTTTATGGAGTTTGGTGAAAAACCCAGACAGTTTAAAGAAAACAGCATTAGGAATTGTAGCATTAGGTGTTATTTTGGTGACGGCTTACTTTACTGGAGACAGTCTTGAAGTTACAGACCCTCAAGGAAAAGTATTGGCTGGTGGAGAAGCAGGTTCTTCTATTAATCACTGGGTAAGTACAGGAATATGGTATAGTATGTTCTTAGGAATTATAGCTGGAGGTTTCTTTGTAATCGACTTAGTAAAAGGATTAATTAAATCATAAAATATGGCAAGAAGAGAAACCCCAGAAATTAATGCAGGTTCTATGGCGGATATTGCCTTCTTGTTATTAATCTTTTTCTTAGTAACAACTACTATGGATGTGGATTCAGGTATTTCTAAAAAACTATCTGAAAAACCACCAAAAGATTATGTACCACCTGTTATTAAAGAAAGAAATATATTCGAAGTTAATATCAATAGAAATAATGAATTGTTAGTGGAAGGTGAAACTATGAAAGTAGTAGAGCTTAAAGAAGCTGCCATGAAATTTATTGATAATGGTGGAGGTGATGGTAAGATTGTAGATGGCGTGTCTACAGGTGCTTGTGATTATTGTAAAGGAGACAAAAATACAGCATCTTCAGATCATCCAAACAAAGCAATAATCTCTGTTCAAAGTGATCGAGGAACGGAATATGGCATGTATATAAAAGTCCAAAATGAACTTTTAAGAGCCTATACTGAACTAAGAAACAGATTGGCTTTGGACAAATATAACACTTCTTATGATGTGCTTGAAAAAGCCTATAAGAAGGATAGAAAAAATGAAGAATTGAAGGCTAAAGTAGAATTTATTAAAACTAGTTATCCTCAAATTATTTCTGATGCAGAACCATCTTCTGCTAACTAATATTAAAAACAAGTATTATGTCTAAATTTGGAAAGAAGAAGAAACCAATGCCAGCTGTAAATACAGCGTCATTACCTGACATTGTTTTTATGTTGTTGTTCTTTTTTATGGTTACAACTGTAATGAGAGAAACAAACTTAAAAATACAAAACCCTACGTTGCCAAATGCAACTGAGGTAAAAAAGCTAGAGCATAAAAGCTTGGTGAGTACTATCTATGTTGGTAAAGCGAAGGAAGAGAAATTTGGTAAAGGAGATAAGATTCAGTTAAATGATAAAATCGCAACTGCTGATGATATCACTGCTTTTATTTATAATGAAAGATCTCAAAGATCAGAAGCAGAACACCCTTATATGACAACATCAATTAAAGCGGATATAAAGTCAAGTTTTGGTACAATTTCTGATATCAAATTAAAGTTAAGAGATGTAAATGCATTAAAGTTAAGTTTATCTAGTCGCAAGGCAGAAGAGATTAAACAATAAGAGTTTACATGTAAGTTTAAAAAAAGGACAATCAATTTGATTGTCCTTTTTTTATACAAAAATGGTATCTTTAGCGTTAGAAGAATATAATTTATACCAATGAAGAAAATATTTTTTTTACTTTTTTGCACTAATGTTATTTGTCTTTTCGGTCAAAGAGATTCGCTGCAAGTAGGGGATAAATACCTCGAAGATCAATTGTATTTTGGGGTAACTTTTAATCAATTATTAAGCCAACCAACTGGAGTAATTGGAAGCGGTTTTTCTTATGGAATTACTGGAGGTTATATTAGAGATTTTTCGATCGTTAAAAGTGGTAAAGTTGCACTTGGATTTGGTATAGGGTATTCTTTTGATTCTTTGAAGCATGGGTTTAAAGTAAGCAATCAAAACTCTACTGTAGTAATAGAAGTTGACCCTAACATTCAATCTAGAAGCAATTTGGCATTGCATACAATAGAGTTTCCAATAGAGTTTAGATGGAGAACCTCAACCGAAAATAAATATAAATTCTGGAGAATTTATTCTGGAATAAAAATTAGTTATAATTTAAAGAACACTATTGAGTATTCAACAAATTCTATTGTATCATCATACAGTAATGTAGCGCGTTTTAATAAAGTGCAGTATGGGTTAACGTTTTCTGCAGGGTATTCTACCTTTAATTTTAATTTGTATTACGGACTCACCCCGCTTTTTAAAGATGCATCTGTTGGAACTAAATCAATTGGTACTAAAGTGATGAAGTTAGGGATGATTTTTTACATTCTATAAAAGAAGATATCCGAGACACTGTGTCATTATTCCTAAAAAGAACCCTACATATATCTCGAGAGGTTTATGCGCCTTTAAATAGAGCCTAGAGCTAGCTAGTAAGCCGGTTAAAACAATTATAATAATTGCAATTGGTAAAATGGAAATAGAATTTAAGGCTCCGTAAATTAAAAAGAACCCTAAAGCACTACTCATTGACATAATATGAAGGCTTGTTTTGATATTAAAAAAGAATAAAATATAGGTTACTACTAAGGCTAAATTTATTCCATAAAATAAAATACCTAAGTCTTTAAAAGCGGGTATTTTAATCAACACCCATCCTAAAGCATAAAACACGAGTAGCATTAAAAACAGCGGCACTTTTCTTTCGTTGATCGTTTCTACTTGAAAATTCTTAATAACACCCAAAAACTTTAAGATTACTAATAAGATTATGGGTACTATGTATGTTGAGAAAAAAACAATGCTTAGTAATAGATATTGTCTTTCTTTGATAATTACGTTTGGAGTTAAAGATAAAAAAAGGAATACTCCAATTGTTGGCAATACTACTGGATGAAAAATTACAGATATGAATTTATGAAACTTCAACACTTAAATTTCTTTACGTAACCTTGCAACAGGAATATCTAATTGCTCTCTATATTTAGCAACCGTTCTTCTGGCAATAGGATATCCTTTTTCTTTGAGAACAGCAGATAACTTGTCATCGGTTAATGGCTTTCTTTTATTTTCATCACCAATAACATTCTGCAATATCTTTTTTATTTCTTTGGTAGAGACATCCTCGCCTTGATCATTTTTCATAGACTCAGAAAAGAATTCTTTTATTAATTTAGTACCATATGGTGTAGATACATATTTGCTATTAGCGACTCGTGAAACAGTAGATATGTCCATTTTTATTTGATCTGCAATATCTTTTAAGATCATGGGCTTTAACTTGCGCTCATCACCAGTTAAAAAATAATCATATTGGTACTGCATGATTGTATTCATAGTCACCAATAACGTTTGTTGTCGTTGTCTAATTGCATCAATAAACCATTTAGCCGCATCTAATTTTTGCTTAATAAACATGACTGCATCTTTCTGAGACTTCGTTTTTTCTTTTGATTCTTGATATCCTCTAAGCATATTGTTATACTCTCTAGATACATGTAGCTCAGGTGCATTTCTAGAGTTTAAGGTCAAATCTAAATTTCCATCAAGTATCCTGATTGAAAAATCAGGAACAATTTGTTCTGCTATTTTGTTGTTCCCTGCATATGAACTTCCAGGTTTAGGATTTAATTTGCTTATTTCTTGAATAACATCTTTTAGTTGATCTTCTGAAATATTAAATTTCTCCATTAGTTTTTTGTAATGTTTTTTAACAAAATGATCAAAAGAAGTTTCTAATATATTTATTGCTGAATTTCTGATTTGTTGTTGAGGTTTGGCTTTTAATTGGATGATTAAACACTCTTTTAAATCTCTTCCCCCAACACCAATAGGATCTAATCTTTGTACTACTGTGGTTAATAATTTAATTACTTTTTCTTCAGTTGTAAAAACATTCTGAGTAAAAGCTAAATCATCAACTAAATCTAAAATATCTCTTCGAATATATCCGCTATCATCAATGCTGCCAACTAAAAATTCAGCAATTAACCTTTCTTCTTCGTCAATTCTAAAAGTGTTCAATTGATTTTTTAATGATTGATGAAAGGTGGTTCCAGCGGCGTATGGAATGTCTCTTTCTTCATCATCTGAGGAATAATTATTTGCTTGTGTTTTATAACTTGGAACTTCATCATCGCTTAAGTATTCATCAATATTGATGTCCTCAGCGTCTATTTTCTCGTTACCCGTATCTTCATATTCATTGGCCAAAGATTCGTCAAATTCCGTTTCTTCTTTGCCAGTGTCTAATGCTGGGTTTTCTTCTATTTCTTGTTTTAAACGCTCTTCAAAAGCTTGTGTAGGTAACTGAATTAACTTCATCAACTGTATTTGTTGAGGAGATAATTTTTGCAGTAACTTAAAATTTAAACTTTGTTTTAGCATTTAATTTATTGGTTGGTGAAATTGTTAAAATTCGGCGTTTTGTGGTGTTCTTGGAAAAGGAATTACATCTCTAATATTACCCATTCCAGTTGTAAATTGAACCAAGCGCTCAAATCCTAGACCAAAGCCAGAGTGCACTGCTGTACCAAATTTACGAGTATCTAAATACCACCACAATTCTTTCTCATCTATATCTAAGGCAGCCATCTTTTCTTTTAACACATCTAAGCGTTCTTCACGTTGCGCACCTCCAACAATCTCTCCGATTCCCGGAAATAATACATCCATTGCTCTAACTGTTTTTCCATCTTCATTTAAACGCATATAAAATGCTTTAATATCTGCTGGGTAATCAAATAAAATGACAGGGCATTTAAAGTGTTTCTCTACTAGGAAACGTTCGTGTTCAGATTGTAGATCTGCACCCCATTCGTTTATTGGATATTGAAATTTTTTCTTCTTGTTTGGTTTCGAATTACGAAGAATGTCTATTGCTTCTGTGTAGCTAACTCTTTTGAAGTTATTTTCAACAACAAAATTTAATTTCTCTAACAATGTCATATCACTACGTTGTTGTTGAGGTTTTGTTTTTTCTTCGTCAGCAAAACGCGTATTTAAAAATGCTAAATCATCTTTGCAATGTTCTAAAACATAGGTTAAAACAGCTTTAATAAAATCTTCAGATAAATCCATGTTTCCGTCTAAATCCATAAAAGCTACCTCAGGCTCAATCATCCAAAATTCTGCTAAATGACGTGTTGTATTTGAGTTTTCAGCTCTAAAAGTAGGGCCAAAAGTATATACTTTACCTAATGCCATCGCATACGTTTCTGCTTCTAATTGCCCAGATACCGTTAAATTGGTTTCTTTGCCAAAAAAATCTTGCTTATAATCTATAGCGCCATCTTCATTAAGTGGTGCTTTATTTGTTTCAAATGCAGAAACGCCAAACATTTCTCCAGCCCCCTCTGCATCAGATCCAGTAATGATTGGTGTGTTAACGTAATTAAATCCGTTTTCTTGAAAGTATTTATGTACAGCAAATGATAGTTTAGAACGGACTCTCATTACAGCGCTAAATGTATTTGTTCTAATACGTAAATGCGCATTTTCACGTAAAAATTCTAAACTGTGTTTTTTAGGTTGAATTGGATATTCGTCTGGATTAGAATCTCCCAAAATTTCTAATTCTGAAACTTGTATTTCTACAGATTGCCCTTTTCCTTGACTTTCAGCTAAAATCCCTTTAATGGCTACAGCAGCGCCCGTATTTATCCTTTTTAAAAGTTCTTCGTTGGTGTTTTCAAAATCAACAACACACTGTATATTATGTATTGTTGAACCATCATTTAAAGCAATAAAACGCCTGCTTCTAAATGATCTTACCCAACCTTTAATGGTTACTTCTTGTGAGAATTTTTCTGATTGTAATAAATCTAATACGCTACTTCTTGTCATCTTCTTAAAATAAATATTATCAATAGCATTGATGTGATATTGAGAGGCAAAGATACTTTTTTAGCGTAAAATTAGCAACGAATGACTTGTGAATAAATGCTTAAATTATTCTCGCTCCGTTGGTTGATCCTCTTTTGGAGGTAAAATTCTAAATTTAGGTTCTTTGATTACTTTTTTGTTCGCTATTTTACGTTCAAAAGTTAACAATAATGAGGGCAAAAGAATTAAATTAGAAATCATTGCAAATAGCAAAGTAATAGATACCAAACCACCTAGGGCAATGGTGCCACCAAAACTAGATATTGTAAATACTAAAAAACCGAAAAATAATACAATGGAAGTATAGAACATGCTAACGCCTGTTTCTTGAAGTGCACTATACACAGATTTTTTTATTTTCCAATTATTAGCTTGTAGTTCTTGTCTGTATTTGGCTAAAAAGTGTATGGTATCATCTACAGAAATACCAAAAGCGATACTAAATACTAATATAGTTGACGGTTTTATTGGGATGCCAAAGAATCCCATGAGGCCAGCTGTGAGTAATAGTGGTAAAATATTTGGGAGTAATGAAATTAAGATCATTTGGTATGAACGAAACATCCAGGCCATAAATATTGAAATCAATAGGATAGCCAATGATAATGAAAATACTAAATTGTTGATGAGGTAATTGGTTCCTTTGATAAAAACCAATGCTTTTCCAGTAAATGAGACTTCGTATTTTTGGTTTGGAAATTCTTTGGCTACAACCTTTTTTAAGCGATTTAAAATGACATCCATTTTATCAGTTCCAATGTCTTTCATAAAGGTAGTGATTCTGGCGTATCTACCTGTAGAATCTACAAAATTGTTAAGCATCTTAGAATTCCCTTTAGAATTTTTGGTATATGCAAAAATATAGGCCTGCTCTTGAGAAGTAGGTAATTGATAGTATTTAGGAATACCTCGGTAGTATGCCTGCTTAGAGTACTTTACCAAATTGGTTACAGATATAGGCTTTGAGAGTTCTGGAAACTGCGCAATGGTTTCATTAATTTTCTCCATTTTTTTGAGCGTAGAAAGTTTCATAACTCCTTTCTCTTTCTTTGTGTCAATCAATATCTCTAAAGGCATGATTCCCCCAAATTCTTGTTCAAAAAACTTAATGTCCTTGTAAAATTGCATTCCTTTAGGCATGTCTTCAATCAAGCTTCCTGAGACACGTATTTGGTACATTCCTACAATACCTGCAATGATGATGATTACGGTTGAGATATACACGGTAATTCGCTTATTACGAACCATGTGTTCCATCCATTTCACCACATTGTCAATCCATTTTTTCTCTAAATGTGTTAAATGTTTCTTTTTAGGAAGTGGCATAAAGCTATAGATGATTGGAATAATCAATAAAGCTAAAATGAAAATACTGATAATATTTATTGAGGCCAATATACCAAACTCTCTAAGCAATTGACTTTTTACAAAAATAAAGGTTGCAAAACCAGATGCCGTTGTAATGTTTGTCATTAAGGTAGCATTACCAACTTTAGAGATTACGCGTTGTAAAGATTTGGCTTGGTTTCCATGAATTTTTACTTCTTGCTGATATTTATTAATTAAAAACACAGCATTTGGGACTCCAATTACAATAATTAACGGAGGAATTAAAGCCGTTAAAACAGTAATTTCGAATCCGAACAACCCTATAAAACCAAATGCCCAAACAACACCAACCATCACAACTAAAAGGGTAATGAATGTTGCTCTAAAGGAACGAAAAAAGAAAAAGAAAATAATTGCGGTTACTAAGAGTGCGCCCCCAACAAAAAGTTGAATTTCATCGATAATGTTTTGTGAATTTACCGTTCTAATATATGGCATCCCAGAAACACGAACATCTAAATTGTTGTCTTTTTCAAATTGAGCTATCGCTGGAATTAACGTGTTGTAAATAAAATCTCTACGAACCGGTGAGTTTACAATTTCTTTGTTAATATAGATTGCGGTTTGTACCGTTCCTGTTTCTTTATTATATAAAAGATTGTCGTAAAATGGCAGTTTTTCAAAGAGTTGTTTCTTTATTTCCGAAACTTCTCTTTGCGTTGTTGGTTTCTTGTTTAATAGTGGTTCAACAATAAATCTTTTATGCTTCCTGTCTACTTTTAGTTGCTGTACATCAGCAATAGAAACTGAAAACTCTACTTGTTTAATCGTATCATTTTGTTGGGTAAGTTCATTCCAAGAAATATGTTGAATAGAATCAAATTGTTTTGAAAGTTGATTCCAAGCATTAAATTTTTCTGGTGTAAAAAGAGTAGAATCTTTTACAGCAAGAATGATCAAGTTGCCTTCTTCTCCAAAAATTTCTAAAAATTGATTGTATTGAATATTCGCTTCATGGGTTTCTGGTAGCAAGTTAGCTTCTGTATATGAAAATTTCATATGCTTCATCTGATTTGCCAAAAAAACAGTAAATGCGGCAATTAATAATAAAACAATATATCTGTTTCTTAAAATTAATCCAGCAACTTTTGTCCAAAAATTCATCTAGTAATATTTATACAAATGTAATAAATGTTCTCTAACATTTGGGGTAAAAAAAAGAGTGTTATTACACACTCTTACTTCTTAATAATATAGTATGAAGCTGTATTAAACAGTCATAATTTCTTTTTCTTTGACCACCAATAATTCTTCTGTATTCTTTACATAAGAATCTGTTAATGTTTGTATTTCAGCTTCTGCATTTTTTTTCATGTCATCAGAAACATCTACTTTTTTAATTTCGTTATTTGCATCTTTACGCGCATTTCTAACGCCAACTTTTGCGTGTTCAGATTCTGATTTTGCTTGTTTAGCTAATCCAATACGTCTTTCTTCTGTTAAAGGAGGAACGTTAATGATAATGTTTTCTCCATTGTTCATTGGGTTAAAGCCAATATTAGCAACCATAATTGCTTTTTCAATTTCGTGCAACATGTTTTTTTCCCAAGGTTGAACTGTAATCGTTCTTGCATCTGGAGTATTTATATTTGCAATTTGACTTAATGGAGTGGAAGAACCGTAATAATCTACTTGAATTCCAGCTAACATTACAGGTGTTGCTTTACCGGCTCTAATGTTTCTTAATTCTTTAACTAAATGCTCAATTGCGTTTTGCATTTGCTCTTTAGCACTGTCTATTATAAATTCAATTTCTTCGTTCATCACTTAAAATTTTTAGGATATTTTTTAATTATTTACAATTGTTCCAATGTTTTCACCAGAAATCAATTTCAAAAGATTTCCATCTGTATTCATATCAAAAACAATAATAGGCAATTTATTTTCTTCGCTTAGCGTAAAAGCGGTCATGTCCATTACTTTGAGCCCTTTTGCAATTACTTCCTTAAATGTAATGTTTTCATATTTAACAGCATCCTTGTTTTTTTCTGGGTCAGAAGTGTAAATTCCATCTACACGAGTTCCTTTTAAAATGGCATCTGCACCTATTTCAATAGCTCTTAAAACGGCAGCGGTATCTGTAGTGAAATATGGATTTCCTGTACCTGCTCCAAAAATAACAACTCTTCCTTTTTCTAAATGACGAATGGCTCTTCGTTTAATATATGGTTCTGCTATTTCTTTAATTTCGATAGCTGTCTGTAATCTTGTATAAACACTTTCAGCTTCTAACGCACTTTGCAAAGCCAACCCATTAATACACGTAGCTAACATTCCCATGTGATCGCCTTGTACACGGTCCATTCCATTACTAGCTCCGGCAACACCTCTAAAGATATTTCCACCACCAATAACAATGGCAACTTCAATGCCTTTGTCTACGACTTTTTTAATTTCTTTTGCATATTCTGATAAACGTTTAGGGTCAATTCCATATTGTCTATCGCCCATTAATGCTTCTCCACTTAATTTTAAAAGAATCCTTTTGTATTCCATAGTCTTGTTGAAAGTTTTGCAAATATAACAATTTCCAAGAAAGCTTTTGCGCTGTAGTTTGCGTTTTTGTAAATAAAAAAACCATCCGTATACGGATGGTTTTTAATGTGTTGTATTTTGAAAGAAGATTATCCTAAAGCTACTCTTTTAAAAGTACTAATAGCAACGTCTCCGAAAGAACCAACATATGCAGCTACATTTTTCTTTTCATCTTTGATGAAATTTTGATCTAACAAACATTGTTCTTGATCTAGTGTAGTATTGTCAGAAATGAACCTTTCCATTTTTCCTGGTAAAATTCTATCCCAAATTTGTTCTGGTTTTCCTTCCGCTTTTAATTCCGCTTTTGCAGCTTCTTCAGCTTGTGCTAATACTTCTTCAGATAATTGAGACATAGAAATGTATTGAGGAACATTTTTCAATGTTTTTCCTAATCTTCCTAATTCAATATTATCTTTTTCGATAACAGCAATTCTTGCTTCAGTTTCTGCAGCAACAAATGCAGGGTCAAAATCTTTATATGATAACGTAGAAGCTCCCATAGAAGCAATCTGCATTGCAACATCTTTAGTCAATACATCTGCATTCTCTACAGAAGCAGTTAGACCAACAATTGCGGCAATCTTACCACCGTGAGTGTAAGAACCTACAAAAGCAGCTTCTACTCTTTCAAAAGCAGTAATTTCAAGTTTTTCACCGATAACACCAGTTTGCTCAATTAATTTTTCAGCAACAGTCATTTCGCCGAAATTAGCAGCTAAAAATGATTCTTTGTTGTTGTGATTTAATGCAATAGATGCAAATTGGCTCGCTAATTCTTTAAAAGAATCATTTTTACCAACAAAATCAGTTTCACATGCTAAAACGATCGCAACACCTGCGGTGTTATCATCATTAATTTTAGTGATAGATGTACCTTCAGTAGATTCTCTATCTGCTCTTTTTGCAGCTACTTTCTGACCTTTTTTACGTAATACATCAATTGCTTTATTGAAGTCACCTTCTGCTTCTACTAATGCCTTTTTACAGTCCATCATTCCAGCACCAGTTGCTTCTCTTAATTTTTTTACGTCTGCAGCAGTTATTTTTGCCATGTCACTTTTATTTTTTTGAAAAACCTTTCTAATAAATTACTAGAAAGGTTTTACGTAATTATACATTTAATTATTTAGCTTCTTCAGTCTTTGGAGCTTCAGTCTCTGGAGCGTCTGCCTTTGGAGCGTCTGCCTTTGGTGCATCTACCTTTGGAGCTTCAGCCTTAGGAGCCTCAGTTTTTGCTTTTTCTTTTCCTGCTTTTCTTTCAGCCAATCCATTTGCAACAGCATCAATAATATAGCCCAATACTTTTTCAATAGATTTAGAAGCATCATCGTTTGCTGGAATTACAAAATCAATCGGTCTTGGATCAGAGTTTGTATCTACCATTGCGAAAATAGGAATGTTTAAGTTTTGAGCTTCTGCAATTGCAATGTGCTCTTTCTTAACATCTACTACAAATAAAGCACCAGGTAAACGAGTCATATCAGTAATAGAACCTAAATTCTTTTCTAATTTTGCTCTCTGACGGTTAATTTGTAATTTTTCTCTTTTTGACAATGCGTCAAAAGATCCATCTAACTTCATTCTATCAATAGTAGCCATTTTCTTAACAGCTTTTCTAATAGTTACAAAGTTTGTTAACATCCCACCAGGCCATCTTTCAGTAATGAAAGGCATGTTAATGCTTTTTGCTTTTTCTGCAACGATGTCTTTTGCTTGCTTTTTAGTAGCAACAAATAAAATTTTCCTACCTGAATTAGCGATTTTCTCTAATGCAGCAGCAGTTTCTTCTATTTTTGCAGCAGTTTTATACAAGTCGATGATGTGAACACCATTACGTTCTGTATAAATGTATGGAGCCATGTTTGGGTCCCATTTTCTAGTTAAGTGACCGAAGTGCACTCCGTTGTCTAGTAATTCTTTAATGTTTACTTTTGCCATTGTTTACTTTCTTTAAAATTGTAGCAATACTTAAGTAGCCTAGTTATAGAGTCTTAAGTATTTAGATGCTAAACTGTTTATTTAAAATTTAAATTAACAATTCACGACTACGTTTAAATAGAAATATCGAAATAAATTCGAGAAGTCTATTAACGTTTCGAGAATTGGAATTTTTTTCTTGCTTTCTTTTGACCGAATTTCTTTCTTTCAACCATTCTTGGGTCTCTAGTAAGTAATCCTTCAGGTTTTAAGATTGCTTTATGTTCTTCATTAATAAAGACTAAAGCTCTAGTAATTGCTAAACGAATTGCTTCTGCTTGACCAGTTACCCCTCCTCCAAAAACATTTACTTTAATATCGTAAGATGTTAAGTTGTCTGTTAATTGTAAAGGTTGTTGTACTTTATATTGTAAAGTTGAAGTCGTAAAATATTTTGTAAACTCTCTGTTGTTTACAGTAATGTTTCCTTTTCCTTCTGAAAGATAAATACGAGCTACAGCTGTTTTTCTTCTACCGATTTTGTGTACTGTTTCCATTATCTTAATTCGTTAACGTTAATAGCTTTTGGGTTTTGAGCCGTATGTAAATGCTCAGTTCCAGCATATACATAAAGATTTCTAAAAAGAGCGCTTCCTAATTTATTTTTAGGTAACATTCCTTTTACTGCTTTTTCGATTAATCTTGTAGGATCTTTTTCGAACATTTCAGTAGCTGTTAGAGATCTTTGTCCTCCAGGATATCCTGTGTGACGGATGTAAGATTTATCAGTCCACTTTTTACCAGTAAGAACGATTTTCTCTGCGTTAATTACTACAACGTTATCACCACAATCTACGTGAGGTGTAAAGTTTGTTTTGTATTTACCTCTAATTAGCATTGCTATTTTAGAAGAAAGACGACCCAATGTTTGTCCGTCCGCATCAACAACTAACCACTCTTTGTTAGCAGTTTCTTTGTTTGCTGATACTGTTTTGTAACTTAATGTGTTCATTACACTATTAGTTTTTGTCAATTAATAAATTTATTTTCCCTTAAAAAAGGTCTGCAAAGGTACAACTAAATATTCAATAGGCAAGCGGTGAATAAGTTTATTATAAGGATTGATTTTTAGCGAATTAACAAAATATACAAGCGGGGTTTTAACTTTTTATTACCTAACAATTAACAAATTTTTAAGACAGCGTATAACTATTTGAGAGTTTACTTTGTAACACTTTTATTAATTGGAGGTCTTTCATTAAGAAATCTTCTTAATTGAAAACATCAAATCAACAAAATAGAATGAATAAAACGCTCTCAATTATTCTTGTTTTTTGTATTGCACAATTTGCATACAGCCAAGAATCAACAACAACAACAGTTCCTAAAAGAATTTATAATACAAAACGAGTGCTGAAAGCGCCTGTTTTAGACGGAATACTTACAGATCAAATATGGAATTCTGTTGAGTGGGCAGGTGACTTTAAGGAGTTTATGCCAGATGAAGGGAAAGAACCAACTCAAAAAACGAAATTCAAAATCATTTATGACGAGAAAAATTTATATGTGGCTATTCGCTGTTATGATACCGAGCCAGATAAAATTGTAAATAGGTTGTCTCGTAGAGATGGTAATGATGGTGATTGGGTAGAAATCAATTTAGATAGTTATCATGATTTAAGAACAGGGTTTGCTTTTACTGTTACTGCCGCCGGTGTAAAAGGAGAGGAAGCAATTTCTGATAATGGAAATAATTGGGATCGCAGCTGGAATCCGATTTGGTATGTGAAAACAACCATTGATGAAGAAGGTTGGACGGCCGAGATGAAAATTCCATTTACTCAAGTACGATTTTCAGATGCTCCTGAACAAGTTTGGGGATTGCAAATGCATCGAAATAATTTTAGAGAAAATGAGCGTTCTTTATGGCAAAGAATTCCAACAGATGTACCAGGTTGGGTAAGTAACCTGGGCGAATTGCATGGACTTAAAAATATAAAGCCTCAAAAACAAATTGAAATTCAACCCTACGCAGTTGGACAAACTGAAACTTTTAAGAAGGAAATTGGTAATCCGTTTGCTACCGGTAAAAGTAGTTCGACAAATTTCGGAATTGATGGTAAAATAGGGGTGACAAATAATTTAACCTTAGATTTTACGGTGAATCCAGATTTTGGACAGGTAGAAGCAGATCCATCTGCAATTGCATTGGATGGTTTTCAAATCTTTCAACAAGAGCAACGTCCATTTTTTGTGGAGAATAAAAATATTTTTGATTATCAGGTAACTAAAGCTGAGGCAGGAGGCCCCTTTACAAGAGATAATGTGTTTTATTCTCGTAGAATTGGAAGAAGCCCGCAAGGGGGTACAACTGCGAATACGATTAATTCTGGGGAGTACGTTGATAGGCCCGGAAATACCACTATTTTAGGAGCTGCCAAATTTTCTGGGAAAACAAAATCAGGGTTGTCCATCGGAATATTAGAAGCAGTTACACAAGAAGAGTTTGCTGAAATTGACCACAATGGTACGCGAAGAAAAGAAGTAGTTGAGCCCTTAACAAATTTCTTCTTAACAAGATTGCAACAAGAATACAACAATAGTAATACCTTAATTGGGGGTATTTTTACGGCAACAAATAGAAACTTAACAGATACAAATATCAATGATATTCACAACGCCGCTTATGCTGGAGGTGTCGATTTTAGGCATCAATGGAATAATAGAGTCTGGTATGTAGAAGGAAATGTTGTGGTCAGTAAAGTATTGGGAAGTGCAGAATCTATTTACAATACCCAAACAAGTTTAGCGCATAATTTTCAAAGGATAGATGCGTCACATGTGAGTGTAGATCCAACAAAAACATCGTTGACAGGAACAGGGGGGAATATAAAAATAGGGAAATCTGGTGGTGGCACTTTTATGTTTGACACCGGGGTGACTTGGCGTTCTCCAGAATTGGAATTAAATGACATGGGATTTCAACGTAATGCAGATGATATTACACACTATAACTGGATGGCCTATCGTTCATTAAAACCTTTTTCAATTTTTAGAAGATTACAGGTAAACTACAATCACTATGTTTCGTGGAACTTTGAAGGGGAAAACACGTATCTGGGAATAAATACCAATTCTCATGCAACATTTAATAACAATTGGAGAACAGGATTTAATGTTCATTATGTGACAGTTGATTATTCAGATTCTGCTTTGCGCGGAGGGCCAATGTTGCGTTTGCCAAATTCGTTAGATTACAACATGTATGTAAATAGCGATCAAAGTAAGAAAGTGCAATTTAGAGTACGAGGAGGTCAAACAAAAGGAGCAGACAATGGATTCACTAGAAAATATGCCTCTTTTGGAGTGACTTATGTTCCAATTAATTCGTTGAATGTTTCGATTAATGCCGGTATAAACTCCAATCAACAGGCGTTGCAATATGTAGATAGAGAAATTAAACGAGAAAATTCTTTTAGTGGGCAGTTGCCATATTTGAATGCAAGTTTAGATCAAGATACGTTCAATTTGTCATTGCGTTTAAATTACACAATAAGTCCTAATGTATCAATTCAATATTATGGTTCTCCATTTATATCTAGAGGGAGGTATACTAATTTTAAATACATCACAAATTCGTTAGCAGAAAAATTTACAGATAGATTTAAGGAGTTTACGGGTGATGAAATTAAATATGATGAGATAAATGGAAGAAATAATGTAGATATCAATGGAGATAATGTTGTAGACTATTCGTTCGGGAACCCAAATTTTTCATTCATTCAATTTCAATCTAATTTAGTGGCACGTTGGGAGTATATTCCAGGTTCTGAAATATTTTTAGTTTGGTCTAAAGGAATTACAAATTACGGAGATCCAATGGATGATCTATTACCAAGTTTAGGGGATAATATTTTTGGACAAACAGCACATAATATTTTCTTATTAAAAGCAACCTATCGATTTATGTTGTAGTTGATCATAAATAGATAGCTAAGCCGAGTGTTAAAACTCGGCTTTTTTATGGAATATCATTTTTTCTTTTGTTGTTGGATGTGTAAACTCAATTTCTGCGGCATGTAAATGCAAACGAGTTGCTTTTTTACCATACAAATCATCTCCAATAATTGAGGTGTTTAGCCCTAATTTATGAGAAGAATGT